>Ga0209117_1000073_pt1 | contig 74236 bp, 66 predicted proteins | sample BlaSpr_A8_OM2_M2_FD_187978 | JGI IMG/M metagenome (GOLD analysis project Ga0209117, IMG submission 187978) | Forest soil microbial communities from Thunder Bay, Ontario, Canada - Black Spruce, Ontario site 2_A8_OM2_M2 (SPAdes) (version 2) | ecosystem: Environmental > Terrestrial > Soil > Boreal... | reverse complement strand
ACATCCGTCAGTACAACAAATCGCCCCGTACCGTGAAGTGGAAATATGCTGATCCAGCACGCCATATCAGTACACAATCAGTTGGTACAGGCCACTAGTTCCTTGCCAGTGCGATCGAACCAAACAAGATGAGAAGGAGCGTCAGACTCCGAGCGGAATGCAACCACGGCGTTCTCGGAGATGGAAAAACCCGCCGAACCGAAGCTGAAGTCCTGTTCTAGTTCCTGATGCGCGAGAGGAATCACAGAGCCTGTCAGGCGGAGATGGGCAAGATCAAAAGGCTGGGCGAGAAGGCTGTGTTCGCTGACATAAACGAGGTAGCCGGACGAAAAGTGAGCGGCACCGGTGATATCGGCTGAAAGCATAGAGGTATCACCGGAATCGAGCGAACCAATATACGTGCCGTTGCCCTGCGGATCCGCGGTGGAGCTCCAGTCAGTCAGAAAAACAAAATGTCGCCCATCAGGGAGAAAAGAAGGCCAGCGATGAGCCTGGCCACTCTCTTTGCGCGGGAGCTTCGTGACCGGAACGGGAACGCCGCCACTGCCGCCAACGCGGTAGAGCGGGCCGACAATATCGGGCGCAAACACGATGACATCATCGCGATTCCAAGTGCCTCCGCGGCCACGGGACGCATCGCAGATGGTTTGTACCGAGCTGCGACCTAAATCGAAGACTTTCAACTTGGCACTAGCAAAGAAAGCGATTCGGCGATTATCCGGGGCCCAGAAGGGGTATATGGCGTCCTCGGTGCCGCTTAGCTGCTGTGCCCCGGCAGCGTCCAAGGAACGGACCCACAACTGGGTATGACCGTCGGGGGCTAAAGAGACGAAAGCGAGACGCGTGCCATCAGGCGAAATCGCAAAATTATAGGGGACAAATGAGTTATCGGGCGGGGGAAGAAGCGACGAACGCACCATCTGCGTAGGGGCGCCAGCCGGAGTGTGGAAGTAGGCGGGTGCGAAGAAAAGCAGTGCTGCAACCAGAACAAGAAGAGCAGCCCAGGCGAGTTTTTCGCGGAGTGAAATACCGCTGCGCAAAGCGTGGGTCGTTGAGGGGCTGGCATGGTCGCGCGAGGGATCCATCCAAGAAAGTTGCAGATGCAAGTCGTGCGCGCTTTGAAAGCGTTCGTCCGGTTCCTTGGCGAGGCAGGTTCGAATAACCCGGTCCAGGGCGGGAGGCGCGGTAGGCTGGAGGCTAGAAATTGTGGACGGATCGAGCGAAAGAATCGCGGCGATTAAACTGGCTTTGCTCCTGCCGGTGAATGCAGGTTTCCCTGTGAGCATTTCGTACATTACCGCACCGAACGCGAAAATGTCGGTACGCGCATCGGCCTCTTTGCCCTCCAGTTGTTCCGGCGCCATGTACTGAAATGTTCCAATGATCGTTCCCTTCTCGGTGATCTGCCGATCATCGGCGGTCATCGCCGTCAATTCGGCCTCGACAGGGCTTACCCGCGGTATCAGCCTGGCGAGGCCAAAGTCGAGAAGCTTAGCGCCGGATTTCGTTAGCATGATATTGGCCGGCTTCAGGTCGCGATGGATGATGCCTTGGTGATGGGCGGTGTCCAGCGCGCCTGCGATTTCAATGGCATAGCGCAGCACCTGCTCGAGTGGCAGAGGGCCCTTCTGAAGGCGTTGCTGCAATGTCTCGCCTTCGAGATACTCCAACACCAGAAAATCGGTTCCGTCCTGAGAGCCTATGTCATGAAGAGCGCAAATGTGCGAGTGGGAGATTTGTGAGATTGCCTTGGCTTCGCGGTCAAAACGCTGCTTCAGATCAGGAGCGGAACAGAGATGAGCGGGTATTACCTTAATGGCGACGGTGCGGTCTAGCCGAACATCGCGGGCGCGATAAACTTCGCCCATGCCGCCTGCGCCGGCAGGGCCGATAATTTCGTACGGGCCAAACCTGGTTCCAGGGATAAGGGACATGCTGGCCAGAAATTATAGGCGAAGGGCGTAGGAATTTACTCATTTTCTGCAACCGAGGGTATAGCGACCTGGCTCGCTATGCGGCAAGACGATAGCTTCAAGCGCCCAATTCGGCGATTTTCTTTTTTGCTAAGGGCCGGGCGAAGGCGTTCGTTGGGTTGTGGGCGTTGGAGGTGAGGACCTGGCGGTAATAGGTCATCGCTTGGGTTTTGTTCCCGGATTTCTCGTAGGCTTGAGCCAACAGGCTGAGGATGAAGGGATCGCGCTGGTCGGCTTTCTGCAGCTCGGCAATGGCAGCGTTGTATTCCTTGGCGTAGAAAGCGACGTAACCCGCAAGATAGGGAAAATAAGGCGCTTGCTGGGGATTGCTGCCCTTGTCAAAAATCGCCTTGGCGGCTGCGACATGTTTCTGAGCTTCATCGTGTTTGCCCTGACGCGCGGCGATGCGAGCCTGAGCATGCTCCCAGCGAAAATCCCAAAGATCTCTTTCGGCGGCAGTTAGATCGGGTTTGCGTTGCGAGGTGGTATAGCCGGTCTGATACCACTTGTTGGCCCAAGCAGGGTCTCCGGACTCCAGACAGATGCGCGCAGCCTCGTTGGCGGTCTCAGCGGCGGCGGGATAATCGTGCGCGGCCGATTGCGCGTCAAAGACCTGCCGCTCGAATTTTGATGCTTCCGCTGCATTTTGCTCGAAGGCGTAGGAGATGGCCATGGTCTTGAGCGCTTGGAATTTGACCTTATCTTCGGAACTAAGCTCGATCGCTTTTGCGAGGTGAGTGCGTGCCTCGTCGTATTTGCCCTGTAAGTCAAGGGCCATGCCGGTAGCGAGATGGGCTTCGGCGAGATTGGGCGATTGCTGCAAGGCTCGGCGATATAGGGCGATGGCCTCGTCTTGCTTGCCTTCGCTATTGAGCTTGCGGCCTTGCTTGACGAGGTCCGTTGTGCCGTTTGTCGGACTCGCAGACGATGGGTTTTGCGATTGATTGTTTGTAGATTGGGCCCACGAAGAGAATGTGAAAAACAGACATACCGCCAGAAAAAACTGAAGAGTATGAGGTATAGGTTTCATAGGGCCAATTATTTGGGGGCTATCCGCCCGTAGTCCGATTAAGGAACCTACATCATACAGCAAGAAGGAACGCTGCAACAAACAAACGCAACAAACGCAACTGCTATCCCCGCGCTAAACGACGGGGGCTTGCGCCGCCACAAGCTCGGTCAATCGGCGGCGGGAAAAACAATGCAGGCCCGGTGCTGGAAGGCGAGTTTAACTGTCAAAGGAGTGGGCGCGCGGTAAGCAAGAGGAATTCCCGCTCCTAAGAGCATAGGTTAGCCGGCAGGAGCGAAGAACCATTCAGGAAATGAGCCTTCCGGCCCTACAAGCACGTGGAGTGAGCCGCCAGTAACTGACACAAGATTTGCATGCCAAAGACATTTTGGTGACAACTGCCCTGCGCTGGCGGTCTAGTCTGTGCGGCCATGAGTGGAACTACCGACTGGCTTAACGGAGCGAAAAATGAATAAAGAAAACTTGTGTTCTCTTGGGATGGGATTAGCGTTTGCAATGATGCTGGCGGTGGGAGCAAAAGCGCAAGCGTCCGCTGATGTATCGATTGCGAACACGCCGTCGCCGAATCCTGCCACGATCAGGAAAAATCTTACGTTTGGAATGAACGTGATCAACAACGGCCCCGATCGGGCAACGGGAGTTCGAGTGATCAACAGACTGCCGGCTGGAATGACGCTGGTATCCGCAAATTTTAATTTTATCGGCAAGCCGGCAACGGCTTGCGTGGTTGTGGGAACAATGATTACTTGCAACATTGGCACGCTTGACGTTGGTGCCCAGGCTGGTGCGGCGGTGTTCATCGTTGTATCACCCCAAGCAATCGGCGTGGTGGTAGACACGGCTAACGTCGTGGCTAACGAAGCTGATCCGGACACGAGCAATAATTCGGCTACAGCACAAACGACGACGCAGGCGTCGGTTTCCGATCCGGTAGTTGTTGATCCCAATTTAGTGGTTGGCCAGGTCGTCACAGGTCTAACAGAACCGACCAGCATGGTCTTCTTAGCCGATGGAGATTTTCTTGTGTTGGAAAAAAGCACCGGGAAAGTCAAGCGGGTGGTTGGCGGAACAGTGCAATCGACGGTATTAGACTTGGGAGTTAATTCGGCTCAAGAGCGCGGGTTACTAGGGATCGCCCTCCATCCTGATTTTGCGAACAATGGATTTGTTTATCTGTACTGGACCTGCCATGGGGCGCCGGCCGGACCAGAATGCGATTCGCTATTTGGAGAGGACACAGCGGTCACGGCTAATGTGCCGCTGCTGGGCAATCGAGTGGATCGCTTCCACTGGAATGGTTCGCTGCTGATTTACGACAAAAACCTGATTCGGCTGCACGCTTACCAGGCCGATGCGGGACAACCGCTACGTGGAAATCACAACTGCGGAAAAATCGCTTTCGGATTGGACGGAAAGCTTTACGTGTGCGTCGGAGACAACGGTCGTCGCGGCTGGATGCAAAATATCACGACTGGATTTGGCCCTGACGGCAAAGACGATCAATTCGGCGGGCCGGAGCCGGACAATGCGCACCTAACCGGAGCGATTCTGCGCTTAAACGACGATGGCAGCACGCCGGAGGACAATCCATTCGTCGACGTCGAACTGCCCCCTGGCACCAGCGCCGAAGCTGCAGCAAATATCGCGAAGGTATTTTCCTACGGGCTTCGCAATAGTTTCGGGTTGGCGTTTGATCCGTGGACGGGACAATTGTGGGAATCGGAAAACGGAGACGATTCCGGAAGCGAGATCAACCGAATTGAGGCAGGCGCCAATGGCGGCTGGACCCAGATCATGGGACTCATCAATCACATTGAGGATTACAAGGCCATCGAAACAAGCCCGCAGTATTTCGGGCTCCAACAGATTCGTTGGTTACCGACGTTGATTGCGGACTCGGCGGACGACGCGCTCGGGCGCTTATTCATGTTGCCGGGAGCGTTTTACAACGACCCACTGTTTACCTGGAAGTATGCAGTAGATCCTGCCGGCCTCGGCTTTATAGAAGGGGACGGACTGGGTGCTCAATTCAATGGCGACATGATTATCGGCGGCGCCAGGGACTTCCTGCTAGGGGGCCATTTGTTCCGGTTCAAACTGACTGACGATCGGATGGATCTCGATCTTAGCGGGGATTCGCAGTTAGCGGGACGCCGAGCCGAGAACAACGACAAATGGGACATCACTGGGAGCGAAAGCCTCTTGTTTGGCAGAGGCTTCGGCATCACCACAGATATTGTAACCGCGCCCAATGGTCACCTATGTGTCGTGTCACTCACAAATGGAGCCGTGTACGAAATTTTCCGACGGCCATAGCGCGAGTCGAACCTCATGCTAGGGACAATTCGGCACCTTGAATGTTCACCGCTGTGCGATGAGCCGTGATTGTGTCTCCGATTCGTCGGCGCCACGAACGCGCCTCAGAAATAATACGGGGGCCCTTCGCCGCAGGGTGCCCGTTTTTTCTTACCTGTAATCATGTACAGGCGAGACGCCCAGATATCCAACGTTTTGTGTGGAGGCAGCTGTAATTGTTCAGAGCGGGATGGAATGGTAGACTCCCGAAATGGCGAAGACAAAAAAAGCTAGCAAAAAGAAGAAGTCACCAAGGAAATCTAAGGCTGGCAGCAAGCGATCATCCGTCAGGAGCACGAAGTCAAAGTCTACTAAGACTAGGCGGGGCACAAAACCTAGTGGTGCAGCTCGAGCCAGACGCCAGTCAAATTCAGCTCAGTCGGCGCGAGGCACGTGGACCAGCCGCTTACGAGGTGGGACACCAGCACGACGAACCACGGAGGTCAACGGCGCTTCAACGCGACTGGGGATCCGGGGTGTTGGACCTGATTCCGGCGGGCAGTCGGGCGATCTACAAGGAGTGTCACGAGTTCATGACGTTGATTCCGAGAGCATGGAAGAGTTACTCGAAGGAGGGCAGGGCTTGGAAGCCGGTGTTGTCAGTGGCGTCGAAGAAGCCGCGGAGGATAATGCTGAAGATTCCGAAGTGATGACGCACGAGGCGCGTGAAGAAACAATTCCGAAATACCGTAGGCGCAGATCTCTATAACCCATAATCGCTGCATGTGGTAGGAGCAAGTCTCGCGGTGTTCCGCTATCTCCGCAGTGTTTCCCGCACCGGCAATCGAATCGATTAGGGCAACGCGCAACGTAGAGCGTCAATAAGCGCTTGTCTGTTGGCCGGATTCCTAATTTCGGAGTTTTGCTCGATGTGAATGAACTGCTCTGAGGCCGCCTGAGCATTCTCGCTACAGAGGTTGGGCGAACCATTCGAGAAACGGCCCTGCACATTGGTCGTTCCCTTTAAAATGCAGAGAGATTCCGGCGTGGCTGCTTCGGCGATAAAAGGCCCCAGATTCACGCAATCCACTATGCCATTCACACGGGACCCGGGTGTGGTTGTACCGTTGCTGACAAATGCAGCCACGTTCGAGCAGGATGAGTTTGCATTTCCGTGCAACTGAATAAAGAGGGTGCCCGGCGGCTGAATAGCGATGGCTTCGTGAGTCATCTCAAACATATTGTCGATGTTGTGCGCCACGTCAGCAATGTTGCCGACCGGGTCGGGCTGGCAGGAGCTGGAGGCCTGGTTGGCATAGCGATGAGTTCCGGCCATGAGCAAAGTGCGGGCATCGAGTTGGCGGAAAGTATCAATGCCTTCTTCGGGCGTCAGATCATCGAAAAGGGGATGCGGTATTTCAATGCTCAATGAAGTAATAGAGGCAGGGTTGAAAATGTATGTGCCCCATCCCTTGGCGATAGGGCCCAACGGTGGAATATCTTCCTGCAGAATGTTATACATTTTTACGGTGATGACGTCAGAGGTGTCGGAGTATTGGATCACAGTGTAAGGGAACGCGTTGGCGTCGATGATTCTGCACGCTTCGCTGACGTCGCCGACAAGCATGGAAGAGGTCAAGACTCCCCAAGCACTCATTTCTCCCGCGCCTGGCTGAACAAAACCATCACGGCCAGTCTGGGAGAAACGGCGCGGAATAGCGGCTTTTATTATCGGCAGCTTATCTTGAAGAAGATCGCCGCTCTCGGTTACTGGACAAACGCGCTGGGCCCACAGCGATGGTTGGCCGAGAACCGTCATTGCGATCGCGAACAAAACAGGACAGAACCTGGGCATGGTCGATTTCCTCCAACCGCGGCGCCGGTCCCCCAAAAGAAACGAGCGGCGGCGAGATAGAAATGCGGATGTTGACACCATATTGCTGGCCTGTCAAATTCCCGGGACAAGTGCTAAACGGCTTATCCCAAGCTGCAGCGGGCTTGCTCATCGCTGAAAGATAAGACCACAGGACGGCGAAACTCAAAAGTTGAAATTAACAAGCGGGAGAAAATGAAACGAGCTCTTGGGAAGCCCCAAAAGCTCGTGGCGAGACAGTATCCATTGTGTCGCAACTGGTTGACTGAAGACCGCGCAGCCTAACTTACACGCTGAAAGAACTGCCGCAACCGCAGGTGCTCTTTACATTCGGATTATTGAACTTAAACCCCGCGCCTTCGAGAGTCTCGATATAATCGATCTCGACGCCATCCAGATACATCTCGCTCATCTGATCAACCAGTACCTTGAGTCCATTAAATTCGTAAATGTTGTCAGCTTCATTTACCTGGTTTTCGAAAGCCATGTGGTAGCTGAAGCCCGAGCAACCGCCCCCAACAACGGCGACGCGCAGGGCCGAGGGCGCGGGATTTTGTGAAGTCATAATTTCCTTAACTTTGCTAGTAGCAACAGGCGTTACATTTAGCATAAATACTTCTGCTCCTTCGGCCTAGGGGGCCTTTTTGCAGTTTCCTATTCCTTTAGATTATACCAGATGTGTCAAAGAAGAGTGCCCCTACATGTCCCTACATTGATTAGATGCCACAAGGTCAACAACGGGTTGGAAGGCGGCTTGGAAGGTATTGTTCTTGCAGCGGCCACCGTGGAAACGAAGACAAAGGGTTGCTTTCGCAAATACGCATGAGTCGCTTACAATCAAATGCCTATGCGACATCGTGTGACACTCTTGCCGGGGGACGGGATTGGGCCCGAAGTGGCGACAGCAACAAGACGAATTATTGAGGCTGCCGGAGTAGATATTGAGTGGGAAGAGATGCAGGCGCGTTCGAATGAGCCGGGAATTGAGGGCCGGTTTCTGCAGGAAGATGCGCTGGAAACAATCCGGCGCAACCGCGTAGCGCTCAAGGGACCAATGGCAACGGCCATCGCCGGCGGCGCGCCAAGCATTAACGTGGCACTGCGAAAAAGTCTCGAGCTTTTCGCCAACTTGCGGCCAGTCAAGAATCTGCCGGGAATTAAAACACGCTTTGAGAACGTCGATATTGTTATCGTGCGAGAAAATACGGAAGATCTCTATTCCGGACTGGAGCATGTGGTCGTTCCTGGCGTCGTCGAAAGTCTTAAGATCATCACCGAAAAGGCTTCGACGCGCATTGGCCGGTTTGCATTCGAGTATGCGAGGCGTATGAATCGAAAAAAAATTCATGCGATTCACAAAGCCAACATCATGAAACTATCGGATGGACTGTTTCTGCAGTCGGTTCGCAAGGTGGCGACGGAATATCCCGAAATTGAGTACAAAGAATTAATTGTGGATAACACCTGCATGCAAATGGTCCTGAACCCCAGCCAGTTTGACATGATGGTGCTGCCAAATCTTTATGGCGATGTGGTGAGCGATCTCGCGGCGGGCCTGGTGGGAGGATTGGGCGTCGTACCCAGTGCCAATATCGGCGCTGACTCCGCGATTTTCGAGGCTGTTCATGGCACGGCTCCGGACATCGCCGGCAAAGGTATCGCCAATCCTACGGCGCTGCTGATGAGTGGAATCATGATGCTCGACCACATGGGCGAACAGAAGGCAGCGAAGAGCATTGAGACAGCTTTGCACCGTGTCTACCGCGAAGGAAAGCATCTAACTCCGGACGTGGGAGGCACCGCAAACACACAGGCATTTACCGACGCCGTTATCGAGTCGCTCAAGGTCCGGGGCGCTGAAGAACCTGTGCGCCAAATGGCTTAGGCCATTGACATCGCTCGTGCCGTCGGCAAGAATGAAGCGTACAAACAAAATCCAATTCTAGGTGAAGCGTGTATATTATTTTGCCCCCCCTCGAAGAGTTCGTTGCCGGCACGGTGGTTAAGGAGGAGCCGACTTCGGAAGGAACCACGAACAAGCGCAAGCGCAAACCCCATATTCTGGCGGTGATTGAAGAGAATTGCACAGGGTGCGCGGGGTCGCCGGCATGCGTAGATTACTGCCCAGTGGAAGACTGCATGTATTGGGTGACTGATTCCAATAATCCCCCGTTTGGCCGAATCGAAGTTGACCCCCTACTATGTATCGGGTGCAAGCTCTGCACGAGCAAAGGTCCCGAGGGCACATTTCTCGAAGGATGCCCATGGGACGCGATTGAAATGGTGCCGCTCGCCGAGTTTGAAGCCCAATACGGGACACTTCCCTACTAAACTTCGCTAACCATCATCTTTCTGCTCAACCGTTAAGGTTTGTGTTCCGCACGCTCATTTCCTAGACTGCTCGAAGCCAGGAGTCATTTTCCTTGGCGCTGACGAATGGCGTGCGCGGTGAGCGCGGCTTGTTGGCGGACACTATCAGGCATGTCCGGATTGCCGCGAATGAAACGCTCTGCTAATGGTAGGTCCTCCGGCTGGCCCATGAAGTAAAGAGCTCGCAAGGCCTCCCAAACTATTTCCGGGCTCGGCGAGAGCGCAAGCAAGGGATCTCCTGCGGTAACCCTAGAGCGGTCAATGGCGACCCATGCGTCTACCGTGCCTGGCACCTGTGCGCGAATCTCAGTTCTCACCTGGCCCTGCTGGATGTGACCCAGGAGCGTGCCGGGATTAACTTGATCGCCCGGCTTCAGGCGCCGCGACAAAATACCCGACTGCGGAGATAGAACCCTAGAGGGCTCGAGCATTGCGACGATGACTGCGCGTCCTGCGGCGTCTTTATCGAAACGGATAAGAGAGAGAGCAGCATTGCGACGAACCATGGGGTGGGGATCGTTCAGCATGGTCAACAATGCGGCATGAAATTCTTGTGAGCCGTTGTCCTGGCCCATCACCCAAGCCGAGGTAACGCGCAGCTCCTCAATTGGACTGTGCGAGAGCTCTATCACATGCGGATACCACTTCTTCGCCGCGTTGCGAACGGCGGGATCGGGACTGAGTATGCGGTCCGCAATTTGGGAGAGCACGTGTTGAGCCTTACGCGGATGCGCCCGGTCGGCCAAGTAGGCGCTTATCTGTTCATCGGTCAGGGGGCGTCGAAACGTGGTCGAATACCAGAAGAGGAACGGCATTAGAACAAACAAAAACGCAACGGCTAATATCAGAAGGGGCCACTTGCGCTTCACCCCCGCGTGTTGGTGTGAGGCCGGACTTACGGGCGGCATCTCGGAAGCAGTCGTCGTGGACAGAGTCCCTCGAATCTTGGCTAGAGTTTGGCTGGCGCGTAAATATGGTATAGCAGAATGTAGACAACAACCCCTGTAACCGAAACATAAAGCCAAATGGGAAAAGTCCAGCGAGCGATGGTGCGATGGCGATCAAACTGCCCACGAACCGCGCGAGACAGCGTCAGTATCGCTAGAGGCACGATGGCAGCTGCCAGGAGGGTGTGACTGGTTAGCAGCGTGAAATAAAACGGGCGGATCCAGCCATGCCCCTGAAAACGCACCGAACCTACACGCGCGTGGTAGAGCAAATACGAACCCAAAAATACCGAGGAGGAAAAAAATGCGAAGACCATACAGGTCTTGTGAGCCAGGATGTGACCAGTGCGGATGAAAAAGTATCCAGTGGCAAGCAGGCAGGCGCTTGCAGCATTCAGCGTAGCGTTCAAGCCTGCATGAGAGAGCACGAACACTCCTTGGATCATGAGAGGCAAAGAACAGAGGTTCTACTTCTTTGCGTCGGCTGGCGCGGGGCTTACATTTTTCTCACGGCGAGGAATCCAGCCCTGGTCCCTGGCGATGAGAAAGAGCATCAGCGTGAAAAGGCCACCCATCATTAAACACGTCGCAAGCAGCAGAAGACCATCAATATTGAGAGCGATGTGCGCAAGAAAGTCAGCGATCACTCCCACAATCGAAAGAATAACGATGATCAGACAGATAGCTGCCAATTCCAGGATTCCGTGAGAAGTCTTCATTGCCAATTCCTCACCACACGCTAGCCGATCGCTATCGTGGAATTTTGTCGTACATCATCAAGCCAAGCAGCAGCGGGATGTACGCAACTGTCGCATGCATCAACCATCTAGCGCGCAAATTTGTTTTGGACGCTGCGGCCCACAGGCAAACCTGTACCAGCAAGATGGAAAGCACAAGTGCACCGAAGAAATAGCGCACGCTGGTAAGGCCGGAAATGGCCGGCAGTATGCTCGCAGCAACCAACATCGCGGCGGTGAGCACAATCTGGCGGAAGGTTTTTGCGCCCGAACGGTCAACGACCGGCAGCATACGAATTCCGGCGCGGGCATAATCCTCGCGATACATCCAGGCGATAGCGTCAAAATGTGGGAACTGCCAGAAAAACAAGATCGCGAATAGCAGCCATGCGCCTGCACCCAGCGACCCAGTAGCCGCCACCCATCCAATCATAGGAGGAATCGCGCCGGGAAATGCGCCGACGAAAGTCGCCCAAGTAGTGCGCGTTTTCAAAGGCGTGTAGGCGCTCAGGTAGCTCGCCGAGGTAAACACCCCGAGTAGACAAGCCCATACTCCGGCCACAAGAGCAAGATAGATAGCGCCGGCAACGGCGAGCCCAACGCCAAACCATTTGGTCTCGAACGGCTGCAATTGGCCGCTAGGAAGCGGCCGCGAGGCCGTACGGCGCATTTTGGCATCAAGGTCACGCTCGAAGTATTGATTGAGAGCCGATGTGCCCGCGGCGATCAAAGCTGTAGCCAAGGTTGTGTGAACCAGGCGAGCGAGGTCTAGTGGGCCGCGCGATCCCATGTAGTAACCTGCAGCGGTTGTGAGCACCACGAGAAAGGAAACGTCCGGCTTGGTGAGCGCAAAATACGCAGCTACGCGTGATGGTTTCGCGAGAACGGCAGTACGCGTGGCGCTCATTACAGGACTGCGCCTTCTGGTCGGCGCTCAAACGCGGCTTCCCTCTTGGGTTCGGCTACGCGGTAGCTTACCAAGGCCACCAGAAGTGCTCCTGCCAGTGTGAGTGCTCCTACTACGGTGTGCGCCACGGTTAGTGTGACCATGACGGGCATCGGTTGAGGCGCACCTTTTGTAACCAAGCGCGACCACCATGCTGCGCCGCCCAGCAGTAGCTGCACACCGACCAGCGAATGCAGCAGAATTCGTACGCGCACGATGGCGGCGATATTTCCGAAGCGGCGGCGAAGGGCGGCTGCAGTCCAAATCACCATGCCGAGCACGAGCAGGGCGCCCAAAAGGTGTGGAACGATGTTGGCGTTCTTATGGCGAAATAATGCCCCCAAGACGACTTGAAGAAACGTGAACCCGACGGTAGTCAGTGCGAGGGTGTGAATGGAAGGCCAGCCCGAGTCTTCTGCCTGAAGTACATCCCCTTGCCACCATTGGCTGGTGAAGAGCGCAATTGCAACAGTTGTGGCAAATAGAATTTGCGCAAGGCTGGCATGCTCGACGGGAAAACCGTAGTGAAGACGCAAGAGAACAATGAGACCTCCAAGAACGGCCTGGGCAATCACGGCTCCGAACGCCACCACCCCCAACCGGCGCATCCAGCGGCGACGATCGGTTCTCCCAATCCAAACGGCGAGGAGCAAAGTGAGAATAAGAATCAGACCGGCAATTTTGCGATGGCCGTCTTCATATCGAATACCGCCAATCATGGGCGGCAACAACGTGCCGTAGGAAAGCGGCCAGTCGGGCACCGAGAGCGCGGCATCATTCGAAGTCACCAGCGCACCGGCGATAAGCAACAGGAACGTACAGCAAGCCGTGAACGTAGCGAAGTGATGGAGAGCGCGATTGTAAAGTTGCGTCATTTAGGCAAGGTAAGAGACTACCACAGGGGCACGGTTTCCCGTGCCCCTGCGGAACTTTGTCTCATTAATCGGCTCCGCCAGCAGCCTTAAATGTGAAGGTAATGTTCTTGGCTTCTTTGGCGCCGATGGTAACAGTCTGGTCGGACGCGCCAAATTTTTCATGCCAGGCTTCCAGCGTATACGTGCCCGGAGGCAGATTCTTGATGTCAAAGCTGCCGTTGTTTCCGGTCACCCCGAAATAAGGATGCTTGAAGACTGCGATGTAGCTCTTCATCCATGGATGGATATTGCATTTCACCGGGATCGAAACTTCTTCGCGGGGGAAAGTCTCCACGATGTTGGGCTGACCAGCCGACTGCGACTTGTTCCAATCGCGGTTGACCTTCGGAGTGGGATGGATGTTGTGCGTTGTCTTGTCGCTGTTGATGACAATTAATTCCTGGCCGGCCATCATCGCTACGACGTGTGGCGTGTACATGCAGCCCTTCTGATCAAGCGTGGCCCCTTCCTTTGGAGCATCAAACTTTCGGTCGCCGATGCCATCTTTGACATAGATAACGACATTAGCAATATCTCCGTTAGAACTCACGACCACTTCCTGGTCGGTAGCTCCCCCCGCATGTTGCGAATTACAATAGGCATCTGCCGCCATATTGATGCGGTGCGGTTTAGGCGCCGGGCCTTCCAGCTTTACGGTGCCACTCACCGAACCGGCCGAGGCCGTGTCCACCGCTGGCGCAGGAGTTGAAGACGTTGCCGCCGGGGCTGAAGCGCCTTCATCTTCCTTTTCTTTTTTTCCGCAGCTCACCATAGTAATCGCCAGCACTGCTGCCGACGCAATCATCAGACTGATTCGTGCTCTCATGAGTAGTGTTCTTCCTCTCTTGAACAGTTCAAATCTGGGCGCCCGAGGATCCGGGCAGGTCAAAGTCGGCTTACTTGTGGCTGCCGCGACCACCACCGCCAGTAGCAGGGGAAGTGCGGCCCAGCAGCGAACGTTGTTCTTCGGGTGTCAACTGAAACATATAGCGTACCAGAAGATCGGCGTGATCCCTCGAGTATCCGTGAAAGCTCGCGGGAAGCGGACCGGAAAAGACCCAGCGGTCGCCTTCGCGGCGGAACAATCCTGAGGGCATAGATGTTCCCGGTATTATTTTGGCTGGATCGGTGATCCAGCGCAAGGTCCAGGCAGGCTTCAGCCGGTCGCGCGCTAGCAGGAAATTTGGGGCACTGGCATTCTGATCATGCGCCGGATTTCCGGTCGCATGGCACTTCAGGCACGGAGCTCCCGAACTAGTGAACAGCTCGCGAGCCATCGTCTTCTCAGGCGCGGTCAGAGGATCAGGCGAAGGCGGAATGTACGGCTGGACTTGCGAACTTGCGGCCGCAAAAAATTTCACCAGCTTCTGAATTTCGTCATCCGAGAACATAAACGTCGGCATGCGAAGCTGCAGATAGGAGCGCACTCCGTTGCGATGTATATCCGTAGTGCTCAGCGCAGGATTGGCGAGGAAGCGCTGGAGCCAATTGGGATCTACTCGCGCGCCTTCCGTGGTTAACGCCGGAGGAAGATTAGCTTTGTTCTCGCCCTGGTACATCGGCAGATTCTGTAGCACGGACTCCTGGCCTATGCGCACCTGGTGGCAGCCCATGCAATTATATTTTGAGATGATCCACAAGCCCTCTTGAATGTCGCGCCGCTGGTCGCCCGGCTTATACATGTATTCCGGGGGGAATTGCTGATCAACACTGCCGAGCAGGAACGTCGTCAAGGCCGTAATGTCCGCGTTGGTAGCGTTCGGCTTGGGCATCTTGAGCTGCGGTTCCGCGCGGTTGTAATCAAAGACGCCCGGATTCCGCAATTTTGCTTCAAAGAATCCCTTCTGGTCGTACCAGTCGTTCCCTTCTTTGTTGGTGGGCGTGCCATTGGGCTGAATCTGGACGCCGCGTTTAGCAACCTCAGTCAGCCTGCCAAAATCAAAGCGATCGATGGGCTTGCTGCCTTCGGTCGTAAGCTCGGCGCCAATGCGCCCTTCATCCTCCAGACCGGAAATCTCGTGGCACCCAGCGCAGCCGTAATTCCTGACCAGGGCCTTGCCCTTATCGAATAGCTGCGGGTCATCCATATACGGAGCTGGTAGATACGAAGCATCGGCATGTTTCAGCGTGATCAGGTAGCTCGCAATATCGCGCGCCTCGTCCACTGTCAATCGCAGGCTGGGCATGACCGTGGGTTGTTGCACCTGAAGTTGGTGGCCATCGTTGGGGCAGCGCGAATGCTCTAAGTCAAAAACAAATGGCAATCCATGCTTGGCGTAATCTTCTGGGCCCAAATCGTTTTTCTCGAACGGGCAGTAGGGACGCGTGCGTTCGCGCGCATTGTGGACCCATCGGACCAAATAATCGAAATTATCTTTTTCCCCAACGCGGCTCAAATTCGCCGCAAAGGTTCCGCCCATCATGCTGGAGTCCTCGCCGACCGAGTGGCATGCCAGGCACCCGCGTGTCTCGAGCAGGACTTTGCCGTGCGCACCGTTCCCGGGCGCTTGTTTTGGCAGCTGTGGACCGGTCAGCGCTGCCTGCCACACGAATGCCGCCAGCGCTTGGACTTCATCGGGTCGCAACCGGAACTGCGGCATCTTCGTCGTTGGCCGAAACGTGTGCGTATTCGCGATCCAGTACGGAATCCATTCCTTCCGTAATTTCATGCGAATTTCCTTCAAATCTGGTCCGACGCGCTTTTCCTCTCGAAACAAACTTTCGCTCTTTCGGTCAACCTGCTCGACACGCGCATCGATGCTGCTCATGCTCACGGTGAGCGCGGTGGCTTGCGCGTTCAGCCGCTGAGCTGTTTCATTATCCGCAGCAGCATCCGCCTGCTTATTCAGCCGAGGAATTAACAGTTCATCCTCTTTCTTTTGCTGCTCGAGCTGCTTGATCAGCTGACGCGCGCTCTGGAGCTGCTCGGTCTGATCGTCAAAGCCCTCAAACTTATGGCAGCCAATGCAGCCGCGGCTCCTATACAGGTCTTTGCCGCGATTGAGCACCGGCGCGTGCTCGGTGATCATGTCGGCTGCGTGGCACGTCTGGCACCCCGCCTCATAGTTTGCGGGCTCATAAAGAGGCCACAGCCAGTGCTCGTACCGACCATGGGCTTTCTCCACACTGGAGACGGCGCGACCATTGCCGCCATGGCAGGGCGAGCAGCCGTACTTCTCCACGTTATGAACCTTCAAAAGCTCCATATCCGGATGGGTCGTGAATGGGGCATCGTGGCTTTTCGCCATGGCCAGATCTGCCTTAGTCAAAGTCAAATTGGGGGGCACGATGCTGGTGTCCATTGCCAGATGGCATGATTGGCAGCGATCCACCAGTCCGCCGGATCCGGTGTTGTTGAGGCCGGGATTGGTTGGATTGACATTAATCTGCCGAATCTCAACGTCCAAATTCTTGCTGGCACTGACAAGGCTTTTCAATTGATCAGGAGTAAGCCCGGTCATGTGCTCTTTTTTATATTCCTCAAGCTGCGTCTGAATATCGCTTGCTTCTTTCAGGACGGCGACGCGTTCGCCGGTGAGTCGCGCCTTCTGCGCTTTGAGGTCGTTAAACAGCCTTTCCAATTCTGCGAAATCCATCTTGCTTTTAACGATTTTTCCATCCCGCTGGTGTAGCGCGATGTCGTACTTTTCTTTTCTTGCGTTCTCGACATCTTCCAGGCGGCTCTTCCGCGCCGCCGTTCCCTCTTTTGCGAGCTCCAACTGGTACGTACGCGCCTGCACCTTGCCACGTGCAGTGGTAAACGACTCGGTGATATCAGACAACTGGAGATTGATGAATCGTGTCTCGTTGTCAATCTGCGTAACGCGCGGCTGAGCCACCGCCATCGCTGCCTGGCCGGCCGCTTGGAGCCGCTTGTACTCCGTGGAATTCACCACGGCATCCAGAGTGGCTTGTTGCTGGGGAACTTGTTTATTCAGGAAGCTCTGGTACGCGGTGACAAAACGCCTTTGATAGGAACGCCAGGGCCGCAGGCCGAACATCTCGTCATAGAGCGCCCAGGCCAATACGAGCACCAACAAAAACGAAGAAACAAGAATGGCAACCGCGAACGACCTTGTCAGTATTGGATCGTCCGATTGAGACTCAGGCACTCCGACCCTCCCCCAAGAGGTTCATCCCTACGCGCGTGCAGGCGCTGACGTATGTTCCATGCTCAAATGCTGAACCAGGGTGTAACCAGAATGTATTTAATTCGGAACAGCAGCCGGAAAAGTATTTTCACGGGCAGCGAAAGCATCAAAACCAACAGTGCATGCAGTGTAATCACCTGCAACAGCGTCATGCGACGATACATTTTCCTCGCAAAATCGGTGGTTACGCACAGACGATGAGCCAGGTACCCGGCAACAACAAAAAATATCGCGATAGCAATCGTTCCAAAAATCAAGCGGCCCCAAAAATTATCGGGAACAAATAGACTGAAGGGCAGAACCTGGTTCAAGTTGCGATTAACGTCAAAATCAACTCTGGTATGATCCCAGGTTTGTGTTGGCCAGAACCACATCCATCCTGGGCCGCGGATAAACGTGCCCACCACAATCATCACCACCCACAAACCGATGAAGCCAAACAGAAATGTCCAGATCGCGAATTTGCGCTGCTTGTAAGTGTAATAGCCATTCCCCAGCGGATTAACGTCAATGTAAGGTATGGCCATTAGGCCAACGATGATCAGCGTTGGCATCACCACGCCGGCAATCCAGGGATCGAAGTAAACCAGCATCTCCTGCAACCCCAGGAAATACCACGGCGCCTTCGCGGGATTCATCGTCAAATTGGGGTTGGCCGGTTCTTCGAGCGGCGCATTGAGAGTGATGGACCAGATCGTCAAAATCACGGTTACGACGATTGCCGCGAGGAACTCAATGCGCATCAAGTACGGCCAGACGTGCACCTCGCGGTCCCAGCCCTTCTTCCAGGGATAAACTTTGCGATGATGGGTCTTGGCAAGAGCCGCATCGCCGGCCAGTTGACCGATGAGCTTGTCGGTGGCAAACGCCTGGCGGAAGGCGTACCACATGTAAAACGGAACCAAAAACAGCAGCGCGACAATTGGAATGTTGTCGGGTAGCGAGACAATTTCCCAGAGCTGGCGCCAGTCACCCCACATCGCGAGCCGCCTCCCTATTCTTCCGTACGTCGCTGCAAAACAGCTTCCATTTACGTCTGTTTACTTCACACCGCTCGGTCGCATGATTACCGGCCGCGGTCCCTTATCTTCCTTGATCTCCGACTCGAGCATCACCGGCGCGGGGCCCGAGATGCCCCCATCTTTCCGCACACGCCAGAAGTGCACGACCATGAAGGTGAAGGCAATCAATGGAATCGCGATGCAATGCCAGATATAGGCGCGCAAGAGCGCGTTGGCATCGACGATCGAGCCGCCCAGCAATGCGAAACGCACGTCGTTGAAGGGCGTCATACCAAGCTGCGCTCCGAAAGGTCCTTCTGTTCCCAATAACGGAGTGGCGCGCGCCATGTTTGTTCCGACCGTGACCGCCCAAAATCCGAGCTGGTCATCGGGAAGAAGGTAGCCGGTGAACGAAAGCAACAGCGTGAGCACCATCAAAATCACGCCGACACACCAGTTGAATTCTCGCGGCCGCTTGTAGGAACCCGTCAAGAACACGCGGAACATGTGCAGCCACACCGCGATGATCATCAAGTGCGCGGCCCACCGGTGCATATTGCGCAGCAGCTTCCCGAAGGGCACGTCGTGCTCGAGATAGAGAACGTCGCGAAAAGCCTGAACTTTCGTTGGATGGTAATAGAACATCAGCAGGACGCCGGTGAACGTCAAGACGATGAAAAGATAAAAAGTGATTCCGCCCATGCCCCAGGTGTAGTTGTAGCGCACCGCGTCGCGATTGATTTTCGCCGGATGAAGGTGAAAAAAAACATTTGTCAGAACCGAGAGAGCGCGGTTCCGCGGAGTGTCATCGTGCTTGACACGAAAAATCGACCGGAAGACCTGGGTCTTTTCCGGCTCCTTCAGGCCCTCGAGCTCTTCCTTCCCTTTTTCCTTCAGGACTTTCGGAAGGGCTTTAACGTCTTCGCGGATTTGCCCGAGAAACCCTGTGCCTCTCTTTTCGTCTTTCTCTTCCGGCATCCGATGTTCCCCCACACATTCCCGGCAACCCGGGATCGAAGCGACTCCAACTAAGCGGGCAGGTAGGCGCCCGGACTATCAAACTCGTCGCGGCCCGCCTTGGGGTCGCGCACATACAGGCGATTAGTATCCACTACGATCTGTCCTGTGGCATCGAGCTCCACATGGCAACGATCCATGGGCCGTGGAGCAGGACCTTCGAAGTTTATGGCCTCGCTGTCATATCCGCTGCCGTGACACGGACACTTGAACTTGTTTTCGGCAGGCTTCCAGTCCGGAGTGCAGCCGAGATGAGTGCAACGCGCATAGATCACGAAAATGCGCCCCGGCACTTTATCCACCCAAATGCGGAATTCGCGCTGAAACTTAGTTTCGACACCGAGGCCAAAATCCTGCGGGTACCCGATCGAAAAAATCGTTTTTGGCTCAAACAGCGTCCGCGGGAAAAAAAACCTGAGGAACATTAAAAAGTTCACGCCAAAATAGCCCCACACCAAAGACCAAATGATCGTCCGGCGAGTCTTGTCGGGGCCGGATGGAGCTGGGCTCTCGGTGACTTTTTTCGTTGTGGCCGGCGGCTTGGGAACCGCGGCGGTGGGCGCTACAGGTCCTGGTGCGGTGGTACTCTCTGCAGGCTTCGGTTCAGTTTGGTCAGCCATACGTGGCCGAATTACCTCACCATGGTTTAGAAATTCACAAGCTATAGCTTTAAAGATTATGGCATTCCAAACAGACCTTTATATGCTTCCAACAAAATTGTGTCAAGGAAGATTCATTAATTCTCAAAGCGACGCATCCAAATTCATTTAGCGCGCAGGCATGGCGGTACGGTTTTCCACTCCGGCAGCATGCAGGACAAGGTCCTTGAGCCCAGCAATAAATAGCGGAGAATCACCTATGGCCGGCATCATGCGAAAGGTCTTTATCCCAAGTTTCTCGGCTTCTTCGCGCGCTTCGATATTTATTTCAAATAATGTCTCGATGTGCTCAGTGACGAAGGAAATTGGAATGACAAGCATTTGCTGCACACCTCCCTGAGCCAACTTTTCAATCGTGCCATGCAAAGACGGCTCCAGCCACTTCCGCCGCCCAACACGGCTCTGGTAACACAGTGTCCAAGGATTGCTCCACCCTCCCCGTTGTCGTACTAGTTCAACTGTTGCCGCCACGTGCTGCGGATAAGGATCTCCTTTCTCGACCAGACTGAGCGGCAAGCCGTGCGCGCTGAACACTAAATGAACATTGCCTGGCCGCTCAAACTGGCGAAAGCACAGCGAAATCTTCTGCACCAGGGCATCAATGTACAACGGGTGATCGTAAAACTTTTCGATCACGTGAACCGGCGGCGCAGGCGAGCCAGGCTTGTAATATCGCCGCCACTGCTTCAGGCTGCTACGCGTCGTGGCAAAAGAATAGTGCGGGTAAAGGGGCAGCAGAACGAGCTCGTCAATAGGGGTCCGTCCAATCTCGGCAACCGCTTCGGGAGTTGCAGGGTGCCAGTAACGCATCGCGACGGTTACGTGAGGTTCTACTGCGGTGCTCAAAGAAGTTTCAAGTGCGCGCGCCTGACGTTCCGTGAGGGCGCGAATCGGCGAATGCCCGCCGATCCTTTCGTAGTGCTGTGCGACACTTCGCGAGCGCCGGTGTGCGATCCACCATGCCAGCGGCTTGCGCAATGCGATTCCCATTGTGCCAAGCGGGATGATGTCTGGATCGCAAAAAAGATTGTAGAGAAATGGCTCGACCGCTTCGCGGCTGTCCGGCCCGCCGAGTTGGAACAGAACGACACCAACTCGCTTACGGATCTGGTTGCCCATAGGGCGAGGTTCATGGCCGGGCCCGCTCACTTCCCTTTCCAGGCTTGCTTCAGTCGCTCCACTTCGTCCTGTAAACGTGCGACCCGTCCCGCCACTGTAAGGTGGTAGACGAAGAATATTGCCCATACGAACAAATACGCAATCATCAGGCTGTTTAAGTTTTTCATTGCGTCTCCACTTGAACTCTTAGTTCCTGTACTTCGTGACGCAGGGCCTCAAGGCGGTACCGCTGGCGTATCAGAAGCGTCATCAACCCCAGAAGAGCGACCCAGCAGGTATAAAAAACCGCGCGCATCTGCGGATCCAGCCCCGAGCCTGGTCCGCCGAAGAGGACCGGTTGAGGATGCTGCGTGCGCCACCAGCGAATCGACATATAGACAAGCGGCACATCCAGAAAAGCAAAAATGCCGAAGACCGCCGAGACCACCGCGCGGCGATTCGAATCATCGACGAGAGTGCGCAGAAGAAGAAAAGAAATATACAGAAGCCAGAGAACAAAAGTGGAGGTCAGGCGCGCGTCCCAAGTCCACCAGATACCCCACACAGGGCGTGCCCAGATCGGCCCGGTAACCAGCACAACCGTATTGAACGCTACCCCCACCTCTGCCGATGAAACCGCCAGCCAATCCCAGCGGGACTCGCGTTTCACGATGTACAGAATATTTCCAATAAAGCACAAAAAAAATGCGACGAAAGCCGTCATCCCACTGGTAGCGTGAAAATAAAAAATACGCTGGATCAATCCCATGCTGCGCTCTTCGGGCGCCACGAATAGCGCAGCGTACCCGGCAACTGTCATAAGGGCGATCACACCTATGCTGCCCAGCCAGTGAATGGTTTGGCTTCGGCTCGCCTTTGGGGTCGTGCTCATTTGTTTATCCCTTGGACTTATTCTTCGAGTAGATATTCAGCGACAAGCCACGCCGCCGTCAAAAAAACTACATCGAAAATGACGAGTAGCAAAAGCCCTTCAGTGTTCAACACCGGCGGCTGGGCCATAAGGCCAGCAGTCACTTCTGCGCTAGCCACAAGCACCGGCGTCAGCGCCGGCAAAAGAAGCAGTGGCAGCATGAGCTCTCGCATTCGAGCGTGCACGGAGATCGCTGAGAGGACCGTGCCAACCGTCGCGACCCCGAGCGTTCCCAGGAAAAGGACCAAAGTCAACGACCCGAATACCGGGACGATGCTCACATTATAGAGCACGGCAAAAACGGGCAAGAGAAATAGCTCGGCGAGCAGCATAAAAAAAAGATTTGCGGCGATTTTGCCGAGAAATATCGCGAACGGCTCGATGGGAGCCATTCGCAGGGAAGCCAGTGTGTCGTTCGACTGTTCGCGCAAGAATGAAGGCTGCAACATCAGGGACCCAGCAAATAAAAACGCAAGCCAGAGCAAGCCGGGGCCAAACCGGCGCGACTCAGCGGACGTCGGGTCAAAAGTGAAGCTGAATAAAACAATCACCAGCAGAACAAAAACAATGGTTGTTGAGAGTAATTCTCGCGCGCGAAATTCGGTGCGCAGCTCTTTTGCCAAAATGATGCGTGCCCCGCGTGCGAGGTTCATCAATTCTCCTGAAAGTCGAGCATCGAGGTGAGCTCCGCGCCCTTTGCGGAATCGGCTGCAACTCGCCCCGCTTCGAGGCGCACAGCGCGGGTCGCCAGCCTCAGGGCTTCGCTTGGTCCATGCGTGCTCATCACAATCGTGCAGCCTCCCCTCCGCAGCCGTCGCAGTGTGTCCGTAAACCAGGCAATTCCCTGCACGTCGAGGCCGGTCGTCGGTTCATCTAGAAGCAATAAACCCGGAGCGCTGAGCAATGCTCGGGCAATAGCTAAACGCTGCCGCATGCCACGCGAGAATGTTCGTACCAAGCTAGAACTACGTTGTGCCAAGCCCGCTGCGGCAAGACCGTCGCGGATGAGCGCCGGTAAGCCGGAGAGATCATGAAGCTGCCCAAAGAGCGAAAGATTTTCTTCTGCGGTCAACGCGTCGTAGAGCATGATGCTGTGCCCAACCATGGCAATGCGACGACGCAGCGCGAGCGAACCATATGGTCCTTCCGCGATTGAGCGAGTCCCGAATTCAATCCGCCCCGAGCTCGGACGCACAAGCCCTGCTGCTACCCTAAGAAGCGTGCTCTTCCCGGATCCATTTGCCCCTACCAACGCTACCATCTCGCCTGGCCGAATGCTGAGGGAGACACGCCGCAGCGCGAAGAGATCGCCATAGCGCTTTTCAATTTCCTGGAAGGCAATGCCGAGGGCAGGGTCCGCTGCGTTATGTGGGGCGCTCACGCGATCTGTTTCAAAAACTCCGGGCAACTTAAGTTTCGGAGTGGAATCCGAGCACTACAATCCGTGAAGCTGCACCACGACCGCTTACCAGTTGACCACAGCAGCACCACGTTCGAAAATCCGATCAGGCCCGCGGCACTTTATAGAGGCTCAGCCTTTGACAAGTTCGCGCAGAATTTGCTCGAATCGCGCGCGCTCCCGCGCGTACTCGTCATCCGAGACTGTGCCGGCCTGGTGGCGCAATTCCAGCCGGAATAACGAATCCTTCAGACCATCCAGACTGGTCTGGACCTGTTGGGTGGTGTTTTCCACCGGGTCCAGAATTTCCACCGCCGGTTGTTCTGCGCTAGGAGCATTCTGTTTCACCCCCCGGGCCCCTGCGAATGTTCCACCTGAAGCATTTGCGGGGGCACCGTTCGCAAAAGCAGCAGCGGGTTTGCGCCACAGAAACATAGCCCCTAACAGGAAAAGCGCTCCAAATCCGCTGATGATCGGCCACTTAAGGCTGTCTATCCGGCTTGGAAGCGTCTGAATCGCACGGTTGTCTCCCCGCTCTGGCGAAGGTTCGCCTCCGGAGCCAGCGGGCCCACCCTGAGCCGAAGGCGCGGGAGCCGTCCCGGAAACCTCGACGTCGAAGACGGCGCCGGCAGGAATGGCGTCGCGCGCGTAAAGATTCATTCCCTGCTCCGATCCGGCGGGCTGAAAGCCGGGGCTATCTAGTTTGACCGTAGGCGCAGCGACCATTACCATCCTGTTAATCAAGTAAGGAGACGCAACTCGTACGACGGCGTGGCTCGAAGGATATGACAGTTGATACGACATCCGGACGCCGCTCTCGCCTGGCCGGAAGGCGAAAGCGATGGCATGACGATTTGCGCCACGATCCATGGTGCCTTGCACTACCGGCATCCCCGACGGGCCCCACGCGGCTACCTGTTGCAGCTCAGCGTGATCCGGAATCTGGAACTCAAAATTTCCCTGTTCCTTAAAAAATGCCGAGGGCGGGCTGGATTTATTTTGCACGACATACTCTTCACCAATGAGGAGATTTGACCCGTTCGGCTGAAACACGATCAGGCGTGAAGGAACGGAAATTGTTTTTGGATCCGTGCTCGGCTCAAACACTTCCACCTCGGCGGTGTCACGCCCGGGCGGAAGGGGCTGGTGAAAATTCACCCCGCGATAAATCGCACGAACAAGCATGGGCTTCTTGCCGATCGCGGGATTGTCAAAATGAAAGCGGCCCTGCGAGTCGGTCTTGGTGTTGGCGACAGTTTCCATGCCGCCCTGGAGTTGGATTAAGACTACAGGCACATTCGCGGCGGACGCACCAGTGGTACCGTTGCGAACGTGGCCGTTGAGCGAGCCTTCCGCAAACGCAGGCGTAGCGGAGACTAGGGCAACCGACAAAATAAGAATGCAGCAAAGATGAGGGTGAGCCCTGTTCATGAGCGAGGCTGGTCCATTCGTGCCGAGTTGACTCGATGCCGACGGCGTGTCTCGCTGTCCGTTACGGTTTCGATTTCAGCTAATACAGCGGCAGCCTCGTCTTCGAGCAAGCGTTTAGTCTCTTCGTAATCCTTCTCGGAATATTTGCCCGCGCGGTGTTCGAACTTCAGGTCACGCAGATTATCGTAAATCGCGTCGCGCCGTTCGAGTAATTGATCGAGTTGCGTACGGTGCGGAGCCGAATCTGCGGCGTCGGGCTCAATGTAAAAGATAAACAATACTGTCGCTGCAGCGAGCGCCAGGCACGCGAGCAGCATCGCCGAATCGACTTTGTCGATGGCGGCAAGGCCGGTGCCAGAAACGAGGATAACGTAAAGGAGCACGCTCACTCCTCGGTCTCGCGATCCGCCTGCCTGCGGCCGCGCTCGAGTATATCTGAGCGAACAGCGGGTCCATCAGCTACACGTGGTGAAGGTTTTCGCCAGTGCTGGATCACAAACAGTACGGCTATGAGCCCGGCGGCAAAAGCGATGCCAGGGATAAACCAAGCGATACGGTTGAAGCCCCTAGACGGCGGCTCGGCCAGAACCTTCTGCCCATACTCCTGAATGAAGGCCTGAATACTCAGGTCGTCAGATTCGTTGCGGGCCACGACTTGATCGAGCTTCTTGAGCATAACCGTTGATACGGTGCAACCAACGTGGTTGCAAGCGGTAAGAATCTGATTGCAATTGCACATGCAGATCAGGCGCTTGCCGATTTGCTTGGCGTGATCGGTTTCTTGCGCCACGGCCGGGGCCGGAGCGAAGTAAACCAGACCGAGGGCGGCGCCAACAAGCACTCCCGCCGCTAAGAATTTAATCGTGGCCTTCATAGTTTGAAACCCCGGTCATCACCGTTTGCGGGGTCACCGCAGCGGGAACCACGCGAGCCGCGGGTCGCAATGCAAGGACGGCTTGGCGACTGGGTAGAAGCGCCAGGATTGTACCGAGAACTACAATCGCCCCGCCCAACCAAATCCATTTTACCAATGGATTTAGATATGCGTGTATGACGGGAGTTTGTTTATCCTGAGTTCGGCCAGCGTAAACGACGTACAGATCTTGCTTGAGTGTCGAATGAATTGCCACCATCGTTCCCGATTCTTGATTGGCTTGGAAGAAACGGCGCTCAGGAAACAGCATCATGATCTGCCGATTGTCTTCCATAACCTCTAGAATGGCCCGCTCGGCGGTGTAATTTTTTTCGGGACGCGTGTCGAAGCTTTGCAATATCAGACGATACGGACCGATATCGAGTGCGGAACCGAGCGCCATCTCCATTTGTTTGTCACGATTGAAAGCAGCGCCCATAAGGCCGATAAAAATCAACACCATTCCGAAATGGACAACATACCCGCCGTAGCGGCGGGTATTGCGCAAGGTTAACTGTCCCGCTGCCGACAAAATGTCGCTCCCGGTGCGCGCACGAATAACCCGGGCTCCTCGAAAAAATTCCAAAAGGATCGTAACGGTCACAAACACGCAAAGAATCAAACAGACCAGAGGATAAAAATCGCGCAACCCTAGAGGAAAAGCGAGCAAGCCTGCTGCTAAAGCACAAACGAGTGGGCCCCCAAAATTACGTTTGAGGCTCTCGAGCGAAGTTTTTCGCCAGGCCAGCAGCGGGCCAACACCGGTGAGAAACAATAGAAAAAGACCAATGGGAATATTGACCCGGTTGAAGAAAGGTGGGCCAACGCTAATCTTGGTCCCTTCGATCCATTCGGAGAGAACCGGGAAAAGTGTGCCGGAGAGAACGGCAACGCACGCAACAAGGAGAATTAGATTATTAAACAGGAAACTTGATTCGCGCGAGACCATCGAATCCAGATGGTTGTTGCTGCGCAGATAGTCGCGATTCATCAAAAACGCCCAGGTGCACACGGTCAAGACGACGATGATGAAACCCACAAACCAAGGCCCAATTGAAGATTGCGCGAAAGCGTGGACCGAACTTACCACGCCGCTGCGCGTGAGGAATGTACCAAGGATACAAAGCAAAAACGTGGAGAAAACCAGCCAAACATTCCACACCTTCATCATGCCCCGTTTCTCCTGCATCATCACGGAATGGAGAAATGCGGTGCCGGTAAGCCAAGGCATAAGCGAAGCGTTTTCGACAGGATCCCAAGCCCAGTAGCCACCCCAACCGAGGACTGCATAGGCCCAGTGCGCGCCGAGCAGTATACCTGCGCTCTGGAAGGCCCATGCGATCATCGTCCACTTGCGCGTAAGGTGAATCCATTTCTCACCAGGATATCGCGCCAATAATGCCGCGAGAGCGAAAGCAAACGGAATGGTGAAACCGGTATAGCCGGAATAAAGGTTCGGAGGGTGGATCACCATTTCGGGATATTGCAGCAATGGGTTGAGTCCTGCACCGTCCGCGAGCCTGGTGTACTGCATCGCGCCGCCGGGGCTCGCGGCACCCAGTATCTGGAATGGATTGGCTACAAAATTATTCAGCGTCAGGAAAAACAGTTGTACCCCGGCAAGAACGACTCCCACGTAAGGCATCAGCTCCGGATGCTTGGCACGGTAGGCGAACAGAACCGAGAAAACATAGACGGACAGGAGCAGACTCCAGAATAGCAAGGAGCCTTCCTGTCCGGACCAGAAGGCAGCTATTTTGTAAAAGGGCGGTAGGTCGCGGTTGCTGTGGGCGGCTACGTAGGCACTAGAAAAGTTATCGGTAAAGAATAGATAGGCCAAGCTGGCAGAAGCCGCCATGACCAGTCCGCAGACCGCCAAGCCTGATTGCCTGGCGCTCTTGATGAGCAGCGGATTTCGCGTGCGAATAGCGACAATACCCGCGCCAATCGCATACAACGCGCAGACAAACGCCAGAAGTAAAGCAAATGATCCGAACAGATCCACTATGGCTCCACTAGCTATGGGTTCGCCGTACGCTAGCTTTTCTTATTCGAATAATCGCTACCTTTGGGTGCGGACTGACCGGGCGTAGCTTCATATTTGGAGGCGCATTTGGCTTGGACTTTCTCCGCCACGAAACGGCCATTGGGCGTGGTGTGCCCCTCGACCAGCGCCTGAGAATCATCCTTGAAGGTGTCCGGTAACGGATCAGTGCCCACATAGCTTACCTTAAGGCTTTTCCCTTCGCCTAGCAGGGTGAAGTCAATACGGCCTTGCGCACGCTCGATGGACCCAGACTGCACGGTCCCGCCAACGCGTATGCGTTGATGCAATGCGGTTCCTTGCAGGGTCGGTAACTCGGCAATGGTGTGATAGTAAGTCTTGCTGTCTCGCGCGCCGAGTACGGCTAAAGCAACAAGCGAAACCACAATAATCGCCACACCGACCGTGAACTTGGCTTTCGTTTTCACGGATTCCCCCAATTATTCTGAGCGTACACTGCAATTCTATCACACGTTAATTGGAAGTAAACTGTCCATCATTACGGAATTGCCGCAAGAGCAGGGCGCAAGTGGCGGAGGATTGGACTGGAATGAGATAGGCTTCGTTTAGCGAGAGACCGGAGCGTCAGAAGGAAGCTTGGCGCGTAGACACCACTTCAATTCCTGACTGATTTCGGTGATGGCCATCCCGGACATTACGATAAATTTGCAGCTCAACATTTCTCGAGGCTGATCATCGTCGGGAAGCTGGCACATCACTCGGCAATACTGACACTCCTGGTTCCAACAGAAGCGTCCGTAGGGCACCGTCTCCGGACTAATGTATTGAAAGCAACGAAGGAGCGAGTTCTTCTCCGGGACTTGAAACTTCTTGCCGAAGATGGTGATCTCCACGAGACGCTCAAAAGGCCGGAAGGGTTCAGACATGTCTACGAAAGCCTCCAGGGGCTCCACTTGGTTATTTCTGGCAGCCAATGTTAAGGAATGGCTACGGAAACAGCCTATGGCAGTAAACGGTGCGTACACAACTTAGTTCGCAACGTTGGTGGCTAATCAGCTAAGGGTGAGAGATGCATCCTAGGTGTCGCCACCTTCGAAATATTGACCCATGCTGCGGAATTTTTCGTAACGGGCTTGGACCAATTGGTTGGCGGGGATACTCATCAATTCCATCATATTTCGCTCCAGGACTGGATCGAGAAGCTGGGCGGCAGCTTCATGGTCCAGATGTGCGCCTCCGTCGGGTTCAGGGACTATTTCGTCGACGATTCCCAACTCGCGCAAGTCTTGCGCGGTGATTTTCAGCGCCCCAGCCGCGGTCTCCGCTTTAGAAGAATCGCGCCACATGATGGCAGCGCAGCCCTCGGGTGAGATCACAGAGTAAAAAGCGTTCTCTAGAATATTTACTTTGTCACCGACAGCGATGGCCAGCGCTCCGCCGGATCCTCCTTCGCCGGTAACCGAGACAATGATAGGTGTGGGGAGCCGAGTCATCTCGCGCAAATTTCGGGCGATGGCTTCTGCTTGTCCACGTTCTTCGGCGTCAATGCCGGGATACGCGCCCTGGGTGTCAATGAACGTGAAAATTGGCCGGCCGAATTTTGCGGCGAGCTGCATGATGCGAAGAGCTTTGCGAAAGCCCTCAGGCTTGGGTTGGCCAAAGTTGCGCATAAGGCGCTGCTTGGTATCGCGTCCTTTCTGATGGCCCACGACGGCGACCGGACGGCCGCGATAACGCGCGAAGCCCGCCACGATAGCCGGATCTTCGCCAAAGCCACGGTCGCCATGAAGCTCGGTGAAGTCGGTAAAAAGGAGCCGGATAAAATCCAGCGTGTAGGGTCGCTGAGGATGGCGCGCAATTTGTGCGCGCTGCCAAGGGGTAATGTGCGTGTAGAATTCGCGCCTCAGCTCGGCTACTTCGCTGCGGATGCGCTCGAGCTCGGCCTCGGATGCATCAATGGTGCCGAGTCGTCTGAGCTCCTCCACTTCCCTTTCAAGCGCTTCTATTGCTTTTTTCCGTCGCATCTTTTCCACGATGGTTGCGCCCGAAGCTCAATTCACGCTCTTCAGTTCAGAAACAACTTCCACGGCGTCTGGTCCGCACATTTCACAAACGGCGGCCACCAGGGCGCGGTCCGCACGGACGCGCTGTTGGGCCTGCAGCGTCGCATGGGTGCCGTCGCGCAACAACAGCTCAAAGGTGACCGGGCAAGACCCCGGCATTCCCTCGAACAGTTCCCGCAAACGATCGATCGTGGACTCATCCATTTCCGCAAGATCAACGCGGACGCGCATCAGCGCAGGGGGCGCGGAGACATCATCAAGCAGGCGCGCCTCCAAGACCACAACCCGTGTGCCGGCTTCCTCTCGATCGACGCGGCCTTTGATTAATAGCGGCGCGCCAGCTTTCAAAACCTTTTCAATCTTGGCAAAGGCCTCGGGAAAAGCCAAGAGCTCCTGGACACCGGTCAAATCCTGCAGGGTGAAGATCGCCCATCGAGCACCCTTGCGTGAACGCATTGGCCTCGTGGCCACCACGATTCCAGCAATGGTGATCTCTTCGCCATTGCGCCTGGACTCGAGAGCACCCAAGTCGACAGCCTTAAGTTCCTTCAGGCGGCCGGAGTATTTAGCCAGGGGATGACCGGAGACGTAGAATCCAAGCACCGCGTATTCGCCGGCCAGACGTTCTTCTTCGGACCATGACGGAACTTCGGGTAAATCCTCAAATGTCGGAAGCTCGGGGGTCCCGGCGAACATGGCGTGCTGGCCCGAACTTCGCATCCGCGCAGCTTTTTGCGCGCGATCGAGTGCGCGGTCGATCGCGGCATTCACCCGCGCACGGTCGCCAAAAGCGTCCATCGCCCCGGATTTCAACAAACTTTCGAGGACCCGCCGATTGATCAGGCGCGGGTCCAGCTCCTCGCAGAATTTATCGAGCGAACCGAAACCGCCAATGCGCGCGCGGGCTTCGAAGATGCCCGCCGCGGTATTCTCGCCCACATTTTTGATGGCGGCTAGGCCGAAGCGAATCGCATCGCCAACCGGCGTAAAGTATAAATCGCTCTCGTGCACATCTGGCGGGAGGACGGTGATGCCCATGCCGCGCGATTCGTTGATGTACTTGACGGTCTTTTCGGTGTTCCCAGCTTCCGAAGTAAGCAAGGCGGCCATGAATTCAACTGGAAAATGAGTTTTCAGATATGCAGTTTGATAGGCCAAGAGCGCGTAAGCGCAGGAATGCGACTTGTTAAAGCCATAGCCAGCAAACTCGGCCATCAGATCGAAAATGCGCTCGGCTTTCTTGTCGGCGATCTTGTGTGCGCGGCATCCAGCAAGAAATTTCTCGCGTTGAGAGGCCATCTCCTCGCGCTTCTTTTTGCCCATGGCGCGGCGCAGGATATCCGCTTCGCCGAGGGAAAAGCCGGCCAGACGATTGGCGATCTGCATGACTTGTTCCTGATAAACGATTACGCCGTAGGTTTCGTCGAGGATTTCTTGAAGCTCCGGCAAATCATAGGTGACCTTTTTTTTGCCGTGCTTGCGATTAATAAAGTCATCGATCATGCCGCCCTGAATCGGACCGGGGCGGTAGAGAGCGTTGAGGGCGGTGAGGTCTTCGACGCGGGTCGGCTGATAACGGCGGAGAATGTCGCGCATCCCGTGCGACTCAAACTGAAAAATCGCAGTGGTGTCACCGCGAGCGAAAAGCTTGTAGGTTTCGGGGTCGTCGAGAGGAAGCGTTTCGAGGTCGAGCTCGACTCCGCGATTTTGCTTCACCATGCGCACAGCATCATTTAATACGGTGAGCGTGGTGAGGCCGAGGAAGTCCATTTTGAGCAGACCCAGGCGCTCGAGAGCGGACATGTCATATTGGGTGGTGATTTCATCGCGATTCGTTTTGTAAACGGGAACAATTTCCGTCAACGGCTGAGGAGAAATAACCACTCCTGCGGCATGAGTGGAAGCGTGGCGAGCCATCCCTTCAAGGCGCAATGCGACGGTCATCAGCTGGCGCAAGCGTTCGTCGCTTTCCACGTGTGACCGGAGTTGCGCGGATTGCTTGAGAGCGTCGTCGAGGCAAATGTTCAGCTGGTTGGGAATAAGCTTTGCGAGGCGGTCAACGTCGCCGTAAGGAATGTCCATGGCGCGCCCGACGTCTTTTATGGCAGCTTTGGCCGCCATAGTGCCAAAGGTAATGATTTGCGCGACATTTTCGCGGCCATACTTCTGCGTGACGTAATCGATGACCTCGCCGCGGCGGCGCATGCAAAAATCGATATCAATGTCCGGCATCGAGATGCGCTCAGGGTTTAGGAAACGCTCGAAGAGCAAATCGTATTGCAGGGGATCAACGTCGGTGATCCGCAGCGCGTAGCTCACCAGGCTCCCGGCCGCTGAACCGCGTCCTGGTCCCACGGGTACGCCCTGTGCTCGGGCGTAGTGGATGAAGTCCCAAACAATCAAGAAGTAGCCGGCGAACCGCATCTTCTTGATCATTTCAATTTCGTGGGTCAGGCGGCGCTCGTAACTCTCGAGAGGCTGGCGCAGGTGACCCTGTTTTGCATGTTTCTCGAGGCTGGGGACACGCGAGGCGAAACCTTCGCGAACGACCCGCTCGAAAAATGAATCTGTAGTGTGCCCTGCGGGAACCTGGAATTCCGGAAAGGGATTGGCGACGCGCTCGATTTTTACGTGGCAACGTTCGGCGATAGCAAGGGTGCGATCGAGGACCTCGGGGATCTCGCCAAACACCTGCGCCATTTCATCGGGCGTCTTGTAATAAAACTGATCGGTGGCGAATTTCATTCGCTGTGCATCGCTCATGGTCTTGCCGGTTTGTATGCAGAGCAGGACTTCCTGGGCGTGGGCGTCAGACTGATTAAGATAATGACAATCGTTAGTGGCCACCAGAGCAATGCCTGTCTCGCGAGAAAGACGGACGAGTTCGCGGTTCACTCCCTTTTCGATCTCGAGGCCCTGATCCTGAATTTCCAGAAAAAAATTCCCTTTGCCGAAAATATCCCGCAGACGGTAGGCATTTTCGCGCGCGACGTCAACGCGTTCCTCAACGACTGCTTCGGTAACAGCGCCGCGCAAGCAGGCGGATAATGCGATCAGGCCGCGACTATGCTTGGCAAGCAAGTCGTAGTCAATTCGTGGCCGGTAGTAGAAGCCTTCAAGAAAACCAGCCGAGACCAGTTTTAAGAGATTACGGTAGCCTTCGTTGTTTTCGCACAAGAGCAGAAGATGGTTGCTGCCGCGTATTCCGGACTCGACGGCCGACTTAGCTGGGCCGCTATGCTCGGCACCATTGGTTTTGTCGCCACGATCATGCCGGCTGCCCTTGGCTACGTACACTTCGCAACCTATGATGGGTTTTACGTTTCGCTTGCTGGCCTCGTGATAAAAGTTGGCCGCGGCGAAAAGATTTCCGTGATCCGTGACCGCAACAGACGGGGCACCACGGCGGGCGGTTTCATCGAGTAGCTCATTAATCTCGCAGGCGCCGTCAAGCAGGCTGAAATCTGTGTGAACGTGGAGATGGACAAATTTCTGCTGGACCATGTTAGTTCATTCTAAACCCCGTCGATTGTTTTTGCGAGGAAGGTTTTTACAATTCAAGAAACCCTCGATTAACGTTTTGTCGTTTTCTTGGATTTCGATGTCCTTTGAGGACGGGAACGTTGCGAATGCTCGCGACTTTTAGACGGTGAGGCCCTCTTTGCGGAAACATGCCCTGTTCGTTTTGGCGGCAAAGTCCCAGCGGTAGAAGTCGCCCCGGTTGCGGTCGTTGACCCTCGCGCTGCTTTGGCGCCCTTTTGCTTACCCACTTGAGCCTCATGAGCTTCCTGCCTTTTGGCCGCAAACTTTTCAGCACCTTTGCTTCTTTTTTCTTCCTTGATTTTCTTCTTCGGAGGTTCTTTGATGCCGGATAATTTCCGCAACAGCTTTATGCGGTCCTCGGGCTTTCGTCCCTTGCCCAGCAATTGCTGCTTGAACACCTCCTGCATTACCTTTTCAAACTTTGGACCGCGCGGCATACCCAAGCCTTCCAGCTCGGTTTCCACACTCGGCAGGGCCAGGCGGAGAGGGCGCCATTTGTGGAGAAAGTTCCGAATTTTTCCTAGGACCTTGGAGTTGGAAGATTCCGCCAGGATGTAAGCGGTCTGTTCTAGCGGCAGCTTTTCCAGAAAGTGGAACGCTTCAACCGGATCAGCTGTTTTGCGGCCGGCGAGAAACTTTTGCGCCTTCTCGGCATCACTTTCAATTTTCAGGATAGCTTCGCTATCAGCCGAACGATATGCCATGCGAGAAAGTGACCCGCTACGTTCTCTATCCTTCAGCCGACCGAGGATCGCGCGAATTGCCGGAGCCGCCAGCCGTGGACGCAATCCAGAAGCGATAAGGTCGTCGCGGACTTTCATCAATCGTTGCAGGGCCTCGTAATCCGGATGGCGTCGCGCAAGCTGGGGATGGATCGCGGCAATCAAGTTCTGGGCTTCCCAGTACTTTAGAATTGCCGCAGGCTTTTCTTCACGGGCAACTTGCTGCAGCTCCTGACCGGCATCTTCTGGTGGAATTTGTTCATGCATGCCCCGCTCAATGGCCAAAGCAAACCATTCAGAAGTCCGAGATTCAAGCTTGAAACCCATGCGTGCCGCGTATCGCAGAGCCCGGAGCAGCCGGACCGGCTGGTTGGTGAAGCTGTGTATAGAGAGTGCTCGTACCTCGTGATTTTCAATATCTGACAAACCATTGGTGGGATCGAGCAGCAACCCGCGCGAATTTGGATTGAGCGAGATAGCGATTGCATTTAAGGAAAAATCGCGCCGCCGTAAATCTTCCATGATAGTCGACCAGCGAATTTCGGGTTTGGTACCCGGGCGCGAATAGACGTCGTCACGGGCGGCTGTCAAGCTTCCGGGGGAACCGCCGGCGAAGATCACCTCTAAATGGCGGACACGCTCATCCTCCGTAAGAATTTCCGCTCCCCCCTTTTCCAGTTCGCGAGCTAGGCGCGTCGGATTGCCTTCCAGCGTGAAGTCCAAGTCGCGGATGGGGGCCCCGGAAATCAAGTCGCGCACCGCGCCCCCTGTCAGATAAACGTTAGCGCCGATGGCGGCGGCCAGTTCCTGCACCCTGACCATTGCCGCGCGCTGTTCAGCGGAAAGGCGGCTTTCCAGGGAATACATGTAATCAGGCATAGCGCTCCTCGTTTTTACCTTTACCAAGCAGCATTGCTGCGGACCCTAACGGCTCTCCTAGGCGCACCGGCATTGGCCTTACGCGCGCGGATGGTGCGCTCGGTAAACTTCCTTCAAGCGTTCTTCAATAACATGCGTGTAAATCTGCGTAGTGGAGATATCGGCGTGGCCCAGCATTAACTGGACTGAACGCAAGTCCGCGCCGCGTTCAAGTAAATGCGTAGCGAAACTGTGACGCAGCTTGTGCGGAGTGAGCGGCTTACGAAGGCCGGCCCGCCGACCATAAGCTGAAAGAATCTTCCATACGCCAACACGGCTCAGTTTTCCCCCGCGTGAGTTTATAAACAGGAAAGGAATCGTGGGACCTACGCGCCCTCGTTGCAATAACGCGGGCCGTGCGTCAAGGAGATAGCTTTCGACAGCCGCAAGGGCCTTCTTACCGACGGGCACCAGGCGGGCCTTGTCGCCCTTGCCAATGCAGCGCAGGCAGCCCATTTTCATCTCCAGGTCGTTAACGCGCAAGCTTGTCAACTCAGTGACTCGCAGTCCGGTGGAGTAAAGAACCTCTAATATTCCTCGGTCACGTATACCGAGCGGCGTACGGAGATCGGGTAAAGTGAGCAGACGATCAATTTCGTCCATTCTCAGATAACCTGGCAAAGATTGCCGTATCTTCGGTGATTCCAGGTTTATTGAGGGATCCTCGACAATCAATTCTTCGCGCTGGGCGAAACGAAAAAAGTTTCGCAGCGTAACAAGGTGCCGTGCAATCGAGCGGCTGTCAAGTTTACGCTGGTACAAGCTGGCAAGGAATCCCACTAAGTCATCGCGGGTAATAGTTTTGAGTTCTAGTTTGTTCTTTTTCGCATAGGCGGCTAGTTTCATCAAGTCCCGACGGTAACCCTGGAACGTATTGGGCGAGAGCCCCTTTTCAACAATTATGAAATTTAAAAATGCCGCTATGGTGCTTTCCAAGGTTCACTCCGTAATGCCGGGAACGACTGGGCTGCGCTCACGCCGCACCGCTATACCGTAGACCTCTTCTATTTCTGGACAACGAAAAACCCAGGTCAGCAACAGGTAAATGAGAGTGGCCCCGAGAATTAATGCTATAAAGAGTAGCAGCTGCAGAGAAAAGCGGGGCTGGTCCATAAAATGGGAATAATACAGCGCCAGCCAACAGGCTACGCCCATTATCCCTGTGCATGCACAAATTTTCAAAAAAGAAGCGAGAATTTCCATCGTGCCTAGCCGTCCGAACCGCCATCGAAATATAGCCATGAGGACCAGAAAATTAAAGTATCCGGCCAATGAGGTAGCAGCCGCGGGCCCGCCGTTTTGAAAAGTTCTGAAGAATACCACGAGGAACAAGGTGTTTAGCGCAATGTTGATGACCAAGGTGAAAGCTGCCACGCGAACCGGAGTCTTAGTATCCTGAGTGGAATAAAAAGCCGGCACAATGAGTTTGATGGCCGCGAATGCCGGCAGACCTGCTGCGTAGTAAAGCAATGCCCGCGCTGTGAGCCTGGTTGATTCTTTCAGGAAATGTCCATGCTGGAATAGAACGCGGATGATTGGCTCGCGAAAGATCATGAGCCCTACGGCTGCGGGAATCGTGATGAAGGATACGATACGCAATGAAAACGCAAAAGTCTTCTTTAGTCCCTCGAAGTCGCGCGCGGCCGCCTGATGGGACATCATCGGCAAGATAGCCGTGGCGACAGCAATCGCATAACCTCCCAGCACTAACTCCATCACCCTGTCGGCGATGTACAGAGCGATGACGCTGCCTTGGGGCATTCTTCTGGCGGTAGCGAAAAAAGTGTCAACAAAGAAATTAACTTGTGAAATTCCGATTCCGAAAAAGCCGGGTAACATCAAACGTCCAACGGCTCGAATCCCGGGGTGCGAGAAAGAAAATCCGAACTTGAAACGCATCCCGTGTTGTACAAGCACAGGCACTTGAACCAAAAACTGCAGGGTACCACCCACCAGAACGCCAACAGCTAGCGAGATAGCCGGGTCCCTAAAGTGCCGCCAAGCAAAGCTATAAGAGAACACAATAATGGCAACGTTTAACAGAATCGGTGTCGCCGCTGGAAGCCCGAACACATGGAAGCAGTTCAGAATGGCCATGGCCAGCGCGGCCAGACCAATAAAAAAAATGTACGGAAATATGATGCGATTCAGATAAATGGCCTCTTCCCAATGTAGGTCGCCCTTACCTCCTGCCGTGAACATCTGAATCAAGGATGGCGAGAACATCATGCCCATAACCGTTAGAACGGCCAGGACGACCGCGAGGGTCCAGAAAAGGCGATTTGCGAAATCCCATACCTCCTCCCGAGGTTTTTCGGCCATGTAGCCGGTGAAAACAGGGATAAACGAGGCCGTCATGGAGCCTTCGCCCACCAGACGGCGCATAAGGTTTGGAATGCGATAGGCGAGGACGAACGAGTCACCGGCCAGACTCGTGCCTAGCAGCTCGGTAAGGCGCTGGTCACGAAAATAGCCGAGTATCCGGCTAAAAATCGTGACGATAGTGATGATCGAAGCGGACTTGAGGATCTGCTTCTTCTCGGTCAAGCGTCGGCGGCCCCCGGCCTAAACCATAGAAAAATAACCACTTGACAACAATGGGCCGCTTAACATAACATATGCCTTGGTTAATAGCAACTCCGCTCCTCTGAATTCATTCCCGGGCGGTCTGGTCTCCAGCTTGGCTTGAACCTCTGTGAAAGCTCGCGCCCCAGCGTCTACTCACAAGAAAGTTGTGGTTTCGCTTTCCGACCGCGGCTCGCTTCGCGGCTATCTGAACCCTGCATCACTCGGTTCAACCCTACACATCGATCTTCTAACCGTCGAGGGCGAGCACGAATCGATTGCTCTCGACAGGGTCCGGGGCATCTATTTTGTGCGGGAATTTAGCGACCAGTTTGAGCCTGAACGCAAAGCGTTCCTCAGCCGCCCAAAGCTCGATGGTCTGTGGGTGCGCCTCCGCTACACAGACGGCGACGTTATCGAGGGTGTCGTTCCCAACGACTTGCTTACCCTGCTTGACCGTGGTGTTCAAATCACCCCACCAGATTTAAACTCCTCGACGGTACGCATTTTCGTTCCGCGAACTGCGCTAGTCGAAATGACTGTTCTGGGCGTGGTGGGCATCGCTCGACGCAAACCGGCAGCAGCTGTGCTACCCGGGCAAATTAAACTCTTTACCGAATAGTCCCTTACGGTTCTCCAGGCCAGAGCCTGTACTTCCCCGTTTACTCTGTGCGAAACTCACTCCTTAACGTAATTTTTGTATCGGCTCACGCGCAGGAAGGAAGAAACCATGAAACTCGGAGAGATTGCGCAGCGCTTGCATTGCCGCTTGGAAGGCGATGGAGAGATCGAGATCACCGGCGTCGCGGGCATCGAGAATGCGCAGGTCGGTCAGCTTACGTTTCTTGCGAATCCGCGTTATCGCGCGATGCTCGAGAATACTCGCGCCTCTGCCATCCTGATCGAGGAAGGCATCGTCATCCGCCGTTCTGCCGGACTGCCTGCCTTGCCGGCTCTTCGCTCGGCGAACCCTTATCTGGCTTTTGCCCACGCGATTGAATTATTTTATTCTCCGCCCAACTATGCTCCGGGAATCCATCCCACCGCGATCATCGCACCTGGCGCAGTGATCGGAGTCGGAGCGCATGTTGGCCCGTATTGTTTCGTGGATCAGAACGTCCAGATCGGGCGAAATGTGGTTCTGCATAGCTCTGTCACCATTTACAGTGATGTGAGCATCGGAGACGATTTTTTTGCCCATGCGCACGCGGTTGTGCGTGAAGGCTGCAAGATCGGCGACCGGGTGATCCTGCAAAACGGGGTGGTGATCGGGGGTGACGGCTTCGGGTTCGCTAGGCGACATGGAGGCCAGTGGTACAAGATGCGGCAGTCAGGACCAGCGGTATTGGAAGATGACGTCGAAGTTCAAGCTAATTCATGCGTGGACCGCGCCACAATCGGCGAAACGCGCATTCATCGCGGCACCAAGATCGACGATCTGGTTCTGGTAGGACACGCCGGTAACGTAGGTGAGGATACACTGCTCTGCGGCCAAGTGGGCCTCGCGGGGTCAACAACGGTCGGAAAGGGATGCATTCTGGCAGGCCAGGTCGGTGCAGCAGGCCATCTTACGATCGGAGATGGTGCGGTGTTGACCGCGCAGGCCGGCGTTCCAAATGATGTTCCGCCGAAAGCGCTGTATTCCGGGTATCCTGCAATTGAAAATAAACAATGGCTCAAAAACACGGCGGCGCTGAATCGGCTGCCGGAACTACAAAAAACCGTCCGCCAACTCGAAGCAGAAATCGCCCACCTAAAAGAAAAACTCCACGCATGATCGCCTAGCCTCGAAGGCGCAGGGTGCCTTCAGCTCGGGGAAACGGAGACTCCCGGGTGTGGGTCGGCCATCTGGGGCGATTCCCAAAACGGGAGTCTTAGCGTCACGCCCCCAAGATCTGATGCTGCAAAGCCACTGAAACAAGTCGCATGACGAGCAAGCATGAGCCTGGACGCGGAGGTGAACATGAAGCTCTAATGTTTTGCAGCAGAGGGCTTGCATAGCCTAATGCGTGCCTGTAGCGGCGGCCTCCAGCGGGCGCTGATCGGGCGGGAGCCCGGCGGCCAGCGAAGCGTGAACGTCGGTGCTCAGGGCATCGCGCTGCCCTAGCGAATAAGAAGAGGACTCAATCGCGGGACAGAATCGCACGACGATCTCGCCAGGATAAAACTTCAGTTCTCTTTTGCGCATAACCTTGTGGGCCCCGGCACATGCTACCGGCACGATGGGTACTTGTGCCTTTATGGCCATCACAAACGCGCCCTTCTTGAATTCCTGCAACCGACCATCGGTGCTACGTGTGCCCTCGGGATAAATCAGGAAAGATGTTCCCGCTCGCAAGTGCGCGATTGCTTTTTCGACACTGGCAACGGCAGCGTCACGATTTGAGCGGTCCACCGGCACAAAACGGGCCAGCAGAAAAGCCTGGCCAACGATCGGAATCTTGAATAGCGACTGCTTGGCCAAGATTGCAATTTGGCGCGGAATGGCGCCGACGATTGCCGGCGCATCAACCGTGCTGGTGTGGTTGGCAACAAATAGGCAAGCACGACGCGGAATATTTTCTAGCCCTTCCACGCGGATGCGAGCTCCCAGCGCCTTCACGACGAACACCACACCGCCAACACCCATGCGATACAGCACGTCTGCCCTTTTAGTCAGCAAGGCGTGCAGGATGAGCGGGGGACCAAGGATAAGCGTGTATCCGCTCAAAAAGCATGCGGCGAGGAATGTGCGAATCATAATGTCGCGTTTTGAGTGTTTTGATTCCTTTGCGCTTTAACCAATCAACCGCTCGCGGCACGAATCCTATTGCCACGCAGAATCTTCGGTAATACCGCGTAGGATGCCTTGGCGTATGCTGAGCTGTTTCGCGGTCGGATGAGGGAGCTCTTCAATCTGATCGGTGCGTTGGATGTGCCCGGCCAGCGCGAACGTTACCTCCTTTTCCTCTGTCCCCCGGCGGAAACGCACTTTTACGGTCTCCCTGGCGGCGTGTTCCCGCAGCCAGCGCTCACCGCGCGTCGGAAACGGAGCGCCATTAAGAGCAATCAAAACGTCGCCCTCGCGTAACCCGGCGCGCGCTGCCGGCTCCTCCGGATCGAGCGCAGATACCGTAAAACCATCGCTGGCGGAGCGCTTTGGCCAGAATCCGAAGGTGGCCACTTCGTGCTGCGCGGTATTGACCGTTAATCCGGCACGCGCAAAAATATCTTGATAGGGGAATTCGTCGCTGCCCGAAACGTATCGCGCAAACCATTCCTCGAGCCTTCGCCCGGACATCTTTTCAGCGATCAGGCGCAAGTCAACGTCCTTGTAGAATTTGCCGTTCCGTGCAAATTCCTCATTGAGTGCGCGCATCATATCGTCCAGGCTCTTGCGATTGTTTGTTGCGTCTCGAATTAAAATATCCAACAGGACACCCAAAATCTGCCCTTTGTTGTAATACGAGATGCTTAAAGCGGGCAGGTCATAAAGCGGATATTTCTCGAGCCACGCGTCTAGGCTAGCTTCTTCCACGCTTTTCCAGTGGCTTGCCGGCCGTAGCTCGAGTTCGGTGATCTGGCCGCCAAGCTCGCCGTAGAAGACCTCCTTGGTCCAGATGCCGGTCCGCAGCAGGGTGTATGCCGCGTATGTGCTCGTGACACCTTCGGCGAACCAGAGCGAGCGCGTCCACATCTCTTGCGTATAGTCGACAGGTTCCAGTGACTGTGGGCGTATCCGCTTTACATTCCAAAGATGGAAAAATTCATGCGCCGAAATTCCGGGCAGGGTCTGGGCGGACGCCAGCGAGATTGCGGTCGAATCGGCATGTTCCATTCCACCGCCGCCGGCCGCAGTCCCAATATGGTAAATGAAGGTATATTCGTCAAATGGCGCGCCACCCATCAAATGCATTTCATAGGTGCAGATTTTTTGAAGCGGCTCGATGATTTGCGCAGGTTTCCAGCTATCGCCATGAATCACTGCGATAATACGCGGTTCTCGCTCACGTATTGTGATCGTTTGAAAATGGCTGATTTCAATTGGGGCGTCGACCAACTCGTCGTAACCGGAGGCGATATAGAGAGTCTCCTGCTGTCGCAACTCCTTTTTCAAAGATGTGGCGACCGACCACTGCTCTGGTATTTCTAGCAGTTGCACCTCTGCGCGTTCCTTGCGCCGGTCAGGGATGTACAGCAAGACCTCCCCGAGGTTTAGAAACGCGTGTGCCGCGTTTAGTTGCGAATTGAACGGGCCAGGATCATCCCAATAGATGTCGTACTTAATCTCGAGGGCGCCATCACCCATGACGAGCCACGTTTGCTTGTCAAGTTTACTGATTGTCAGAGCATGGCCCGCTTGGTTTTGTGCCTGTAGACCCGCAACGCGATGGGCAAAATCTCGGATCTGGTAAAGCGCGTTCCATGCGGGTAGCTGAACGATAACTTTTTTATGGGCAGGCGCAATTCTCATGGTGACATGGAAGAAATGCTGTTCAGGCTTAGCGAGGGAGACCGTATATTGGACGGTCGCGCTTGCGGTCGTTGCGAAACCGAACCCGGCTAGGAGAAAAACAATCTGAAGGACGCTCGTTAAAACTCGGCGCACGAAGCGCATTGAATGATCGGCTGGCGCCAACGCTACGTTCCTTCCTTCAAGCCACCGCGCCCGGCAGGAACCGGTGCCCGGAGCCTCTCAAGAAGTTTGTCACAGAGCCCGTCAAAGCTTCCGTTAGACATTACTATCACCACGTCGCCTTCGCGACACTGTCCAGAAATATAATCGGTGATTTCATCCGCGGATGACAATGCGTTTGCAATTCTTCCGTTGGCGCGAATCGCGCTAGCTACCGACTTCGGTGAGAAACGTTCCTCATCATCAAGCTCTTGAGCCCGATGCACTGGGCCCAGCACGACAGCATCGGCAACGGAGAGGGCCTCCGGCAACGAGGCTTCAAAAACTTTTCGGCGCATGGAATTCGATCGCGGCTCAAACGCCGCCCAGAGCCGGCGACCCGGCCAGCGCGCGCGCGCGGCTTCAAGTGTCGCGCGGATGGCCGTAGGATGATGCGCGAAGTCGTCCACAATAAGCACGTCCCGCGCCTGGCCTTTTATGTCCATCCTGCGGCGAACATTGCGGAAAGTAGTAAGTGCTTGCTCAATTGCTTCACGGGCGATCCCGCGACCGTACGCAATTGCCGCTGCGCCGAGCGCATTGAGCACGTTATGCCGCCCGGATGCGGTCATTCTCACTCTGCCAATTTCGACACCGCGGTGCGCGATACGAAATTCGGTCGCCTCATCCACGATGCTCACATCCCCCGCAATCCAATCATTCTGAGGGCCGAAGCCATAAGTTTCCACCGGGCACAGTGCCCGCCGAGTCGCCTCGGCAATCGATGGACCCGAAGCCTCCTTGTCGCCCCAGACTACGATCCGCCCACGCTGCGGAACGAGATTCACAAGCCGCCGAAATTGCAGCTCTATTGCGGCTAAATCGGCGTAAATATCAGCATGGTCGAATTCCAGCGACGTGATGATTAAATTGTCGGGATGATAATGAAAAAATTTGGGAGCGCGATCGAAAAACGCTGTCTCGTATTCATCCCCTTCCAGAATAAACTCTTCTCCGCCGCCCAGACCGTAGCTCTTGCCAAAATTTTCAGCTACTCCACCAACAAGAAAATTGGGGCGCCTTCCAGCCACTTGGAAAATCCACGCCAGCATCGCCGTAGTTGTGGTCTTGCCGTGAGTACCGGTCACTACCAGGGATTCGTGACCGGGAAGAAAGAATTCCTCGAGAACCTGGGCCATCGAACGGTACGGTATTTTCTCGTTCAAGACATATTCGAGCTCGGGATTTCCGCGGGCGATAACGTTACCGATCACAACTAAATCGGGGCGCGGCTTTAGATTCTGTTGGTCAAATGTCGCATTCCAGGAGATTCCCAAGCTCGATAGCAACGTGGAGGCGGGCGGGTATACCCCTCGATCCGAGCCGGTCACTCGGTAACCCCGTTCTTTGAGCATCCCTGCAACAGCGGCCATCGCGGAGCCGCCGATGCCAAGGAGGTGTATGCGCGAGATTTCGCTCATAGCGTCACGCAGGGTTCTAAAATTTCAAGTTTTCCAGCGCCCGAAGCCAGCAATCGAGCCGGGACTCCGAGTGGAATCGTCAACATGGGTCGCGGTGTGTGCCCGATAGGTACGCCCCAGACTATCGGAATATCCAGTTCGCCCAGCACGCGATGGCACACATCGCGGACGGTCGGACCATTCGCAACCGGAGCGCCGGATTCCGGAAATTCACCTAATATGATTCCTTTTACATTTTTAAACTTACCTGCTTGGCGAAAATGCGTCAGCACTCGGTCTACTTGATACGGTTTCATCTCGCGATCTTCGAGCACGAGTATTGATCCCTCTATGCCGAGCTCCCACGGCGTTCCCATCGTCGCTTCGACCAGCGTCATACATCCGCCCACGAGCACACCGTCCGCAGAACCAGTCTTGAGTGTTTCACCGCGCAAGTCTAAGGTGAAGCCGCTTCGCGCTTCAATGAGTGCCAACGTCAAAGATTCGAGGTCGTATCCGCTCGGCTTGTCCGCGCCAGCATCGAACCCTGCGGCGACCATTGGGCCGTAGAATGTCACCCATCCTAGGTTTTGCCAAAGGAAGATTTGTAGGGTGGTGATGTCACTGTAACCAAGCAGAATGCGAGGTTGGTGAAGAGCACATGGGTCCAACCCATCTAAAAGATAATTTGACCCATATCCTCCGCGAGTGCAAATGACCGCTCGAAATTCTTCACGCCGCAGCGCATCGAGTAGTTGCTGGCGGCGCTCCTCCGCAGTACCGGCGAAATAGCTCCTCGGCTCGCACGTTAAAATCGAGGTCCTATAACCGAGCTGCTCGAGTTCACGGAAGCCGCGTGCGACCCGTTGTGGATCAGCGGGACTCGCTGGAGAGATTATGGCGATCGTCGAGTCTGGAAGAAGCGCCGGCGGCTTCGGGATTTTGGGCATAACTGGTTTGTCACGAAATTCGAATCGGGTGCCTTTTATTCTTTACGCGCATCCAGGGGCATAACCTCACTACGAACGTGGAGTTTGTCGAGTTCCCGAAGGATGGATTGTTCTTGGTAGTGGCTTACGTCCGCGTCGAACTCTACGACAACTCTGTCCTCCAGGCGCGTGGTTTGGAAATGCGAAGGCTTCACTCGATACTCTTGAAGGATCTCCTGCGTTCGCGGCAACAAATCCTTAGCATCAGCGGCAGTAATTCGGAACATCATCATGCGCGCTTTCAGATTCAGGCGATCTTCCACCCAACCGAGAACTACCAATGCAAATAGCAGGCAACCAACGACAAAAATAGCTACCTTGAATAAGCCGCCTGCGACAGCCATGCCCACGGCGGCCATCGCCCACATCGACGCAGCCGTGGTGAGCCCCGCGACGTTGCCGCGGTCCCGGACAATCGCTCCGGCACCCAAAAATCCGATCCCTTGAACGATGTTGGAGGCGATTCGAGTAGCCCCAGTATCACCAACGGCGATCGCGATTTTGCTGGAAACAATGGTAAACAACGCAGAGCCCATGCAAATAAACATTGCGGTGCGCAGTCCAGCAGGCTTGCGGCGTAGATCGCGTTCGAGTCCGACAACCGCGCCCAATACCGCGGCTAACAAAAGTCTGGCGATAATATCGTTGTTCGTCACCTGCGTGACCACCTCCCCTGGCGTCCCAGGTCCATGCCCATGAAGGCTGCTCTCTATAAACGAAATTGCGTGAGCTTTACAAAATGACGCGCGCGACTATCAATTTCCCGACGAGTCAGTGCCCGCAGCCGATCAAGTCCAAAGCGCTCAACCGTGAAACTTCCCAGCACCGAGCCATATACCATTGCTCGGCGCAGCGTCGCATCGTTGAGACTCCGAGTGCTTGCCAGATATCCCATAAACCCACCGGCGAAGCTGTCCCCAGCACCGGTCGGATCACACGGCTCCTCCAGCGGAAACGCGGGTACACAAAACACGCCCTGGTCATCCACTAGCATGGCCCCATGTTCGCCAAGTTTGATCACCAAAGTCTTCGGGCCCATCGTGAAAACATGCCGAGCGGCTCGCAGCAGATTATGCTCGCTCGTGAGCTGGCGTGTTTCCGAATCGTTGATCATCAAAATCTGGGTATGACGGAGAACCTCGCGCAGCTCCACCGGAGTCCGCTCAATCCAGTAATTCATCGTATCGAGTGCGACGATGCGCGGACGTCCGCGTACCTGCGAGAGCACCGACCGTTGCAGCGTGGGATCGATATTCGCAAGAAAGATGCACTCCGATTTGCGATAAGGTTCGGGGAGCTTGGGATCGAAATTCGCAAAAACGTTCAAATCCGTCGCTAACGTCACGCGTTCATTCAAATTCAGGCTATAGCGCCCGGACCAAAAGAACGATTTTCCGGGAACCCGTTCCAAACCTCGCGTGTCAATGTGACGACCTTTGAAAATGTCAGCATCTTTTTCCGTAAAATCCTCACCGACAATGCCAACAAGATTTACTTTGGTGAAAAAGCTCGCCGCGACAGCGAAATACGTTGCCGCGCCGCCGACTGTCCGTTCCACCTTGCCGCGTGGACATTCGAGAGCGTCAAACGCGACAGACCCCACAACGAGAAGAGACATTCCTTTGTGGACTCCTAATTGAGATATTTTCCGACAATGGCCGCAAGACGCCGCTTGGCCGCAGCTGGAATCGCAGCACGATCGGTCACAATCGCGTGCTGGAGTGCGACAGCACACTTGCAACTATGCGCCGCTGGCAGCGAACGCACGGCAGTACGAATCACATTTTCGGCACTCTGGGCGTTAGTTTTCAAATTATTCATCACCTCGGCAGCCGTCACCGAAGCATGTTCGGGATGCCAGCAATCATAGTCGGTAATCATTGCCACGGTGGCGTAGCACATTTCGGCTTCCCTCGCGAGCTTGGCCTCAGTCAAATTGGTCATGCCAATTACTTCAAAGCGCAACTGGCGGTGTACGTGCGCCTCGGCAAGCGTAGAAAATTGAGGTCCCTCGATACAAACGTAGGTTCCTCCGCGATGCACCTTGACCCGAGCTTGTTCACACGCTGCGGCTAACAGCATCGACAAGTCCTCGCAGGTGGGCTTCTCAAAACTCACGTGCGCAACCAACCCTTGGCCGAAAAATGTTGCGATCCGCTGTTTCGTCCGATCAAAGAATTGATCCGGGATCAGAAATTCCATTGGACGGAGATCTTCCTGCAGCGAGCCGACCGCGCTTGCCGAGATAAGCCGCCCGGCACCTAGCATCTTCATGGCGTAGATGTTCGCGCGGTAGTTAATTTCCGAGGGCAGAATGCGATGACCACGGCCATGGCGGGTTAAGAAAGCAACTCGCTTCCCTTCGAGAGTACCGACAACGATTGCGTCTGACGGCTCGCCAAAGGGCGTTTTGACTCGAACCTCGCGGGTATCTTCAAGACCTGCCATACTATACAGACCGCTTCCTCCGATGATCCCAATCGCAGGTTTGGTATCACCTGTCAACGGCGCTCGCGTTTTAACGCTGTTTTTGGCAGGCCGTTGCGGTTTGGTTCCTGTTCTTGCCGGCGTTGTCGTTTTTTGGGGTCTGGCCATAAGTCCTCAGTTCTGGCAGGTACTCTCTATTGTTCAGGGATACGCGTGGATTGCCAAGCAGCCTGCTTCCAATTGCCCGCTTGTTTTGCATACACACTTATAAAACGAATAGAAATAGATTGCCGTCCGTTAGAGCGCGGTGAAGTCGCGACCACGGCACTCTGCCCGGTGAGCACGGCCGTGTCACCGTAGATGCGCGGGCGCACTTCGCTATGCTTCATTGCCTCGTAGCGCAGCTCCCCAGACTGAATGCTAGCGATGAACGAAGCCTTGTCATCCACATGCGCTGTGGAATGCGTATAAACCAAATCATCGGACAGTATTTGCTGCAAAAGCACTACGTCGCGATTCACCATTGCCTGGATTCTGCGTGATTCCACCAGCAAGACAGCCGCCTCAGGGCCATTGTTTGTTGCTGCGAGGCGTGCAAACGTTCCAGGGAATGCCGTTAGAATCGCAAGAGCCAAAGGTAAACGTGATGTCATAAAGACCCCTCAACAAATTCCCGCAGGCTCAACTTCAACGACACCATTGCGTTCGCGAAGATAGGCTGCGGGTGTATCGACATCATGTCCAAAAACAATCATCCATTTATTCCTTACAATTTCCGAGATCCACTTTTTCTTGGTCTGCAGTGTTGTCATTGGGTAGAGATCGTATCCCATAATCCACGGAAGCGGAACGTGCGCGCGCGTTGGTATTAGATCGGCTGGGAAAATGACGGTCTTCCCCTCGCCAGAGAGCAAAACACCCTGCATGTTCATGGTGTGGCCGGGAAGGCGAATGAGGCGAATGCCGGGAACGATCTCGATATCGCCCTCGATAAGGTGCCACTGGTGGGTTCCCTCAAGAGGAAGAAAGTTGTCGCTTAAGTAGCTGGCCTGATCGCGCTCGCTCGGATGCCTGGCATGGGCCATTTCACCGGCCTGTACGATGTAGCGCGCGTTTGGAAACATCGGCCGGGCTTTTCCGTCAACTACACGCGTATTCCATCCGCAGTGGTCAAAGTGCAGATGAGTGTTGATGACCATATCGATCTGCTCGGGCCGTACCCCAGCAGCAAGCAGTTGATCCGGTAGTCGATTTTTTTCGGAGAACCCATAAATTCCGCGGAGCTTCGAATCCCATTTATCACCCGCCCCGGTCTCCAGTAGAATCAGCTTACCTCCGGTGCGAACGAGCAAGCAGTTCATCGCCAACCGGATGCGATTCCGGTCATCGGGCGCCATCCTCTTTTCCCACAGAGGACGTGGCACCACGCCGAACATCGCGCCACCATCCAGCCAAAGTGTTCCGTCATTGATGATTTGGATCTCGAGTTCGCCCAGTTGCATCGTTTCCCTTGCATCATTTCGCGGTCACTATGTCAGCGTCGAATAGCTGCAGTTTACGCGAGCCCTGCCCGCGCGAGGATTTCCTCGACCGCAGAAAATGGATCTTTCTTGCGCTCAGCTACCGCGGCCGCGAGTTCGTCGAGAAGGATGGAGCTTCCCTTCTGACCAAGAGCACGTTCCATAAGCCGCCCCTCGATCATTTCCACCAGCCGCTGCTTCCAGCGCGCCTTTTTCTTCTCGAGCCCCTGCTGGCTCGATTGGAACCTCTCGCGAAATTGAGCGATTGTACCCGCAAGCTCGGCGATCCCCTTATTTTCAGTGGCCACGGTTCGAACCACTGGCGGGCGCCATCCATCATCTTCGGGCACAAGTGCCAGCATTGCGTGGAGTTGCTCTTCGACGCGGTCAGCGCCTTCGCGGTCCGATTTATTGAGCACAAAAATGTCGGCTATTTCCATTAATCCGGCCTTCATGTTTTGTACGTCGTCGCCGAGACCCGGGACAATCACAACGAGAACGCAATCGGCCAAGCGGACGATATCGATTTCGTCTTGACCGACACCAACCGTTTCAATCAGCACCGATTGTTTGCCCGCAGCATCAAGCAGCAGGGCAACGTCAGCCGTAGAGCGCGCTAATCCTCCGAGAAATCCGCGCGTCGCCATGGAGCGGATAAAAATATCGGAGTCGCTCGCATGGCCCTGCATGCGGATGCGGTCGCCAAGAATCGCGCCGCCGCTAAATGGGCTCGTGGGATCAACGGCGATAATACCCACCTTCTGTTCCTCGTGCCGGTAGTGCGTCGCCAAACGATCCACAAGCGTACTCTTGCCTGTGCCAGGAGCACCGGTAATACCGGTAAGATACGCCCCCCCAGTCGCAGGGAACACACGTCGTAGAATTTCTTCCGCCGACGCTTCGTGGTTCTCAATTGCAGTAATGGCGCGTGAGATTGCGCGGATATCGCCGGCTCTCACCTGGTCAACCCAGCGATCTAAGTTTAATTGTATTTGCGGTTTTGAAGGCAGGGGAGACATCCGTTTTGAGCAATCTGGAAAATGTGCAGTCTGAGAATAAACCCAGGATACTCTTCTCTTATTTACTCGGACCTTTCCCGAGAATTTGCCGAGCGATCACCAAGCGCTGGATCTCGCTCGTTCCTTCACCTATCGTGCAGATTTTTACGTCCCGATAAAATTTCTCGGCAGGATAATCTTTAATGAAGCCATACCCGCCGTGAATCTGCACCGCTTCATTAGCCACATGCACAGCAACTTCGCCGGCGTACAGTTTCGCCATGCTCGATTCTTTTGTGAAGCGTGCGTCCTTGCGGTCGGCAAGCCAGGCGGCCTGATAGACGAGCAGCCGGGCGGCTGCAATTTGGGTGGCCATATCCGCCAGCTTGAACTGAATCGCCTGGAATTCGCTGATCGCTTTTCCGAACTGCTTCCGCTGCTTCGCGTATTTTACAGACGCTTCATAAGCGCCCTGCGCCATTCCCAGCGCCAGTGCAGCAATCGAAATACGGCCACCGTCGAGAATCTGCAAGCTGCCGGTGAAGCCTTCGCCTTCAGCCCCGAGTAAGTTGTCCGCGGGCACATGGCAATCGGTAAAGATCACCTCAGAAGTATCGCTGGCCCTGACGCCTAGCTTGTTTTCTTTCTTACCTGCGCGGAAACCCGGGGTTCCTTTCTCGACGATGAACGCTGAGATGCCGTGCGATCCTTTTGACTTGTCGGTGACCGCCATCGCTACGCAAACGTCGGCGTAGCGCCCGTTTGTCGTAAATGTTTTCGCGCCGTTGAGCACCCACCCCTTGGCGTTGCGCGTGGCCATACTGCGCGTTCCCCCAGCATCGGAGCCCGCTTCCGGTTCAGTCAAGGACCAGCAGCCTAATTTCTTGCCCTGCGCGAGCGGCACAACATATTTTTTCCGCTGCTCTTCGGTTCCAAACGCGCAAATATGATTAGTGCATAGCGAATTGTGGGCAGCGACAAAGATGCCCACCGAACCATCGACGCGCGACAGTTCTTCTATGGCAATGGCATATTCGATATAGCCGAGTCCCGCGCCGCCATATTTCTCCGGGAAAATGACGCCGAGAAGACCCATCTCGCCCAGCTTGGGAAGTATTTCAGACGGGAAATGCGAGGCTTCGTCCCACTCCATGACGTGAGGAGCGATTTCCGCTTCAGCAAACTCGCGGACACTGCGGCGAAGCTGCCCCTGCTCGTCGGTTAGCGCGAAGTCCACAAGATCCCCAGAATAAGCTGGAACTATCGCCGGCCGGGAGAATGCTAGCGGCGACAATCATTTATACCACAGCGCCGCTCACTGACCTGCGCTTACCAACCAGAGCGATGCCCTTTGTTTTGCTCGTCGAGCCAGGTCTTGAGCGGCGCGAAATAATCCAGTATGGCACTTGCGTCCATCTGTTTTTCGCCGCTGATAGCCGCAAGCGCCTCCGGCCATGGACGGCTCTGCCCCATTTCCAACATCTTGTTTAGCCGGGCTCCGGCAGCCTTGCTGTTGTAGATCGAGCAGCGGTGGAGCGGCCCGGTTACGCCAGCCTCCTTGCAGAGCGCGCGATGAAATTGAAATTGCAAAATGTCTGCCAAAAAATAGCGCATGTACGGCACATTGGCAGGAACATGATACTTTGCGCCCGGATCAAAACCGGCTTCGTCGCGCGCGACAGGTGGTGCGATGCCTTGATACTGCCTTCTCAGCTGCCACCAGGCTTTGTTGTACTCAACAGGTTTTATTTCACCGGAGAATACGCCCCATCGCCACTTGTCGACGAGCAATCCAAATGGCAGAAATGCAATTTTTTCGAGGGCCTTCTTCAGAAGAAAACCAATGTCACCAGAGGGCGGCGGAACAGTTTCAATCAATCCGATCTGCTTCAAGTACTCCGGCGTGACCGATAACGCGATGGTATCGCCGACCGCTTCGTGGAAGCCATCGTTGGCGCTGTTCTGAAACAACACCGACTGTTGATTGTAAGCGCGCTGATAGAAATTATGGCCTAGCTCATGGTGAATCGTGCCGAAGTCTTCGTCGGTAATCTGTATACACATCTTGATTCGCAGATCATCTTTGAAGTCAATGGACCAGGCGCTGGCATGGCACACGACGTCGCGATCGGCCGGCTTCGTGAAAAGTGACCTGGCCCAGAATGTCTCGGGCAAGGCAGCAAAGCCCAGCGACGTAAAAAAATGTTCCCCAAACTGCACCATTTTTCGAGCATCGGTATTCCGCCCGCGGAGAATTTCGGTAAGCTCATACGCCCGCTGGCCTTCGGGAGCTGTCAACAGCGGATAAACATTGACCCAATCCTGGCTCCACATGTTCCCAAGCAAGTGTGCCGGGATGGCGTCATTCTCAGGCGCAACATCGTTCCCATATTTTTTTGCGAGCTGCGCCCGCACATAGGCGTGCAAAGCTTCGTAGAGCGGGCGAACCTGCATCCATAGGCGATCAACTTCTTTGGCGAATGCCTCGGGCGGCATATCGTATTTGGAGCGCCAGAGCGCGCCCGCATCGCTGAAACCCATTTCCCGCGAGCCTTTGTTACCCAGTTCGACGAATCGCTCGTAACGCTTGCGCATGGGCGCGCCGATGCTGTGCCAGCCGAGCCAGACACGCTGGAGCTCCGCAGGATCGCGGCTGGTCGCTAGAATGCGCTCCATGGCGGTAAGGTCTAGGCACTTTCCGGGCGCGCCCTCCGGGCACCACTTACCCTTGCCGTAGTCACTGACAAGCGACGTGCCCAGTGTGGCCAGCTCCTTTTGTTCGGCAGGATTGCGTGGCGCTGGGAAATCAGATGAGAGACGCAGCAAAAGGAGTTTGCGGGTGATGTCTTCGGGAAGGGGCATACCCTTGAAGCGGGTAGCTTCCGCGGCAAGTTCTGTAGTGGCTGCATCCAGCACCTGGTTTGCCTCGGCGGAAATTTGGTCAGTATCGTCGGTGATAAAATTCTGTTGCACCCACGATGCGCGAGATGATTTTATCTGCAGGTCAAGCAGGCGCCCCTCTGCTGCATCGATGAATCGTTTTGCATCAGCGGTGTTTGGAGCGGAACCCCTCATGCCCCTTGGCACCGCCGGGGGCTTCGCGGATTGCTGATCGGGTCGATTCTCGGCCCCGCTGGTTGCCAAAATGCCAAGACACAAAATTCCGGTGGCTGGAATCTTAAACATTTTGCTTCCGAGCCATCCCATCGTTGCCTCCTCACTGACTGACGACCTCACGCAATGCAGCCAATGCCTTGTCTATCCCGGCTCGGTCTACATCGCAATGCGTCACCATGCGCACCGCGTGCGGCTCAGTATCGAGCGCCCAGATATTTCGCTTATGCAATTCTGCCGATATTTCGTGGCCGGTTTTGCCGGTTCCTATACAGCCGAAAATAACGATGTTGGTCTGCACCTTGTTCGGGTCTATGTTGATCCCCGGAATCGCCGCGAGCCCCTCGGCGAGAAAGCGTGCGTTTTCGTGGTCTTGTGTGAGCTGCGCGGGAGATTTTTCGAGCGCGATGAGACCCGCAGCGGCAATAACTCCGGCCTGACGCATCCCGCCGCCGAATAATTTCCGGTAGATGCGCCCCTTTTCGATAAATTCTTGTGATCCAAGAATCATCGATCCCACCGGCGCTCCCAGTCCCTTAGACAAGCAAAACATCACCGAATCGAATTTTTTGGTGATTTGCGCAACGCTCTGTTTTAGAGCCACCGCAGCATTAAAGATCCGTGCGCCGTCGAGGTGAACCCGCAGACCCGCTTGGTGAGCCTGGTCGCAAACCTCCTCGGCGATGTCGGTCGGATACACTGTACCGCCGGCCATATTGTGGGTGTTCTCAAGACAGACGAGCGCGGTCTGAGAATCGTAATAAATCTTCGGCCGGATCAATGGTTCAATACTCTTCCAGGTAAGAATGCCTTCCGGCGCGTGCGTGACGCGGGGCATGCATCCCGCAATGGCAGACATCGCCGCAAGCTCGTACAGATTGGTGTGCCCACGTTCTTCGCAAATTACTTCGTTGCCGTGATGCGTCCATACTTTGATGGAGATCAGGTTGCCCATGCACCCCGAAGGGACAAAAAGGGACGCTGGACGCTCGAAGATTTCCGCGGCACGCTTCTGCAGCTTATTGACGGTAGGGTCTTCGCCATAAACATCGTCGCCCACTGCAGCCTCAGCCATAGCACGACGCATCTCAGCCGTGGGTTTGGTCACCGTATCACTGCGGAGATCGACGGGAATCGCATTCGACTGTGGTCGATGTGCTTCGGTATCAGGTTTAATTGCTGAGGTTGTTTGCATGCTCTCCTTACGTCCGCAGACGTATCGCTACCGGCTACGAAGCCATTAACGCGACAAAAACTTCGTTGGAAACCGCGAGCCGCGCCGCCGCCAACCGCACCCGGCTTCCAACCTGTTCGACAAGTCCCTGCGTTGCAAGCTCGTCAACGCGGCGGCGAAGGTCCTTCCGGAAACAACCACTATAACGATTCTCGAGAACGTCTAGATCAATACCATCAAGCTGCCGCAAGCCGAGGAATAGCTCCTCTTCCAGGGCCTGCTGTGCGGTCACCGTTTCCACCTGTTCGACCGGAAGTTTGCCTTTGCTCACACTCGCCGCGTAGGCGGATGGATCGTGCGCGTTCGCCCACCGCTCCCGGCCATTGAAAGAATGCGCCCCCGCGCCGAATCCGAGATATGGTTCTCGACGCCAATATTTTAAATTGTGCCGCGACGCACGTCCGGGCCGGCCCCAATTCGAGATTTCGTAGTGTTCATAGCCATGTTCCGCCAGGCGGACACATGCGCTCTCGTAGAATTCCGCCATGGCATCGTCGCTCGGCAGAGCGATAGCGCCGTAGCGCACCCCGCCCAGGAGCACTTCTCTACCGAGGCGGCTGGCCTCGTCAATCTCCATCAGATAAATAGACACATGCTCGGGCGCCTGCCCAAACAGTTCGTCAAGGGACTTTTCCCAGCTGGCGCGCGTTTGATGTGGAAGTCCGGCGATGAGGTCAAAGCTCACATTTGCAAATCCGCACTGGCGAAGCCATTTCGCGGACTGAAAGATGTCGGCGCACCGATGCATGCGTCCCGCAGCCTTCAATTCCACATCTGTAAACGATTGCGCGCCCAGACTGATTCGATTGATGCCTGCTGTTCGCCAGGCCGCTGCCTTCTCGGGCGTTACTGTTTCCGGGTCAGCCTCGAGCGTCACTTCCGTAAGTTTCGTGGAAAACGCCGCACAAATGGTCTCAATGATATTCGCAAGCGCGAGAGGCTCCAGAAGGCTCGGCGTACCGCCCCCGATATAAATCGTGTCTACAGGCAGGCCGTCCAGTGCTCTCGGAATCATGAGCCCGGCAGCTTTGTAAAGCGACGCATGCTCGCGGATTTCCCGGCAGACCGCTTGCGTATAAGGTGCGTACAGGCTTGCGGAAAAAACGCCGGTATGAAAATTACAGTAGGTGCACTTTGCCTGGCAGAATGGAACTTGCACGTAAATCCCGAGTGTCATAATTGTTTCGCGTATGCCGTATTTTCTGTGCCGCTTAGCTGAAACCGCACTTTAGCACATCAGCTCTTCGCGCGTTGTATCACGCCTCGCGAAGAATTTTTAGCTGTAACTGGCGCTCGCGCGGACCGTCGAATTCACAAAAGAAAATTCCCTGCCATCTGCCAAGCGCCAGCTTACCATTCTCGACAAACACGCTAAGCGACGCTCCAACGAGCGCAGCTTTGATATGCGAGTCTGAATTGCCTTCCGAATGGCGGTAATCACCATCGTGCGGCACCAACCGATCAAGGTCCACTCTAATATCTCGCGCCACATCAGCATCCGCGTTTTCGTTGATCATGACCCCTGCAGTCGTGTGCGGCACAAAAAGGTAACATACACCCTGCTTGATACCCGCTTGCGTCACAGCCTTCTGCACCTTCGTCGTGATTTCGACGAACTCAGTTCGCTGCGATGTAGGTATCGTGAGGGTGGTCATAAATAAAAACTGCTACCGGCCCTAAAAGACTGCCTCACACTCTCGATAGTTCTTCTATCCGGGATCGTGCCCCGGGGAACCTAGAGGCACACCATGTAGACAGTTCAATAGCGTCGCTATCAGTCACTAAGAGACAAGCGCTGCGGCCGAGTGTGCTCCGTAAAACGCGAACCATGGTTTGGCAGCTTTGAGTCGCTCGTTAACGTTTTGTATGTTTTTAACGCCCTGATCGTTGAGCCAGTCTTCGAGCGCCTTAATCCCTTGCTTCGCGTAAACAGGTATACCTTCTTTCCACGTTGCCCGCCCGCAGAGCACGCCTGAAAAGTTTACGCCCGCCTCCGCGGCCAGCTCCAGCGTTTCATTGAAAGTTTCATTGCTCACGCCCGCAGACAAATAAATAAATGGCTTCTTCGCCACCGCCGCTGATGCCCGGAAATGTTCTTTGGCTTCCTCTCGCGTGTATGCCGATTCGCCTTTGCCCGACCGCGCACCTTTTACAAAACTCATGGTAATGGGCACTTCCACCTTCATGATGTCCACACAGTATTGCGGCTTTGAAAATTCCTCCATGCTCTCGGTAACGCACTCAGGTTTCTTGCGCGCGAACTCAATGCTCTTCTCGTCCACGCCTTCTTCATAGCCCACAAATTCAAGAAAGAATGGCACGTCAGCGGCTTGGCATTCAGCCCCGATGCGTTCCACCCAAGCGTGCTTGATATCGTTGACGTTTTCTGGGTCGAAAGGTGTGTAATAGAGAAGGATCTTGATGCAGTCGGCTCCGGCGGCCACTAACCGCCGAACAGAATAATTGTCGAGCAAATCCGGTAGCCGGCCCGGCTGGGTATTGTCGTAGCCGCTTTTCTCATAGGCCAGCAGCAGTCCCGCATTCTTCGCGCGTTGTTTCGCGGCATTCAATCCAAATTCCGGGTCCAGCAGAATAGCGCTGGCATGCGGTGTCAGCACGCGTGTCACGGCAGTCTTGAATTCCTCCATCATTTCACGCGTCACCGCTTTTTTATCAATTCCCTTTTCCTTGGCAATGGCGCTTTGCAACGAGCCGCGCTGATCCATCGCCGCCGCTCCGATCACACCACGTTGGTCGGAAACCGCCTGCAAGCCCTTTCGCTTTCCGGGACTAATCTTCATCAACCCTCCCATAAGGATAACTGACCGCATCGATTGGAGAAAAAGCCCATTCATTTTAGCATGGAAATTTATGACCGCGTGGCTGGGCGCCAACGAGCTAGTGTACGCTAAATACCCGACGGAAACTCCGCGAGGTAACCTACTGGAGGTAAACAAGCTGGTGGTTGGTGCATCGCAAGGTAGCTTGCTTTTCCAAGGCGCCAAGAAATTCACGCCCGTGCCGAGCCAGAAATGGAAGGAAGCACAATGAGCGCTCCTGCAAATCATGCTGGGCGAAAAGCGAATCGGTGAGCAATTTCTCGTGACCGTCGATCACTCCTGTTCGGAAGTCCAACGCTCGTCCGGCCTTGGCCTTCAGGTTTTCAAACTGGAGAAGAATTTTTGCTCTCGTGGTTTCCAGCGTTCCCACCAGTGTCTGGTCCAACTCTTCGACTGGCCTTCTGAGTCTATCGAGTACCGCCGCCACGGACTTTTCTCCGTTCTCAAAATCCTGTTGCAGGGACTCCGGCAAGAATCCTTGCTCCATCCGTTTTCGAAGCTGCTGTCGTCCCTTCCAGACGTCCGGGACATCGATGCCATACTTTTCCAGTAGGTTAGAAACTTTAGCGTCCACTATGGTAAAACTTGCTCGCGGAAGGACTGCAGGCATCCGTCCAAGCAAGCGCTGGTAAAGCACGCCGCTCTGCGCAAAATAAGCAATCTCCGCGGGTCCTCCGACATAAGCAGCAGTGGGCAACAACATATCCTGCATGATGGGCCGCAAAAGCGCATTGGGACTGAACAACGCCGGCTCGCGCTCCAGTAAATCCAGTAATTCGGGAGCCGTGAACTCTTCTTTGTTGGCGATGAATCGATCCTTGTGTACCTTGATTGGCCATCGCCGTCGGTTCCGAACCATAAACAACGTTGTGCCGTTTTCTGAGACCCTGACCTGCGCGTGGAAGCCCGCACTCTCCAGCTCCGTTCCTCGCTTCAGAAGATCTTTCGTAATTTCAACGTGCTCGTCGAGCGCTCGTCGAAACACCGGGGCCGCCAAGCGATGCAGTCGAGCATCGAGCGGATCCACCAGAATCAATCCTCTGTTTGCAAACAAACGCGCAAGCAATTTCCCAAGTGCGCTCCCGAAGGTTTCTCCCGGCCCGTAACATTCACGCAGCAGCGTGCCCACCCATTCAGCCCCGGGCCCCTGCAACTGTTCCGCAGCATTCGCAACGACCTCGTTTATACCGACGCCGAGCCGAATGTCACCAACCGGCCGGCCTTCCTCCTGGGTCCGTTGCAATTCCAATCGTTCGATTCGCTTGTTTCCCAACCAATAACAGTGATTGACTTCTGTGAGGTCATGATCCTCGGTAGCCATCCAGAACACAGGTACGGCCGGGGTGCCAGCAGCGGTCATCTCTTCGGCAGCACGCAGCGCCAAAAGCGCTTTATAAACGGTGTAGCTCGGTCCGCTGAATAACCCCGTCTGCTGCCCGGTCACGATGGCTACCGCGCCGCGCTCCATGCGTGTCAGGCTGGCTTCGGTCTCCTGGCCACTTCCGAAGCGCTGGTTCTGCTCGCGCAGAATACCCACAACCTCACCGCGGATTTCCGCGCTCAGAGCAACCTCGCCAGCGGATGCCTTCACTCCTTCTTCACTCGGTGGATGGTGGAAGAATTCAGACAGGCGGGAAAAATCTTCGAGAAATGCTGAGTATAGTGGCGTGGAGCTTGGCAGTTCGCTAAGCGGAAGGCATCGACACTTCATCACAGTGTCCATGGTATATGCCAGTCTTCACAGCCGCAACGCTTTATCAAGGCCGTTGTGCGATTAGACGCTGGGAGGGGGCAGAAGTAACAGGAATTCGATGTATTTAACCGTGTGCCGATCCAGCGGGGATCCCCTTGAGAACACTCAAAACGCCCTCAATTTCCTTCTTATAGGCCTCTGCAGGCGGCAGAAGCGGCCGGCGCGGAGCTCCTCCGCTATAACCGAGCAGGTCCATAGCGTACTTGACTCCCGGTGCCCCGCCCTCACTCACGATTTTCTTCGAAACCGGTATCAGGTTTTGCTGCAGCGAGAGCGCTCGGCGCACATCGCCGGCGCGCGCCAGTTCAAAAAGTTCTATGCACAGGTCTGGCAAAACGCAGGCAAGCGCAAGGATGCATCCGCATGCCCCGACGGCGACCGACGGATGGATGGTGGCTGCCGAGCCTACCAGCGTTTGGAAAGTTCGCGGCGCGCTTTGCACAATTTCGCCTATGCGTTGCACATTTCCAGAACTTTCCTTAATACCAATAATATTGGGGTGTTCCGCTAACCGCGCCACCAGTGGCGCCTCAAACGCTACGCCGGTAAATTGCGGCACCGAGTACAGCAGCAAGGGGATGCGCGCCGCATCCGCCACACGCTCAAAATGCTCGATCAACACCTGCGCCGTCAATATGGGCTTGTAATAGTAGGGCGGCTTAACCAGCGCCGCTTGGTAACCAATGCTCGCGGCCCGCGCAGTGCGTTCAATGGTTTCCGCCGTCGATTCGGCGCCCGTGCCGGCAATAAGGATCTTGTTCGCGCCGGCTGTCTCGCGCACCGTTACCCACACGCGTTCAACCTCATCGCGGGAAAGCAACACAGCTTCGCCGGTAGAGCCCATCGCGACGAATCCCGCCAGCCGCGTCCTATTGTAACGACTAACATTTTCCCGCAAACGGTCGATCGCTACTGTTCCATCCGCCGCGAACGGAGTTGTCAGTGGCGCAAAAACGCCCTCGAGTCTCATGGCCGTATCCTCGATCTTTTGTCTAATCCGCTGAAGACGTCGAATGATCAGCGACCGTGCGTACCCTGTGCAAGTCTTGCAAAGCCGCAACTTCCAAACCATGGTCGAGCATTGCGCGAATTCCTCTTGCAGCAGCATGCGCCGCAGAAAGAGTGGTGATACACGGAATGTTATAGCGCACGGCCGCCCGGCGAATCGACTTTTCGTCGTAAAAAGATTCGCGCCCAAGCGGCGTATTAATAATCAAGTCTACCTTTGCCGTCTTGATCAGATCCACAATGTTAGGACGCCCCTCGTTCACTTTATAAACACTCTCTGCATCCACTCCTGCCGCGCGCAACGCGGCGGCTGTACCTCGTGTCGCCAACAGCTTGAAACCCAATTCAGCAAGCTCTTTAGCGAGGGCGATCACGTGGCGCTTGTCGCGATCATTGACGCTTAAAAAAAGTGTTCCCTGTTTTGGCAATCTCTGCCCAGCCGCGAGCTGGGCCTTTGCAAATGCCTGTCCGAAGTCCGGCGAAATTCCCATCACTTCTCCGGTAGAACGCATTTCCGGCCCGAGAATCGTATCTACGCCGCGAAACTTGTTAAAGGGGAAAACTGGCGACTTCACCGCGTGGTAATCGCGTACCGGAATTTCGCCGACACCGTCAACCTGCACCACTGGCAAAGGTATCTCCGCAAGCTTGCGCCCGGCCATCAGGCGCGCGGCCACTTTCGCCAGCGGTACTCCGGTAGCCTTGCTCACATAAGGAACGGTTCGAGACGCTCGCGGATTCACTTCGAGCACATACACTATGTCACGCTGTATTGCATATTGCACGTTCATCAACCCGACCACACGCAACGCCATCGCAAGTCGCTTGGTGTAATCGCGAATCCGCGCCTTCACCGACGGGGTCAAGCTGACCGGCGGCAGCACGCATGAAGAATCCCCCGAGTGCACACCGGCCTCTTCGATGTGCTCCATAATTCCGCCGATGACCACATCGGTGCCATCCGCCAGGGCATCGACATCCACTTCAGTGGCCTCTTCCAGGAATTGGTCAATGAGCACAGGCTTAGCCGGTCCCATCAGTGCCGCTTGCGCCACATATTCCTGGACCGTGTTCACGTCATATGCGATCACCATCGCTCGGCCGCCTAACACGTAGCTCGGCCGCACGAGCACCGGCAATCCAATCTCCGCCGCCACCCGCGCTGCCTCCTCGGGAACCAGCGCCGTACCATTGCGCGCCTGCGGGATGCGAAGCTCCTCCAGCAGCCGGCCAAACCGTCGGCGATCTTCGGCTAGATCAATCGATTCCGGCGCGGTACCAATGATGGGCACTCCGTTGCGCTTGAGCTCCAACGCCAGATTGAGCGGAGTTTGCCCGCCAAATTGCACAATTACGCCTTGCGGCTTTTCCCGCTCGACCACCGCCAGCACGTCCTCGAGTGTCAACGGCTCAAAATACAATCGATCGGAGGTATCGTAATCGGTCGAAACCGTTTCCGGGTTGCAGTTGACCATCACCGTTTCAAATCCGTCTTCGCGCAGCGCAAACGCCGCGTGGCAGCAGCAATAATCAAACTCAATTCCCTGCCCGATGCGATTCGGCCCGCTGCCAAGGATTACAATCTTTGGTCGCGCCTGCGGGTCAGCCTCGTCCTCATCCTCATACGTCGAATACAAGTATGGTGTGTACGATTCGAATTCCGCCGCGCATGTATCCACGCGCTTGAATACCGGCGCGATTCCCCACCGCGCGCGTTGCAGCCTCACGGTCGCGGGTGTGGTTTTCCAGATTGCTGCAAGCTGCTCGTCGCTCGCGCCCATGCGTTTCACTTCGCGCAGCAATTCGCGCGACGCGGTTTCCACGGTCACTCCGGCAGCGCGCCGGTTCGATGCCACGATCTCTTCGAGCTGACGGATAAACCACGGATCAATTTTTGTCAGCTCGCACACCTCGGTGGCCGGCAGCCCTCTCTCCAGCGCGACCAGCAGCCAATGGATCCGGTCCGGCCTGGGTGTAGCGAGCTTCTCCCGCAGCATCGATGCAGGTGCTTCCGCAGGTGCGCGCCAAGGTGTATGCGGTTCAAGCGACCTGATCCCCTTCTGGAGCGCCTCTTTAAATGTGCGCCCGATGGCCATCACTTCACCGACCGACTTCATCTGCGTGCCGAGCGTAGAGTCCGATCCAGGGAATTTCTCGAATTGCCACTTCGGAATTTTCACCACGACATAATCGATCGTTGGCTCAAACGATGCGGGAGTTTTCCGCGTAATGTCATTGGTAATTTCGTCGAGGCTCATTCCCACTGCCAGCCGCGCGGCAATCTTGGCGATCGGAAATCCTGTCGCTTTGCTCGCCAGCGCTGAGCTTCGCGAGACCCGCGGATTCATCTCGATCACTACCATGCGCCCGGTTTCCGGCTGCACTGCAAACTGAATATTCGATCCGCCCGTTTCGACGCCAACCTCGCGAATGATCGCCGCAGAAGCATCGCGCATCCGCTGATATTCCTTGTCAGTCAGCGTTTGCGCCGGCGCCACGGTGATCGAGTCGCCGGTGTGCACGCCCATCGGGTCAAAATTCTCAATGGAGCAGATCACTACGAAATTGTCACGGAAGTCGCGCATTACTTCGAGCTCGTACTCTTTCCATCCCAGTACCGATTCTTCAACCAGCGCCTCATGCACGGGGCTCGCTTCGAGAGCTCGGGTGATCGATTCGGCAAACTCTTCGCGGTTATAGGCGATGGACCCGCCGGTCCCGCCAAGCGTAAACGACGGCCGAATGACTACCGGATACCCTAGCTGGTCGCCCAAGCGCATCGCGTCCTGGGCATTGTTCACTAGCGCCGATGCCGGCACATCAAGACCTATTTTTCGGCACGCGTCTTTAAACCACAACCGGTCTTCCGCAACTTTGATTGCGCGCAATGACGCGCCAATCATCTCGACGTGGTATTTCTCGAGCACACCGCTTTCCGCAAGCTCGACCGCCAGGTTAAGGCCCGTCTGCCCGCCTACCGTCGGCAGTAATGCATCGGGCCTCTCTCGCGCGATAATCTCTGTCACATATTCCTTGATCAGCGGCTCGATATACGTGCGATCGGCCACTTCAGGGTCGGTCATGATCGTCGCTGGGTTCGAATTCACCAATGCAACGATGTAGCCGTCGGCGCGCAACGCCTTGCACGCCTGCGTACCTGAATAGTCAAACTCGCACGCCTGTCCAATAATGATGGGGCCCGAGCCGATAATCAGAATCTTCTTGATGTCTGTGCGTTTAGGCATCCGACTCCCGAATTTCGATCACTCGTTCGCGCGATGATGCCGCCGCAGCGCGCCTGAAAACTTGTTGTCCTTCATTAGGTTTGTGAACTCATGGAATAGATAGTGCGAATCGTGGGGCCCCGGCGAAGCCTCGGGATGATATTGCACGCTAAAAAGCGGCAGGGACCGGTGGCGCATACCTTCATTGGTGTGATCATTCAAATTTTCGTGCGTCACCTCAACGTCGTGCGAGGGCAGCGATTCTGGATCCACCACGAATCCGTGATTCTGTGCCGTGATCTCTACTTGCCCGGTCAGCAGATTCTTCACCGGGTGATTTGACCCGTGATGCCCGAACTTTAATTTGTATGTTTTCCCGCCGAGGGCCAGCCCGCACAGTTGGTGGCCGAGACAGATTCCAAAGATGGGCACGCGTCCAAGTAGTTTGCCAATGGCTTCGACCGCATAGGTAACCGGCTCAGGGTCTCCCGGCCCGTTCGAGAGAAACACCCCGTCTGGCTTCATCGCCAACACATCCTCCGCGGAGGTGTTTGCCGGAACCACGGTGACGTCACAGTTGTGGTCCACCAGAAGCCGCAAGATATTCTGCTTGATGCCAAAGTCATAGGCGGCCACACGAAAACGTTTCGATTCATCAGCCGCGCCAGCCTCGCCCATACTTTCGCTCCATGGCGAGGTGGCTACCTCGATGGAACCTTTAGTCCATGGGTAGGCCTCTTGGCACGAGACGCGACCAGCCAGCTCCAACCCGGTCATCGGAGGCACGTTTCGCGCCTCAAAAATCAGTTGCTCCGCCGGTGTTCCATCCGTTGCCAGAACTCCGCGCATCGCCCCGGCTATGCGAATGTGCCGCACGAGGGCTCGTGTATCGATGTCCCAGATCACCGGAACATTATGTCGGCTTAAGTAGGTATGTGTGGTTTCTGTCGATCGCCAGTTGGAAGCTACCGGCGAAAATTCGCGCACAATCAATCCCTCGATATAAGGGTGCGCGGATTCCTGGTCATCCAGGTTCGTGCCGATATTTCCGATGTGCGGGTACGTGAGGCAGACAATCTGCCCGGCGTAGCTGGGGTCCGTGAAAATTTCCTGATAGCCGGTGATGCTCGTGTTGAAAACAACTTCACCGCCGCGGCGGATTTGAGCTCCCGCCGCGCGGCCGTTAAATATCCGCCCGTCCTCGAGCGCGAGAGTTGCGGGCCGTGGATGTGCTTCCGTCAGCGGGACCTCCCGGGAAATTCATTGCAAGTGCTCGTTCGGCGGTGAGATCGAGCCGAATTGATGCGCCGGCCAATACGCGAAAACTGCTTTTCCGTAAATATAGCGGTTCGCGACCGGGCCGAACATCCGCGAATCATTCGAGCTCACGCGGTGATCGCCCATCACAAAATATTCGCCGGCTGGAACCAGCGCTGGCCCGTAATTACTCGCGTCGGCGAATTGTGGCGGCACATAAGTTTCTTCGAGTTGTCGTCCATCCACATATACATGCCCTTGGCGAATTTCAATTGTTTCGCCAGGTAATCCCACTACCCGCTTGATAAAGGATTTCGAATGGTCCAGTGGATACCAGAACACCACGACGTCGCCACGCTCAATGGGTTCAAAGCGGTAAACAAATTTGTTGATGAAAATCCGCTCCTGATCCGAAAGCAAGGGCGCCATGCTTGTGCCTTCAACTTTCACTGGCTGGTACAAGAAAATAATAATTACCATCGCCAGGCCCAGCGCCAGCAAGAGGTCTCGCGTCCAAGCGCGCAATTCCCGAGGCAGAGAAAAAGTCTGTCCGGCACCTGCAGCAGCCGGTTCACTCGCCCCGACGACCGGCACACTTGTCACCGTGGACGCCAAATTTGTCGGTGTCGCCTGCGGCTGTTCTTCTGCAAGAGGTATTGAATCGCTCATGCGGTTCCTTTTATATCATGCGTGTAGCCGTCGCGCCAATCTGTTCTGTTTCGCGATTTGGTTCGACATCGACAACAGCGGGCTCCTACGATAGGATGCCGCCTCACTGTATTTCTGGTTGCCTACCATCTCCATTGGCGAAGGGTAAGACCTATGCGCGCGACGGACTTTGAATTTCGCAACCGCTTCTGGATGTTCGGCGCAATCTATGGAATCGCGTTTTACTGTTATCGGTTCGATCATGTCAATGCCGGCGTGGCCCTTCTGCATTGGCTGGCACCCTCGATCAACGAAGATAGCCCTGCCGGCTTGCGGGCCTTGCACGTTATTTTTGGCGTCGGCGCACTGTTTTTGGCGGCCTTTGCCATCATACGCACCTGGGCTACGTCGTATTTGCAAGCCGACGTAGTCCATGACAGCAAGATCCGAACCGAAGGGTTGGTCGGCGATGGCCCGTATCGCTATGTGCGCAATCCCCTGTATTTTGCAAACCTGCTTCAGGCCATTGGCATCGGTCTACTCGCCAGCCGCCTTGGCTGGCTCATTGCCGTTGGCGTCAACCTTTTATTTCAGTACCGGTTAATTCTACGCGAGGAATCCGAACTGCTGCGAACGCAAGGAGAAAGCTATCGCCGCTTTATTTCTGCGGTGCCTCGTTTGTGGCCGGCCATTCGACCGAAAATTCCCCCAAGTGGTATCAGCCCGAGGTGGAGGCAAGCATTTGCTGGGGAATCCTTTTTCTGGATTTTTGCTCTCGCCTTGGTTTGCTTTGCCATTACACTCAACGTGAAGCTCACCGGGATTTTTCTGGGGGTCAGTATCCTCGGGTACATGCTGATGCAGCTCGCGGGAAGATGGGGCAGCAAGCGCAGCGCGGCATGAAGGTTAGTGGCCGGAATCGAAGAGCTTGAAGTCTTTGCTTACACCGAACGTAAATCCCGACCGTGCATCGTTCTTAGAGATTCCCGCAATTCCAGCAAAATCCCATCGAAAACCACCGGCGAGGATTTGCACTCCTAGCCTAGCTTGTGACTGGCTTTCGGTGCCCACCAGGTTCACGTTAATCTTGCGAGCGTTGTAACGTCCGGCCACCTCTCCGACCACATTCACAAGCCGGTGAACGGGATAGTTGAAGGCCGTACCGTAGAGTAGTTCGTCGTTCTGAGAAAACTTTCCGTTGGGCGCTTGCAGAATCGCCAGACCGCTATTGCCATAAATGTTCAGTCTGCCAAAATGCTTTTGCATAATAAACAGTCCAAACACATTCAACGTGTTCGTCCCGATCCCGTGAGACTGCTTCGAGTTCGGCAGTTTGAAGCCAAAACGTAAGCCAAGCGCGGGCCGCCGTTCGGCTTCCGAAAGCATTCTGATTTTTGTCGCTAAGCTGAAATCACCAATGTCGTGCGTTGAATTGGTGTCGCTGAGGCGCAAATCTGGAACGTAGGATACGCCATGTTTCTTTACATCGAGAAAATTCTGAATCGCTCCATCGAGCTGCACCTCGACAATCTTACCCAGACCGAGACGCAGGTTGGTTACGCCGACCGAAGTCAGGTCCCCAGACAATCCGGAGAGCGGAAAGTCAATGTCCTGCAAGAACTCGAAGCCTACCTCAGCGCGCAGTGTTCCGGCCTCAATAATCTCGGCATCCGCCGTTCGCGACGGGCGGTTTTGCGCCGCGCCCGATGCCGCAGCAGCTCCGAACACAACGATACATAGCAAAAACCAACGAAGCATCGGGCGCTATCCTAGAACAACCCGCCTTTAATCTCCAAGCGCGTAGTTGAGCGCGGCGAGCGCGGCAACCACCGCGGTTTCGGTGCGCAGGATATTTCTGCCCAGCGATACCTCGACGAATCGCGACGCTCGCGCCAGCTCGAGGTCTCTCTCGGTCCAGCCGCCCTCGGGACCAATTGCCAATGCAATCGCGAGGCGCGCTGAATCATCCGCCCGTTCAGGCAAGGAACTTCGCAAAGGCTGGGCCTGGTTATTTTCTGATAAGACCAGTTTCACTGCGGCACGGGATGCGCGCAAAGCGTCCGCTGTCTTCGCTGGAGCTGTAACCGTGGGCGCCTTCAATCGCCGCGATTGCTGGGCTGATTCCAGCGCAATTGTTTTCCAGCGTTCGACACGCTTGGCTGCCGCCACGATAAGCGCCTTCTCGCTTCTCTCGGCGATTAGCGGGACAATTTCCTCCACGCCTAGTTCGGTGGCTTTCTCCAGCGCCCATTCGAACCGATCGAATTTGACGATCGCCAGCAAGAGCGTGATTCCCAATCGCGTTGCATTCGCGGGAATGTCCCCGGCAAGCTCGAAGACAATCGTGTCTCGCTCTACCCGCGCGATTTTTCCCAGTCTAATCCTCTGGCCGTCGCTCAGCTCGTATAGTTGTCCGGGCTGGGCGCGAAGTACTTTCCCAAGATGATGTGCAGCCCCGCCCACCATCCGAGCCTGATCGCCTTCAAATTGTTCGACAAAGAATCGCCGGCGCACGACGCCGATTCTACCGCATTGCGACACTAGCGAAAGATTTTTTGGATTTTAGTTAAGGTTTGATGAACTATTCCATGACGTCGTTCACGGCTAGTCAAAAAGGTAGAGAGGCCTACCCAAAGATGTCTTTTACCTTATCGAAGATAGATGACCCACGCTCCGCAGGGCGGTTTTCCACTTTTAGCGTGGCCCCCAACTGCTCCATGAGTTTACGCTGTTCGCGCGAGAGCCTGCTCGGCGTGACCACACTTACATGGTAGTAGACGTCGCCCTTGCCCCCGCCTCGGGGATCCTGCAAGCCTTTACCTTTTACGCGGAAGATCGCGCCGCTCTGCGTACCTTCGGGAATTTTCAGCTTCTCTTCCCCTTGCAGAGCCGGCACCATAATTTCCGTGCCCAGCGCGGCCTGTGCAATGCTAATAGGAATGGTACAGAAAAGATCCACGCCGCGACGTTCAAAGAATGGATGGTCCTTCACCTCTAATACGACATAAAGATCTCCGGCAGGCCCTCCATTCGGCCCTTTTTCGCCCTCGCCGGCGATGCGCAGCCTCGTTCCTGAATCCACACCCGGCGGGATCCGCAGATCAATGGTCCGTTCGCGCTCGATCCGGCCCTGCCCATGGCACGCCGGGCAACGCTCCCGAATCACTTGGCCCGCTCCCTGGCACGAAGGGCACGTCCGAGAAATAGTGAAGAAACCTTGTTGGTAGTGCAGTTGGCCGCGACCACCGCAAGACTGGCAGGATGAAATTCCGGTACCTGCTTTCCCACCTGTACCCTTGCAGGCTTCGCAGTTCTCCAGCCGCGGTATCTTGATTTTTGTGGTCACTCCCGCGGCTGCTTCTTCAAACGAAAGCGACATGTCGTAGCGCAAGTCCGTGCCGCGCTGCGCACGGTTCCTGCCGCCACGACCGGAGCCCCCGCCGTAGACTTCCTCGAACCCAAAAAAGTCGCCGAAGATATCCTGGAAGTCTTGGAAAATGCTGCTATTAACTCCCTCGAACTGCACGCCAGAAAGACCGGCGTGCCCGTACCGGTCGTACGCTTCGCGCTTTTGCGCATCGCTCAACACGCTGTACGCTTCGGTGCATTCACGGAACCGCTCTTCGGCGGCTTCTTTGCGCTGCGGATTACGATCCGGATGCCATTGCATTGCCGCTTTGCGGTAAGCGCTCTTGATTTCTTCGGTGGAAGCAGTACGCGTTACGTTAAGGACTTCATAAAAATCAAGTTTCTTGGTCTGGGCCATCGATCCTCTTAATTAGCTAACTTTGATGCGGATGTATTTGCTTTTGAAGGCGCTTCTGGCGAATGACCCTGCGGGTGAACCGCCACGCGCACGGCCGCCGGCCGCAGAGCCTTCCCGTTGTACAGATAACCGGGCAGGAGCACTGCCACAACGGTGCCGTCAGCATGTTCTGTCGATTCGATGCGATCGACCGCCTGGTGAAGGTGCGGGTCAAAAGGTTGCCCGGTCGGATCCATGCGCTCGACACCCAGCCGGGTCAGTGCGTCGAGGAACTGTTTGTGAATCAGCTCGAAGCCTTTGCGATAATCCGCATAAGCCGGCTCGCGGTGCGTCGCGAGCGCTTGTTCAAACGCGTCCAGCATAGGAAGAAATCGCTCGAGTGTATACGCGGTGGTTCGCCGGGAATCGTCGCCGCGTTCGCGTTCGACGCGCTTGCGATAATTATCAAAATCAGCCTGACGGCGAATCAACGTTTGCCGAAGCTCGTCGAGCTCGCTCGTAAGGTTTTTAGCTGCCGTAGAACTTCCGGCTCCCTTGGCCTCTTGGGGGTCCTGAGCAGACGCAGCTGTCTCGCTTGCATCGCTTTCGGTTTCCTGCTCACGAGCGATGTGAATCTTCGATTCGGAAGTCTCTTTCTTATCTCCGTGTGGCACGTAGGTAACCTCGGCCTCGAACAGTTTACGTTTTATTGTGCGTCTCGCCCAGTAACTGAGCCACGTAGGCAACCGCGGTCATCGCACGTTCGTACTGCATTCGCAGCGGCCCAAGTACTCCGAGCGATCCCTGCAACTGATCGGCCCCTGCGTACGGCGCACTAATCAGTGCCAGGTTCTGACCAGCCGGATTCATCTGGTCGATTCCAATTTGTACATACAGCGGCTCAGGGCCCTCGATACATCCGTTCAGCAACGCGACCAATTTATGCTTCTCTTCAATCGCAGCTAGCAATTCGCGCAACTGAGTTTGATCTGCAAATTCCGGAGCAGCAGCAATCCTGGCTGCGCCTTCGACATACAGCTGCTGCGAAACAGCGCTACTGAGTACTGGATCACACAGGTCCAAAGCATCGCGCACAATTTCGTCATACCGCTCGCGCTCTTGGGCGAGCGTATCCACCAAATCAGAGCGGATAGCTTCAACCGTCCAACCTTTGTAGTGGCCGTTGAGATACTCAGCGGTGCGATCGAGTTCCTCTTGCGTGAAGCGGCGCTCCGGTCGAAGAATTTTGTCGCGCGCTCCTCCGCCCACAGTGATGAGTACAACCACAACACGTCCGTCCGGCAAAAGAAGGAAGCGCATATGCTCAAGGATTGTTCTGCCGAGCGGCGGCGACACGACGATACCCAACCCCTGCGAGATTGCGGCGAGCACGTGCCCCGCCCGTTCGGTCATTTCCTCCGGGTTAGCTGCCGACGAAATCTCCCGGTGAATCCATTCTCGGTCTTGGGGATTCAACGTGGCTTGCAAGGCCACTTGCTGCGCGAAGAATCGGTAGGCTGCCGCGGTCGGCAAGCGGCCGGCCGAAGTATGCGGCTGGTAAAGATAGCCGGCATCTTCGAGATCCGCCATGATGCTGCGAATCGTCGCGGGGCTCAGCAGTTCTTCATGGCGTCTCGAAATAGAACGCGAAGACACGGGTTCGCCAGTCTCGATGTAGGTGCGAACCACATCGACCAGTACTTGCTGATTCCTGCGTTCGTGCAGGGCACGATCGCGTAGCATCCCTCAAAGTCTCCTTCATTGATTCTATGCAGCAACAGCAAGAGCGTCAATGTTTGCTCTGGCACTTGGTTCTATGCACGGTCACCGCGAATTATCAATTTGCGCGCGCTGCAGCCGGTCCGAATAATCGATGTAAATAGTTTTCCACTCACTGAAAAAGTCGAGCGCGGTGACCGCCGCTTCGCGATGTCCGTTACCGGTCTGCTTAGTGCCCCCGAAGGGCAGATGGGTCTCCGCGCCGATAGTGGGCGCATTTATGTAAACGATTCCAGTATAGAGATCACGTGCGGCTCGAAACGCTTTATTTACATCCCGCGTGTAAATCGATGCGGAAAGCCCATAGACCACCCCATTGGCGATGTCCAGCGCTTCTTCGAGTGATTCCGTAGGCATCACCGAAACGACCGGGCCAAAAATTTCTTCCTGCGCGATACGCATCTTGGGGTCGCATCCGCCAAAGACCGTTGGTTCGTAGAACCAGCCTCGACCGAACGCGCCATCTGCGAGACGATGCCCACCAGCCAGTAGTTGCGCTCCCTCGCTCGTCCCCACGCGCACGTACTCCATCACCTGTTTGAGCTGAGCCTCGTTGATCGTCGGACCCATTTCTGTATCCGCGTCTAAACCGTTCCCAACTTTGAGCGACTTCACGCGCGCGACGAAGCGCCCCAGGAAATCCTTATAAATCTTGCTATGCACAGCGATTCTGCTGGCAGCCGTACACCTCTGCCCGGTAGTGCCGAAGCCGCCCCACACCGCCCCGTCGATAGCCAGGTCCAAGTTGGCATCATCCATGACGATGATGATGTTCTTGCCTCCCATCTCCAAGCTGTAATGCTTAAACGCTGGTGCGCACGCCTGGGCCACGATTTTTCCGACAGCCGTCGAACCCGTAAAACTAATGACCGGAACATCAGGATGGTTCACAAGTGGGGCGCCGGCTGACGGACCATCGCCAGTAACAACATTCACGACGCCGCGAGGAAGGCCCGCTTCGGTGAGAATCTGCACAAGATTATACGTGGATAGCGGCGTGTCTTCCGCCGGCTTGATCACCACGGTATTTCCGCAAATCAGCGCAGGCATCATTTTCCACGCCGGAATAGCCATCGGGAAATTCCAAGGCGTGATCAGCCCGCACACGCCAATGGACTGTCGCGTGCTCATGGCAAATTTGTTTGGCAGCTCCGACGGCGTGGTTTGCCCGAATAGGCGCCGCCCTTCCCCCGCCATGTAATACGTCATATCGATTGCTTCCTGCACGTCGCCACGCGCCTCTGCTAGCACCTTTCCCATTTCACGCGTCATGTCTCGCGCCAGTTCCTCTTTCCGTCGAACCAGTATTTCGGCAGCGCGATACAGAATCTCGCCGCGTTTCGGAGCCGGCACAAGTCGCCAGCTCTGATAAGCTGCCTGCGCAGCCTCCACGGCATCGTTAACATCTGCAGCGCTCGACGCCGGAAACATGCCGATTAGCTCATCGGTATTTGCGGGGTTGCGGTTGTCAAAGGCCATGCCGCTGCGAGCTTCCACCCACTCGCCGTTGATAAAGTTCTTATAAACCTTGGGCATCGCTGCGGTGGCCATGGGAAGCTCCTGCTGTTCGAGAGAACCTATTTCATTTTGAAGGACTTAATCTTATACTGCGGCGTTAATGCGTGTAAAAACGAAAACCTCCATTGCGTTCAATCAAAATCCGGATCGACCGCGAGGAGCAGTTTCCGCTCTCAAGCATAGCATAACTTGACGAGCAAACCGTTCTAGGCACGGCAGTCGATGAAATCACGGTTCCGCTCGACGATGCCGTAATCCGAGCAGCGATGCTGTGAGAGTCGAAGCACATGATGGTTAGGGGGTGACCAGTCGGATCGCCGATGACTCTCAGTTTTCGGTTCTAAGCCCTCCTCCCTAGTTACTCATCTCGGCAGCTCCCGAAAAGGCGTTCTCAGACATCGATCCCATCGGTTTGGATTTATAGGCTCAATCAGGTACATTCTGGGCGTGTGTCGCGCTGTCGGAAGCTATTGGGTTATGCCCGGCAGTTTTACGCCAATGAGGTTGCGGCGCACGCTCGTCCACCTGTGGCCTGGGGTCGCTTGTTTGGTCTCCAGGGAGTAACAAGTATCGAGAGGCTGCTATTGACGAAAGAACATGGAAAACGGGTTGGCGCAGGGAGCTACGCGGCTCTGGCGCCCTTTGTGATGCTTTGGATTTTTCTTGGGGCGGCCACCGTGGCGGCGCAAATGGATCCTTCGGAACCGCCCAATGCAAAACCCAGCAAGAAAGTCCTTCCCCCAATTTCCGGAGCGATATCGCGCGGTGCCGTTGACGAAACATCTCTGCGCAGCGCCGTCGAAGAGCTGGTGGCATGCGGGACGCGGCATTCCCTTTCTTCCTGGGACGATCCCAAACGGGGTATCGGCTGCGGCCGCGACCGCATCAAGTCGCGATTCGAGCAGATCGACAAGGGCTCCGGTGGGAAGCTGCAGATTTCCGTCGACCGTTTTGAAACTACTTCTCCGCGAACCGGCGGCAAACCAGTCAGGATGGAAAATGTAATCGCGATTCTTCCCGGAAGCGACCCATCATTGGTCAAGACGGTCTTCATAGTCTCAGGCCATTACGATTCGCGGGCTTCCTCCCCCACCGATTCGCGAAGCGATGCGCCTGGAGCCGATGACGACGCCTCCGGAGTGGCTGTAGCGCTCGAGGCGGCGCGACTGCTCTCGCCTGGAACGTATCGCGCAACACTCGCCTTCGTGGCTCTCGCAGGAGAAGAGCAGGGTTTACTAGGCGCAAAGCGCCTGCTCGCGTATTTCAAAGAGAACGGCTACCAAATCGGCGGCATGCTGAATAACGACATTGTCGGCGCCGACTTCGCTCCGGGAAGCGGGGTTCCGCATCGCGTGCGAGTGTTTTCGCACGGTGGCCTGGGAAACAGTGGGCCGGACAATGTTGACCCGCCTTCGCGTGAGCTGGCGCGGGCAATCGAAGGAATTGTAGGAGCTCCTGCGGTGCGATTGATCTTCCGGCTCGATCGCCTCGGACGCGGCGGCGATCATCGTCCCTTTGCTGAGGCAGGATTGCCTGCTGTGCGGTTCACCGAGCCCCTGGAGAATTACGATCACCAGCATCAGACGCCTCGCAATGAGAACGGGCGCGAGTATGGCGACCTCGTGAAATGTATGGACTTCAAATTTTTGGGCAATGTGGCGCGCGTGAATGCCGAAGCCTTACGAGTGCTCGCCATTGCGCCGGCACCGCCGAAAGAAGTTACCCTCGCAGGCGGCGTGACACCGGATGCCAAAATCAGCTGGGCGGCAGGAGATGACGCGCAGCGCGAGGGGTTTGAAATTTTGTGGCGCGATACCACCGAGTCGCGATGGGCCACCCTTGATTCTGCAAATTCGTCGGGGGATGTAGTTCTAACGGGTATATCGACAGACAATCATTTCTTTGCAGTGCGCTCGGTTGGGAAAAACGGCGCACGGTCCATCGCGATCCCCGCCGTCCCCAAGCCGCCGTCGGTGCCAAGCTCCTAGGCGGTTCTTTATATTAAATTTCAGGAGACCTAACGTGGCCGACGGGGCGCCAAAGGACCATCCGGCAAGAGCGCTTGAGGTGGTGCAATTCCGGCAATGTCCGAGCCCAGCCCCAGCTTCTGTAATGTGAGAGCATCAAGCTTTCCAGTAGGATTCAAGTTGCGAGCCGATTGGAAGCGCCGCATCGCCTCTACGGTCTTAGCGTCCCATTTTCCGGTGGGTTCTCCGATATATGCGCCCTGGCGTGCCAGAGCCTCTTGAATTTCGTTGACGCGATCGGGCGTAGGACCTTTTTGTCCACGGCGCCATGAGGTGTCGTGCCTAGACTTCCTCGACCTGGATCTGCCTCTTGTTTTTGCCGATGAAGGTGATGCCAGAGCAGTCTTGCTGTGCGTGCTGTTTTTGGATTCCGCCGGCAGGGCGGAAGGTGTAGCTGATTGAACAGCAGTCGGGGCGATGCTGGGCATCAGCAAGGTGATGACGCTGACGTGCACGTACGATCACCGCATCATCCAGGGCGCCGAAAGCGGCATGTTCCTGGGCCGGGTGCAGGCGCTGCTGGACGGCGAAGACGGATTCTACGAGGAGATTTTCAATCACCTGCGCATGCCGCACCAGCCGGTGCGATGGGAGACGGAT
>Ga0209117_1000072_pt1 | contig 74364 bp, 57 predicted proteins | sample BlaSpr_A8_OM2_M2_FD_187978 | JGI IMG/M metagenome (GOLD analysis project Ga0209117, IMG submission 187978) | Forest soil microbial communities from Thunder Bay, Ontario, Canada - Black Spruce, Ontario site 2_A8_OM2_M2 (SPAdes) (version 2) | ecosystem: Environmental > Terrestrial > Soil > Boreal... | reverse complement strand
AATCGGTGATCACCTTCCGCCGGAATCCTGATCACGATCACCCCGGAATCGCGATCACGATCGCCCGGAATCGGTGATCACCATCGTCCGGAATCCCCACTTGACGGTGAACTGGCCGATTTCGATTACGACCATCCTCTTAACGACCCGTTTGATGGCAGCCCCGTTGTTGGCAATACGATTATTTATAATGGTGCCGTGCGGTCCGTTGGAATTAGGGTCACTCCACACCTCTGACGCCCAAAGCATTTATAGTTAGTTACTACCTCGGCTGACCGGAGCGAGGTGACGCGTGAGCGACACCAAGCAACGGATCATTTCTCGCGGAGCTTATTATCGAATACGGATGCATCGGCCTATTGCAGAAACGGAAGCCGAGGTCGTTCTTCTGGTAGCGCTCACTCGACTCGAATTTCGAGTCCATTTTTCGAAGTATTTGTCCAAACTTGGACAATGTGTCCTTAATTATCTGTAGCCCAATGAGTAGCCCAACTAGCAGAGGGTTTGCACTCTTAATAGACGCCGATTCAACGACTTAGGTGAGATGATGGCGTGCTTGCAAAGCAGATGCTCTCCCAGCTGAGCTACACGCCCATCCTTGTAACCATTTTATTCTAAACCACTTTCGAGCGCAGCGCACTCCCATTCACACAAAAACAGAGCACTTTCGATCCAGGCAGGTGCTCTCCCAAACTGAGCTACGTCCCACGCGGTGTAACCGTTTCTGCCGGGGTATTTGCAGGCGTTTCAAATTGACGGTATGCGCGTTAAAGGATGGCAACAAGAGCGGTCGGATCGATGCTCGGAGGCTAGCTGAACTTCCAGCGTCTATACTCATCCCGCGCATAACAGGTGAAGATGAAGTAATCCTGGCAGAAGGATTGGCCGCCGAGCCAAGCCCTGGCTGGTTACCAAGATTCTAGCGCACCCAACCCGCCAGTTTCTTGATGGCTTCACTCCACCGGCTCAACTGTCACCCGAATCCTCTTCGGAAACGGCCTCGGCAACTCATCCTTATCCACACAGACCGTCCCCACCACCGACTGCCGTCTCCTCACCTCCCGCGTTTGGGCATTGTTTTGACAGTGAACTGAAACCAGACCATAATTGCCGAAACTGTCGGGACGTGCAGCATGGCCACCCAGACCTGCCCTGATTGTGACTCTCCTGGTGATGGGAATTGTCCAGTCTGCCACGGAAAAGGAAAAGCTCTGCGAGAGAAGATCTCCAACACTATCATCGTATTCGGACACGAATCGGCTTGTTCGGCTTGTCGTGGTAGCGGTGATTGTTCGACATGCGGCGGCACTGGCGAAATCGAGACGGGCGGTGAAAGCGGATAATCCGTTACTCCATCGGCTCAATCGTGACGTGACTCTGCAGAATTCGAGATCTCGCCGTGACAGAATTCGAGGCCCGACCCCTCCGAACAATACGTGTCCGCACGGACGTAGAATGAACTGTTGCACCGGTGTCGATATAGAGTTCGGTCTTTCGTTTGATACATCGAACGACGAGACTAGCGGATTTATCCTCTGACTCACCGGCCAGAGCAACTTCGAGAGAGTCGTCCATCTTATTTTTGGTTTCACTGAGATACCAATGCTTGCCGGTACCGGGAACTTCACGCGGCAACGGGTCATCGGCGCTGGACTTTGCGCTCGAAGATTCTGACTTTTGCCGCGCTTGCGTGATTCGGACGTGTGTACCAGCGGAAAGGGTGAGTTTCACACCGCTGGGGATTTTTATCGCCTCGCAATCGCGGCCGAGAATGATCGCTTCGTTCACGACCATTTGATTGCTTCGACTATCTTTTCTTGTGTGTTCGGCGTTTCTTCCGATCCGAGAACGTGTTTCCGCACCCACAGCTATGTTTCGCGCGGAGAATTCAGGAACATGAATTCGACTCCTTTGGGCCCTTGCCGGCCCCCTAGCTGGAGCCCATCCAGATGAGCCAGGCTCTCGCGGTCGACTCGGATCCGAATTCCTTCGTTCTCGAAGAGGTGATCGTCGGGACGAATAGCATCCGAATCGAGTTCCACCACATAACGATATTGGGTGCCGCTATCCTTGCAGCCGTCGTTCTTGACCCCCAGCCGCAACGCCGTGTCCAACGACAACTTCTCCCTGTTGATATTGCTTCGCACAACCTCAGGTAGCAAAAAGGAGGTTGTGAGCGCGAAACTCGCATCTTCATGAATGCCTCTAACCCCGGGAGTAGACCGACACAACGACTCCCGGATCGTCGGCCATGCGGAAGCTGCACACGGCCACATATCACATACCAATTTTGTTAGCCGATGCAATTATGACGAAGCGATTCCCTCTGCAAAGCAGTATTAAGATTTCTGTTTTATTTGTGAAACAATTGATTTAGTATCGCAACTTGATCCGAAACTACATTTCAAGATTTCTCTGACAGCCCGCCGAGCAGGCCGCGCGATTCTATCCCGGTGGGGTTAACTACTGCGGAAGTGGGGCGAGCATGAACCTGACCCGGATCCATCACATTGATTTCATCGTACAGGACCTCGATCGCGCTGTTCAGCAATATCAGCGGCTATTCGGCGTACGTTTTGGACCGCGCGAACGGTTGGAAAGCAGAGGTGTCGAACTGGTGCGTTTCCAACTGGGGGACACTTGGATTGTTTTGGTGCAGCCGATACTGGAAAGCAGCCCGGTGAAGCGCTTTCTGAACGAACACGGAGAGGGCTTCTACCACATTGCCTTCGAGGTAGAGGATTTACCGGGAGTTGTGTCGCACCTGAAGGCGGCAGGCGTTCGGCTGAGGAACGAAACGCCCCGGCAAGGAGTCGACGGGTGGAAGCTGGTAGATCTCGAGTTGGAGGAGACTTTCGGCCTGATGGTTCAACTAGTGGATCCTTCGGGGCGATGAACTGATGATACCACCAGCCAAAGTTACCTTGGTCGAAGTCGGACCGCGTGACGGTCTGCAGATGGAGAAGGAGTTCATCCCGACCGAGACTAAGATCGCTATTGTAAACGCCATCGCTCGTGCTGGTATCCGCTCGATGGAGGTCACCTCCTTCGTCAGCCCGAAGGTTATTCCGCAGTTGCGCGACGCGGCCAAAGTCATGGCTTCCATTGATCGTGTTCCAGGGGTCACCTACATGGCCCTAATACCAAACCTCAAGGGCGCTGAGCGGGCTCTCGCGGCCGGGACCGACGTTGTCAAGACTGTGCTCTGCACATCCGATAGCTACAACCGTCGTAATGTTGGCATGACGGTGGAAGAGTCTATCCGTGACTGCGGTGAAATTCTCCAGTTCTCCCAAGCTCACGGGATGCGCGCCGAAACCGTAATTGCCCTCTCGTTCGGATGCCCACTTGAAGGCCCGATATCCCCTTCACGGGTCGTCGAGATCACTGGCCGACTCGTGGCGCAGGGGTACAAGGAGATTTCGGTTGCAGATTCGATGGGTCTCGCCAATCCGGTCCAGGTGCGGCGCATGATGCGCTTACTCCAGGACAACTTTCGAACAATCCGTTTTTCACTGCATGTTCATAACACCCGCGGTCTAGGGCTGGCGAACATCTTCGCTGCCTGGGAAGAGGGGATTGACGAGTTCGACTCATCTATCGGCGGACTCGGCGGATCCGACGTCGTGGTCGCGGGTGCGAGTGGCAACGTTCCGACTGAGGATCTGACGAACATGTTTACCGAGATGGGAGTCGAGACGGGCGTGGACATCGACAAAATCCTGGTTGCGGCCCGGCTGGCGCAGCAAGCACTGGGGCGGCCGCTGCCAAGCTACCTGCTCACCCACGGGACACCGCCGCACTTCTACCAAAGAGTGCGTGAGAGCGAGGCTAAGAAATTCGCTCCCCATCGAAAGGCTGAATAAGGCATCTCACCTGCCCACAACCATCTTTTTACTTGACAATTTAAAAGTCTGACACAAACTAAAGCCAATTGTCCTAAATTCATAACAGTCTGAAAAGTTGGTCGGATCAACTGCCCATCGGCCGCTGCGAGATTTCCATCGCCGATCCCGTCAGACTTGAGAATCCCACATCGCAATCCGACGCACAGTAATGTCCGTCAGGTGGCGGAGGGGCTCGGGATCTTTCGCGGACCCATGCGAGCGATGGCGTTGATAATAATGCTAATCTTCACGTCTGTAGGAATGGGGACTCTCCCCATTTGGAATCCGTCACGCGGATCGACTTCCACGGTACTCGCTTTCAAACTCGCCTCACGTAAGAAAGCACTTGCTCGATGGAAACCACATCACCATACTTTGCATCGATATCCAACAGGTTCGCTTCGTGCGGGCCCTGGGCTCGATCCGCGACGCATTGGCGGGCAACGATTACGCGGAAGCCGTTCTGCATACCATCAGTGGCCGTGGCCCGCACACAACCGCTGGTCGTGCAGCCAGTAAGGATGAGCGTGTCCACTCCCTGCCAAGTGAGATATGACGCCAGATGCGTCCCAAAAAAACAACTCGCAAACCTTTTGACGAGCAATATTTCGTCAGATCGTTTTTTCAAACGAGGATCGATTTGCACCCATCGCGATCCTGCTCGGAGTACCCGCAGAGATGGAACCTTGCGAATGAAGGGTCCCGCCTCGCGACAGCTGCTATCGTACGCGACTGTTGAAAAAATGATAGGGATCGACTTGCGTCGACTTGCTTCAAGCACACGCAGCGTTGCGGCGAGTTGCCGACCCATATTGGCGGCCAACGGTGACTCTGTATCCGTAAAACCGACGATGAAGTCGATTACGATGACAGCCGGACGCGCGCCGAAACCGACCCGGTCACCTATTCCTTTCTTTTCATACTGCAGCAACGTACGCTTGGAATCTTTCTGGTCCATCACAGCGTCCTTTCGGGCTGTCCTTGTGCCCGCTCCTCCCAGTCTCAATTTCCCATTTCAAACGTTTGAAGATGCTGTCTTCGTTTCCTCCGATTACAATATAGCCAGCGCGGCACGGGTTATCAGCCATCAGAATTCCGGGAGCCCTTTAAAGGTCAGCCAGCCTATCGGCCAAGACTGAAGCGGGATCGAACCGGGGCCCTATCAACGTTATGGGCACCGGATTTCAACGGATCGCGCAATCCGAGAGGCTCAACCTTTATGACCTAGGTTGAACTAAGCCACAGCTACGAGACGCAAACCGACGAACACTTCAAGAATCCGCACACCCTCAACAGGAGTTGGTTTTTTGGTCATACCGCTTGTCCCTTGCCACGCTTCTCCTTATTCTTCAAACCGATTGCTCTCGGAACCGGGCCGAAGGTGAACGTCGATGAGTCGCCTCTGCTGCTGCGCATCTTCTCCCTTAATTCGTTAGTGGCAGCAATGTCGACTGCCAGCGTCTGGGAATCGAGGACCACGCCGTAGTCTCGCCGTGCTTTTTCGTGCGAAACTAGCTTACCCTTGACGTCCGCATGTACTCTTTCCGGAGGGCGATCCAGAGGATCTTTCCACCCGCCGCCGCCGGCCGTGCGGTAGATTAACTGGTCTCCTTTCGATACTTTTACCTGCGAGATCTTGGAAGGTAAGAGAACTGTCTCGCCGTTTGCGCGAACTAGGGTCTTCGTGCTAGATGAGCCGGGTAGGCCGTTAAGTATTCCCCAAGGCTGCGAGCGGTCGCGGTCGTCGTGGATAGCGATCTCGCCGTCAGCCTCGAAGCGATATACCTTGTGGACACCGTTGCCGCCTCGGAAAAACCCAGCGCCGCCCGAGTCCATGAGCGAGCCGTATTCGAGCACCGTTAACGGGTAATATGTTTCGAGATACTCACTCGGAATATTCTCAAACAACGGCCACCAGGAATGGGCGTCCATGCCATCACCGAACGGGCGGCCGGGAATGCCTCCGAAGCTGATCTCCATCAGGTGGAAGAACTCGAGCGCCTCATCGTAGCCGTTGTAAAGTAAGTATGGCGACGTACCATAACCTGCGGCTGTCGAGAGCTCCGGCGTGTTGGCGCCTAGGCAACCGCCGAGAACGTCGAACAACCGCGTGAGTGCATGAGTGCGGCATCCCAGCGCTGCGGGAAACTTCGGCTGGATCAGTGTGCCTTCGGGCATGATGACATGCAGGAGAGGATAGAAACCATCGTTGAAAAGAATCTGAGGATCGAACACCATGATCAGGTACACTCCGATAAACATTTTGAACATCTCTTCATTCAGAAAGAAGTTGATGGGTCCAGGTGCTTGAGGATCCGTGCCCGTCCAGTCGAAATAGCCGTGATCGCCCTCGCGCCAGATGGTCAGCTTCATCTTGTATGGACCATTCCCGCGGCCATCGTCGTCGATATAGTCCTCGAAGCTGACCTTATGCTCAGGCAGGTTCCGCGAAATGAGTTGACTCATTGCTCGACGCGTACGATCGAGCAAAGCCTCGCACGTTGAGGCATAAAGTGGTTTGCCAACACGATCACACAGTTCCCGCACCCTCTTTTCCGCCGTCCGACAGGCAGCCACGATGGCCATTAAATCGAAATAATTCATGGTGGGCATGCGCGAGTTGTTCAAGATAAGGTCAAGCACGTCTTCGTTGAGCTTGCCCGAGGAAAACAGCTTGATCGGCGGAATTCGTGTTCCCTCGCCAAAAATCGTGGTGGCATCGGTTGGGAGACTACCCGAAACAGGTCCGCCGATGTCAATCGTGTGGCCGAATTGAGAGGCCCATCCAACAAGCTCGCCCGAATGGAAAATGGGCAACAGCACGAGCCAGTCGTTAATATGCGAAATCGCTCCGTCGCATTTGTACGGATCGCTACACAGAAACACGTCGCCTGCGTTGATACCTCGTTTCCAGTTACGGATAAACCCAGCAATGTAACTGCCAAACTGCCCAACGACCATGCGTCCGTCGGCAGTTGCGATCATGGGGAACCCGTCATGCTGTTCCCGAATCACCGGTGACATGGCGGAGCGAAATAACACCGCATCCATCTCGTTGCGTGCATTGCGGAGCGCGTTTTCGATGATGTCGAGGGTGATGCGGTCTACTTTTGACGATTTTGCCCGTGCCGACTTCGAGCTCTTTTCAGTCTTTCTCATGCCTTCCTCCCCGTACCCTGTTTCACCGGCCAAATTAGGATGTTCTGATAGGCGTCCACTTTTCCGACGTGCCCAGGCAGAATCAGCGTCGTCGAGTCATTCTGAACGATTACCGCCGCACCAACAACCTCGTTACCGGGCCGTAGCCGGTAGCGGTCGTAAATGGATGCTTGCAGCCATCCCCCCTGGCAATAAATTCGATGTTTCTGGACCAGTGCTTTCTTCGGATCTCGCCCTCTTCCCTTCGTCTTTTTTAGCTCTACTTTTCGCACTTTTCCGATAGCCACAGCGCGCAGGTTTACCATCTCGATCGGATGGTTGATGTTGAAGCCGTAATTCTGCTGATGGATTTTCTTGAATCGCTCGATAATCGGCGCGAAATTGTGCTTGCCGTTCAGCCACGTGAGATCAATATCGATCGGGAATTCATAACCTTGCCGGTGGTACCTGAGGTCCACTTGGTAATGAATTTCTTGCTGCCTGGCCGGGATCTTTTCTTCCGTCAACCAATGGCGGGCCTGCTTGCCGAGCGTCTCGAGTGACGCTTTGATTTCGGTTCCCTTCATCTTGTCGATCGTGTTGATCACCGTGCGCGAAAACTCGTTACGGATATCGGAATGCAAGAAGCCGAGCGCAGAAAGAACGCCCGGTATAGGTGGAATGATCGACGGCCAAGATCCGCACAAGACGGAGAGGGCGTTGCTGTGGAGCGGCCCCGCGCCGCCCAGCGCTACGAGTGCGAACTCGCGCGGGTCGTATCCCTTCTGCACCGATACGAGGCGCAGCGCGCCGAACATATTCTCATTAACAATATTGTAGATGCCTTCCGCCGCGTCATGCAGCGGCATGCCCATTGCTGACGCGATTGTGGATACAGCTTCCGACGCCAGCTTTGTGTCGAGCTTCATCTCTCCCCCGAGCAGCATCGGGGGTAAGTAACCGAGTACGACGTTGGCATCTGTTACAGTCGGCTGTGTTCCACCGGTTCCATAACAGGCCGGGCCTGGGACGGCGGAGGCCGACTGTGGGCCGACTCGAAGTGCGCCGGTAAGGGGAACATGCGCGATGGAACCTCCGCCTGCGCCCACGGTTCGCACGTCTACGCTGGGCGATTTAACCGGGTAATAGCCCACACGCGTTTCACGGACTACGTTAGGCTTGCCTCCGTAAGAAATAGCCACGTCCGTCGAGGTCCCGCCCATGTCGAACGAGAGGACATTGTTGTATCCTGTCAATTCCCCGATATAGCCGGAGGCGACGGCACCGCCCGAGGGCCCAGAAAGTAGCGTATTGACCGGGCGATCCTTGGCCGCTTCCAGGCTCATAACGCCGCCGTCGGAACGTACGATGCTCATGGTTCCCCGAAGTTCCCCCGCAACAAGCTTTTCGCGCATACCGTTCAAGTACACACGGAACATTGGTTGCAAGTATGAATTCATTACCGTGGTCAGCGTGCGTTCGTATTCGCGGAATTCTGGAAGAATGTCGCTTGAAATCGTCACCGGCAGATTGTCGTACATCTCAGTAGCAATTGCCTTGATGCGCTGCTCGACTTGCGGATCGGCATACGAATTCAGAAGCGAAACAGTGAGCGCCTCCACTCCGGCCTGGTGCAACTCCGTTATGAACACCCGGACTTCCGCTTCGTCAAGCGCAACAAGAAGACGCCCGCGCGCGTCTTGTCGTCCGGAAATGCCGCGGGTGAATTCCAGCGGAGCGAGCGGATCGGGCTTCGTCATGATGATCCAGCCAGCTAGAGGCCCGGGTGTCTGCCCACGCGCGACGTGCAGAATCTGCTCGAAGCCACGCGTAGTAATCAACCCCACCTTTGCGCCCTTGCCTTCGAGCACGGCGTTGGTCGCAACTGTTGTGCCATGCAGAATCAGGGAAATCTCGTTAGCTTTGATGCCGGCTTGCTTTGCGATTTTGCGAATTCCTTGCAGGACCCCAACGGACGGATCCGCCGGAGTGGACGCAACTTTCGTCAGCTGCATGGCACCAGTTCGCTCATTAAACAAGAGAAAATCCGTGAACGTTCCCCCAACATCTATACCCAGTCGATAAGTCATGGACCATGCCTCCGGGTTTTACTTTCCAGCCCTCGCCACAAATCGCTCGATTCGTCTTTAGTTAGTCTGCCTCGGGCCTACACTTGCTGAATCCGGCCCTTGGCCTTCACTTAACAAACAACTGTTTGTCTTAAGTGACAGTTTTTTGAGATGCTGGCATACTGGAGAAACTATTGTCAATGGGAAGACGCGGGTTGGAGAGCCTACCCACGTTGTGCCCCGTGCCGAGGTTAAAGTGCATGAGCCAGAAGAGTGGTGGAGATGGCCGCCCGGCTGGACGAAAACCGTGTAATGGCCCCCGGTTGACTCAGGGGCTCGGTTTTTAGTACAGCTGAAAGATTCAGGAACGCTTCGTGCGGCGCGCGATTTCCCATGGCGCAATAAGGCCGGTCATCATTGTCCGCGAGATTCGCGACGGACTTTTGTTTTGATCTTGCACTGAAAAACGCAAACGCGGCTGAAATCGCCACGGTCACCCAAATGGAACAGAGGGCAGAGAGAAGGGGCGTCGGAACCGAGACGTCTCTGCAGATCCTATATTTGTTACTGGTTTCACCCTGAAGATATATGATCTCAGGTTAATATGAAGTCAAAGGACGTTAGGAGCTACCCTGTCCTTTCGGGAGCTGCGAAGGGTTTCTAGCGCGAGAGAAGAAACAATGGAATTTTTTCTTGAGAGTCACAGCCCACTAGCCCCTCATCTGCAGATCAAAGAACAGGTGAAGCTCGCCCTGTTGCTCGGCCGCCTGCGCCCGGGGGACACGCTGCCCTCGATTCGCGACGTGGAAGAGCAGACAGGTGTAGGCCGAAATATCGTTCGCAAAGCTTACCTGGAACTTGAACAATCCGGTGTCCTTACCTTGCGCCATGGGAAGGGAGTTCTTGTCGCGAAGCAACTGAACTACAAACACGATTCCAGATTGCTGGAACAGTGTGAGGATCTTTCACGAGGGATTCTGTCAAAGATCCGCCACCTCGGCATTTCTCCGACAGCGTTTGCCCGTTACCTCTATCAGAAAGCGGGAGAGAACGAGCGTTCTGCCCCGAGCATAGTGTACGTAGACGCGACCAAACGGTTAGCGCTCGAGAGATCGGCCAAGATTTCGGAGGTCTGGCAGGCAAATGTTTCGGGTTTTGCTATAGATGAACTGACGGAACTGACTCGCTCTGGGCGTTTACGGCCGGTGACGGTTTTGACCAATTACTTTCGTCTTGATCAGGTACAAAAAGTCGTGGGCAAGCGGGCGTCTGAAGTCATACCCCTTGGTCTTTCGTTCGCACCGGCAATGCTAGACGAATTCAGCCGCCTGCCGAATAAGGCCTCGGTTGCGCTCATCCTCGATGACGACGACTATCCGTCGCTCAGCCTAATCCTCGCAAGCTACCGGGAGCTCTTGATCAACGATACGGTGAAGCTCAGCGCAATGCCATTCAGTGAGGTACCTAATCTCCAGAAGTACTTAGCGACAGGCAAGCATCACAAAGTCATCATTAGCAACCGAATCTGGGAACAGGTACCGGACGATTTGAAGAAGCACAACCGACTCACCCGGCCCTTGATGGAGGTCGACCTAGCATCGTTGGAGAGCGTTCGTATTAAGGCTGGTATCATAGTGTAGCGCGCCCGTGGCGTTCGCTCCATCATAATTCATTCGAGGCGTTGGGAAGTTTGCGTGCTCTTTCCAGTACTCCGACAGCTTTTGTTTCGCTCCACTCCTATCGGATAGTTCGAAGTCCAGAAGCAGGAGCGTCGACAACAGGCCTAAATCGCAAAGAAAGAAGCTCCTCAGCTGCGGTGCGACCAATCCTCACATTCGTAAGTAGAAGAACGATAAATGCTGAGGCAACGAAGCACCTAATGTGCGACGAATCGTTCCCACCTTGCGGCACTTCAGTTTCATCTCGCGCTCAATTCTCTCCCTTTCCCGGGAGAGCTGACGCGTTCGTAGACATCTGATATAGGGTGACTGATGTAGCATGACCCAAGTGGCCGCTGAAGGCCAAAGAACCTCATTTTGCGCCTGTTCGACAGCCTCCTGGTTGCGCCGGCGAGGTCGGCGCGGCGACACTCTTGCATTTTAGCGCGCGCTGCTATATACAGTTCACTGACGCATGTGTCAATTGTCTCGGTTTACTAACAGTTGCCAGGTGAGCGTGCTTAGGAACCGGCGTCGGCGTTAAGCCTGCCATGGCCCGTCGGTATTTCGCACCTATTTCGTAGCCATCGTCAAAGCAAAGGAGCTGCCATGATGCAGCGACGCAAACCGCTTGAAGGTCTTAAGATCCTCGAGCTCGGTCAACTGCTGGCAGGCCCATTCGCCTCGGTGCTACTCGCGTGGTTCGGTGCGGAAGTGATTAAGGTAGAACCCCCGGGCACCGGCGATCCGCTTCGCAGGTGGCGTGCCATGCACAACGGGACCGCGCTCTGGTGGTACATACTCGGACGGAACAAGAAGTGCATCACAGTCAATCTTCGCACGCCGAAAGGGCAGGAGATCGTGCGAAGGCTGGCGGCCAAAGTCGATGTCGTGTTAGAAAACTTCAAACCGGGCACCATGGAAAAGTGGAATTTGGGACCCGAGCAGTTATCAAAGATCAATCCACGGCTTATCTTCACACGCGTCTCGGGATGGGGCCAAACCGGGCCATATTCACCTCGTCCGGGCTACGCGAGCGTCGCGGAAGGCGTCGGCGGCCTCCGTTACGTCACTGGTTACCCGGATCGCGCGCCAGTGCGTTCAAACTTAAGCCTTGGTGACACAATTGCCGGTTTACACGCTGCCCTGGGTATTCTAATCGCTATTTATAGCCGAGATGTCGGCGCAACGCAACGAGGGCAGGTGGTCGATGTCGCGATTTACGAATCGGTTTTCAACCTGATGGAATCGATGTTACCGGAATACGACAAGCTCGGTGTTGTCCGCGAGCGCCAAGGGTCAAAGCTGACCGGGATCGTTCCCACGAACACTTATTCATGTACCGATGGATACGTGATTATCGGAGGAAACGGAGACAGCATCTTCAAACGTTTGATGAATGCCATCGGCCGATCAGACCTCGCCGCCGATCCGCGACTGGAACAAAATGACGGTCGAGTGCGGCATGAGGAACTGATCGATCATGCCATAAGTGCTTGGAGCGGACAGCGAACATACCAAGAGGCGGTAAGCGTGCTCGAAGCCGCCGGAGTGCCGGCCGGACCGATCTATTCGATTGCCGATATTCTTCGCGATTCGCATTACCAAGCGCGTGGTATCTTCGAAGACACTGAAATCGCACCCGGAGAGACCGTGAAATTGCCGGCATTCGCACCTAAGTTCAGCGAGACCCCGGGGGGCACTGAATGGGCAGGTCCACCGCTCGGCGCGCACAACGCGGAAATTTTCGGCGAGTGGCTCGGTATGAGTTCTGAGGAAATCGAACGGCTGAGTGCCGAAGGTATTATCGGCACGGGCAATTCATCCGCTGATGCGTCGGAAGCTCCCATCTGAGTCGGACCTTCAAGCGACCGGTACATTTTTTGCCTTGACAAACGCATTCTGTACGCGTACCCATGTCAAATCAATTGTTTATATATATAAACAGTTTAGGTGGAAATTACTGGATGAAAAAATAGGCGACAATCGGGTTGTCGAATCGCTTTTCATAGATGTTAGTTACTCAAGCCTCATCATGAGCCATCATCGACAATTAGGAAATTTGTGGAACAGACGAATAGAAGCGAATGCGTGAGCATATCCAAGCCGGGTTGAAGGGACCTTACAAGGGAGCGCGGATCAAGAAGCTCAACGGCGACCAATTTGTTACTGGACAGGCTCCCTTCGTCGCGGATCTGAACTTACCTGGCACTCTTCACCTAGCGATCGTCCGCAGTCCGCATCCGCATGCCCGTATTCGTGGGGTTGACACCAGCGCCGCTGAACAAGCCCGAGGTGTGGTTAAGGTTCTGACCGGGATTGAAGCCAAACATTACACCGGCCCGATTCCTCACTTCATCGACCCGGCCGTATATGGGGGCAAGCATGCTGATATATATTGCCTGGCTGTTGAGAAAACCCTCTACGTCGGCCAACCCGTAGTCGCAATAGTAGCGACGACCAGGCAAGATGCGCGAGCTGCACGGGAACTGATTAAGATCGATTATGAGCCGTTACCGTACGTCGTGGATGCAGAGGCGGCCTTAGAGCCAGATGCACCAAGAGTGGTCGAACAATGGGATGACAACATTGTCTTCCGTTTTGGGTTCAATGGTGGAAATGTCGAGGAAGCTTTTCGCAACGCCGACCATTCATTAAAAGGCTCGCTCAGGATCCAACGTTATTCCTCGCAGCCGATCGAGACTCGTGCGTACGTCGCTGTTGTGAATAAGATTGACGATAGTTTGACGTTACATGCGACAGCCCAGAATCCTCATCCGCTCAGAAACGTGCTGGCGGGGGCGCTGAACCTGCCGGAGAACAGGATTCGAATCATCGTCCCCAACCTGGGGGGAGCATTCGGACTAAAGATGCATGGCCACCCAGAAGAGCCCCTCGTCTGCATCCTCGCGAGGCTAACAGGGTGCCCCGTGAAATGGGTGGAGGACAGGCAGGATTGCCTGTTGATCGGCGCTCGTGAGCAGACCCACCACTTTGAGGTGGCCTTCAACAACGATGGCCGAGTTGTCGGCCTGAAGGACAGGTTGAACGGCAACGTCGGATCGCCTTCGCCAGCGCCCGGCTGGGGAATGGTTTTCCTGACCGGTCTCACGATGCCTTGTGGCTACCGGATCGAAAACATGGATGTCCAATTCACTGCGGCTGTCACCAACAAGGGTCCGTGGAACGCCTGTCGCGGCTACGGCAAAGAGGCAGCCAATCTAGTGATGGAGCGCATCATGGATTTGGTTGCGGCGCGATTGAGGATGGATCCAGTTGAAGTTCGATTCAGAAACTTTATTCCATCCGACGCCTTTCCCTATAAGACGATCCCGGGACTGATCTTTGATAGCGGCGATTATCACGGCGTATTAAAGAAAGCCATGAGTCTTAGCGGCTACGACGAACTCCGATCGGAACAGAAGCGGTTGCGCGACAAGGGCCGATATATGGGTATCGGTGTCGGCTACGAAGTTACGCCAGAAGGCGGTGCGTTGCCAGGAACTATGGTGGCTGGATATGACACATCGACAGTCAAGGTTGACCCAACCGGGATGGTCACGGTGCTTACGGGAGTGACTACGCCCGGTGGCGGTAACGAAACGGCTATCGCTCAAGTTGTTGCTGACGAGCTCGGGGTCAATTTCGATCGCATTCGAGTTGTGCAAGGCGACACCGATTTATGTCCTTACGGATTTGGCAACTATAGTGGCCGGAGTCTGATGGTGGGGGGAGGATCAGCCGCTTTGGCAGCAAGAGAGGTGCGGGGAAAAATGGCAAAGGTGGCGGGCGCGCTCTTGCAGGTCGCGGCGGAAGATCTACTGTTTGACAGCGACCGAATCTCTTCAAAAACCCATCCTGCTCTCAGCGTCACCTTTCATGAGGCGGCGTATGCTGTTTACACACGGGCCTACGATGTTGCCAGCATAGTCGAACCGCCGCTCGAAGCAACACGCACCTACAGACCATCCCACATCAACCACACACCTGACGAAAAGGGCCGAGTTAATCCGTATCCGAGCTATTCGAATGGTGCTTACATAGCAGCCGTCGAAGTGGACGTTGAAACGGGCAAGGTCGAGATTCTCAAGTTAGCGGTCGTCCACGACTGCGGTGTGATCATTAACCCGCTTCTGGTCGAGGGACAAGCTCGGGGTGCTGTAGCGATGGGTGTCGGCGCTGCATTGGGTGAACACATCGCATACGACGACCTTGGTCAGCCGCTTACGACTTCTTTCAAAGATTACCTGATGCCGCGCGCGCCAGACCTGCCTCCCATTGAAATCGGACATCATTGCACCCCGAGCCCTTTTACACTACTCGGGAATAAGGGCGCAGGTGAGTGTGGGATCGGGGGCACGCAGGCCGCCGTCGTAAACGCGGTTGCCGATGCCCTGTCTCCTTTTGGCGTGGAGATCAATGAACTGCCGCTGAACCCCCCAAGGATTTGGCGCCTGATTCAAGATGCCCGACAACGTGCGGCAGTGGCGAGCTAACAGAATGCTGAAAGCGAAGGGAAAAATTGAGGTTCGAACCATCAAGGCCGAATTGTTGACAAGGAAAGCTTTTGCTCCCTTCGGCGAGGTACTTTCTCTGGAAGGCCTCGATCCGCTTCCGATCGAACTCTACGGGGATCGAATCGATGTCTATCGCCCTGGTTATTTCGAGTCCGACCAACCTGTAGAGTTTCTGCTTACGCGTTCGAAGATTCGCGAGTTTCGAGTGATTTACATTGAGCGCCATTTAGAGTTGACGCAGACCTTCATTCCCCTGGCCAGACATCCTTTCATCTCGGTCGTCGCCCGCCCCAACTCACCGGAAGAGGACGGCATTCCGGCTTTGCACGAGATGCACGCGTTCCTGGTTCCCGGACATGCCGCCATAAACATCCACCGCGGAACATGGCATGAACTTCCCTTCCCCCTGGTAGAAGGCGCGTTGATGCTCGTTACTAGCCACCAAGCGCTGACCAAAGGTCTCGAATCTAAAGTCAGCGAAGGACGCGAAATTCATCAACTCGACGTCGAAAAACGAAATATAGAGGAACGAACAGGCATGTCCTTGCGTGTGGAGTTGCCATAGAGCATTGGCATCGGGAAATCCATGCGTCGATACTGGATGCAAATAGTACTGTAAAAATCAACACGGAAGTCGGGCTTCCAGATATAGTGCCTCGGCTTTACTACTCCATTGGTTTGGTGGTGTATGCCATTGATCCAAAACTCTTGCAACCCACTGGCGGGGTTCGTGCCCTTAACTTAAACGTGAGGAGCAAGAATGAGAACTAGCCGAGAACTAGTAAAGGAAGCACTAACGCTGGCCGGGTGCGTACCTGCCATTCCAGTTCCCGCTGTACTTCTCTAAAGCCGCGAGGAAGTCGGGATCAGGTAGCTTTCTGCCGGCGAACCCCCGGGGTTTGCGCCGAGCGACCGTTGGTTTTGAGGTAGGATGAGGGGTGCAGGTCGGCAAACGGCGCTTGGCGAGAACTCTCATGGCCACGGGGGTGGAGGCGGTGAAGCCGCGTAGTCGTCGGAGCGCTTTCTCCAAGCTTCTTCTTGACAGCCCGGAAGGGCGCATGTTACATCACCTCTGGTCCCATTGTCATATTGTTATGATATTACGGTGAGTTGCGCCGATGAACGCTCTCGAGGGAATCCGGGTCCTTGATGCCGCCACGTTATTCGCCGGCCCACTGGCGGCTACCATGCTCGCCGATCTCGGGGCCGAGGTCATCAAAATCGAGCACCCCAAGGGCGACCCGGTCCGCACTCACGGTTACCAGAAAGACGGTGTCCCGCTGTGGTGGAAATTGATCAGCCGCAACAAGCGGACCGTGACCCTCGACCTGAGCCATGCGGAAGGCCAGCGATTGCTGAGGGGACTGGTGCGCAAGTCGGATGTCCTGGTCGAAAGCTTCCGGCCCGGGACGCTGGAGCGCTGGAACCTGGGGCCGGACGTGCTGCACCAGGATAACCCGGGTTTGGTGCTCACCCGAGTCACCGGTTTCGGGCAGTTCGGTCCCTACCGGTCGCGGCCCGGCTTCGGCACTCTGGCCGAGGCCATGAGCGGCTTTGCAGCCATGACTGGTGAGCCGGACGGCCCACCGACGCTCCCGCCGTTCGGCCTGGCCGACGGTATCGCTGGACTGGCCACGGCGATCGCGATTCTGGCGGCACTGCGAGCCAAAGACCACTTGGGCAGAGGTCAGGTGATTGACACAGCTCTGATTGAGCCCATCCTCACGATCCTGGGTCCCCAGCCAACCTGGTACGACCAGCTTGGCATCGTGCAGGAGCGGCGCGGGAACCGTTCCGTGAACAACGCTCCCCGCAATGTTTATCGCACCAAGGACGGGCGCTGGGTGGCCATCTCCACCTCAGCCCAGAACGTGGCCGAGCGCGTGATGCGCCTCGTGGGACATCCGGAGGTGATCCAGGAGACCTGGTTCGCTTCGGGCGCCGAACGCGCCAAGCACACCGACGAGCTCGATCGGATGGTCGGCTCGTGGATCGGGGAGCGCTCGTTCGACGAGGTGCTGGCGGCCTTTGAAAAGGCGGAAGCGGCAGTCGCCCCCATTTACGACATCCGGCACATCGTCGAGGACCCTCAGTTCCAAGCTCTTCATTCCCTCATTGAGGTGGAGGATCCGGAACTGGGCCATCTGAAAATGCAAAACGTCATGTTCCGTCTCTCCGAGACTCCGGGGCGCGTGCTCTGGGCGGGACGCCGGAAGGGAGAAGACAATGCGGAGGTCTACGGAAACCTGCTAGGCCTGGATTCCGCGTGCCTCCGGGAGCTGGCGGAGAAAGGAGTCATCTGAACCCAGGGATTGTTCTGGCCCGCTCGTACTTGTTTGCACCGGGGAACGACGAACGCCTGCTCCGGAAGGTATTCACCGCCGGCGCGGACGCTGTTGTGTTAGACCTCGAAGACGCCGTCGCCGCGGACCGCAAGCAGCAGGCTCGGAAGCTAGTCGCCGAGGCGCTTGGAACGCGGCGCGGCGAGAATACGCCGATCTACGTTCGCATCAATTCCGTCTCGAGCGGTCTGTGGCGGCAGGACGTCGAGGCCGTGGTCACCTCCCCGATCTTCGGTGTGCGACTGGCCAAAGCGGAGTCTGCCGAAGAAGTCCACGCCCTGAACCAGGCGCTGTCGGCTGCGGAAGCACGAGCCGGCTTACCGGACCGCTCCATCCGTGTCGTGCCGACCATCGAAAGCGCCGCCGGCGTTCTCGCCGCCCGGGAAATAGCCAGGATGGCGAGAGTGGAAGCGCTGGTTTTCGGGGCAGTGGACTTCTTTCGCGACATCGGCGCCGAAACAGACCTTTCCGGGACCGCGGCGCTTTACGCACAATCGTACCTGGTGCTCGTGTCGCGGGCGGCCGGGCTCAACCCGCCCATCGCGCCGGCGTACACCCGGGTGGAAGACGTGGAGGGTCTGCGTGCGACTTCCGAGGCGGCGCGCCGCCTGGGTTTTTTTGGCCGCTCCTGCATTCATCCCCGGCAGATTCCGGTGGTCCATGAGGTCTTCACTCCGACGGCCGAGCAGGTGGCCGGGGCGCGCGCTGTGGTGGAAGCCTTCGAGCGAGCGACCGCCAAAGGGTCCGCGGCGTTCGTCATGGAGGGCGACCAGTTTGTGGACGAGGCCATCGTGAAGCGGGCGCGCGCGGTGTTGAACCTTGCGGCGCACCTGACCCGAGCTTCGAAAGCGGAGGAGAACTGATGCCCGGCGGTGAGAAGAACGGGCTGTGGACTCTTCTGGCCAAGGCGAAAATCTACGACTTGGCCCAGCCGCTCGAACAACGCATGCCCGTATCGCCCAACCATCCGGGCTTCCGCATGGCATTGCTGCGCCGACACGGCGACATGGTCCGCACCGACGGCGGCTCCGCAGCCAACGAAATGATGGTGATGGGAGGTCACACCGGGACGCACGTCGACGCGCTTTGCCACGTTTCCCACAACGGCCGGCTTTACGGCGGCCAGGATGCGGAGCAGGCCCAGAGGGGCGGACTGTTTTCCGTCTATGGCGTCGAAACCATCGCGCCAATTTTCTGCCGCGGCGTCATGCTCGACATCCCAGCGCTGCTGGGTGTGGACGTGCTTGCACCCGGCGCTCCCATCACCGCGGAACATTTGTCCGCTGCGGTGGCGCGACAGAACGTCGAGATCCACGCTGGAGACGCTGTGCTGATCCGTTCCGGATGGCCAAAATTCTGGACCGAGCCGGAAAAATTTACGGGTCTGGTAGAGGGTGTCCCCGGGCCGGATGAAAGCGCGGCGCGCTGGCTCGTCGAACGCCGGGTGCGCGCCACCGGTGCCGAGACCATCGCTTACGAGTGCATTTATCCCGGCCGCGGGCACGCCCTGCTGCCTGTGCATCGCATCCTTCTCGTCGAAAACGGCATCCACGTGATCGAAGTCCTGAACCTCGACGAGTTGGCCCGCGATCGGATCTCAGAGTTTCTCTTTGTGTTGACACCGCTCAAAGTGGTGGGCGCGACAGGCGTCCCAGTGCGCCCGGTGGCGGTGGTCACGTGACGAGCGGACCTACCCTCCTCGAACAGCTCAGCGCCTTTGCCGCGAACGTGACGTACGAATCGCTGCCGACCGAGGTCGCTGCGAGCGTCAAAGACCGGGTTTTGGATACGCTCGGAATCTGTCTGGCGGCGGTTCCACTAGATACCAGCCGAATGGCGACTGAGCTTGCGGCCAGCTGGGGTGGCCCGGAACAGGCTACGGTCGTCGGGCTCCCGCTGCGGCTGCCAGCTATTGGGGCGGCGTTCGTCAATGGCGTCCTGGCACATTCCCTGGACTTCGACGACACACACCTGCCTTCGGTGCTCCATCCGAGCGCTTGCGTGATTCCCACGGCGCTGGCAGTGGGCGAGACTGTAGGTGTCTCCGGCGAGGCAGTAATCGCCGCAGCGGCGGCGGGTTATGAGGTCACCATCCGCACCGGAATGGCAGCCTATGACCGCGCCCTTGGCAACTCGGTCTTCTTCGAGGACGGCTGGCACGCCACTTCGATCTGCGGCACTTTGGCGGCTGCCGTGATTGCGGCGAAACTTTACGGGATGGGCGCCCACGGCATCGGGAATGCCTTGGGTATTGCGGTTTCGATGGGCTCCGGGGTGATCGAGGGGAATCGGGCTGGCGGGTCGGTCAAGCGCCTGCACTGCGGTTGGGCCGCCCATGCCGGAATTGCGGCGGCGCAGGCTGCCCGCGCGGGCTTCACGGGTCCGATGTCGGCCTTCGAAGGCCGATTCGGTTTTTACCAAGCCTTTTGCCGGGGCCGCTTCGATCCCTCGCAGATCACCCGCGGTCTGGGGACGGAATGGAGCGTCCCGGGAGTTTTCTACAAGCCTTATCCGGCCAACCATTTCACCCACGCCGCCATAGATGCCGCGCTCGCCTTGCGCGAGTCCGTGAACGTGAACGACATTGCGGACATCGAGCTCCGGGTGGCTTCGCCGACGTTGCGCACCATCGCCGAGCCGGCCGAGGCCAAGGCCCGCCCCCTCTCGGGATACCATGCCCAGTTCAGCGGCCCTTTTGTGGTAGCCACGGCGCTCTTGGGCGGCGGTGGATTGGGTGTGTCGCTGGACGATTTCACCGACCAGCGTGTTAGCGATCCTCGTTACCTGGAACTGGCTGCCAAGGTGCGCTGCGTAGCCGATCCCGAATGTGACGCCATCTTTCCGAATCAGTTCCCCGCAATCCTGCGGGTCCGGACACGTTCGGGCACTGTGCTTGAACAGAAGGTGCTTTCCAACCGGGGAGGTCCGGGCAATCCTTTGAGCGCCGAGGAGTTGAAGCTGAAATTCAGCATCAATGCTGCGCGGGTGCTCGAGCCGAGTGCAGCCTCAGAACTGGCGGCGATGATTGGGGAAATGGGAAAGTATTCGATCGAAGAGCTGATGGCCCCGATGGCGCGGGCGACCGCCGATCGCCGGCCGGCGGCGAGCCCGGCTTGAGATGCGGATCGGAGTCCAACCATGAAGCGGTGCGACCTGGTGATTCGGAACGGAACCGTGGTGCTGCCTGGGCTTGGGCCCGTGCGGATGGATTTGGGAGTGAAAGACGGGAAGATCGCGGTGATGGCCGATGCGCTCGCCTCGTCCGACGGAGACGAGGTGGTGGATGCCCGCAACCACCACGTGTTGCCGGGAGCCATTGACTCGCACTTCCACATCGGGATTTACCGGCCTCATAGCCAGGACGCGGAATCGGAATCAGCTTCGGCGATTTCCGGCGGTGTAACTACCATCCTCAGCTACTTCCGAACCGGCCAGCACTATCTGAACAAGAGTGGTCCCTATCAGGAGATCTTTCCCGAACTCCTTTCTCTCTCGGCCGGGAATTTCTGGTGCGATTACGGCTACCACATCGCGCCGATGACGACCCCGCAGCTCGATGAAGTGGCCTGGCTGGTGGACCAGGGCGTGAGCTCGTTCAAGTTTTACATGTTCTATAAGGGCCTTAACCTGGCCGCCGACTCCACTCGCGGCAAGGATTACATTATGGCCGAGGACTACGACCTCGGCCATCTGTACGAGTTGATGGTCCGGGTGGCGGAGGAGGCCCGCCGCCGCCGGATCCGGATCTCTTTGAGCCTGCACTGCGAAAACTCGGAACTCATCCGGGTGTTCATTGCCAGAGCCAAGAAGGAGGGATGGACCGGCCTTGAGGCTTACAGCAAAGGTCGCCCACCGCTGACGGAGAGCCTCTCCATCGAGGAAGCCGCCGTACTGGCCGGCGCCACTGGCTGCCCGATCAACTTGCTGCATCTCTCGAGCAAAGAGGCAATTGAGTCAGCCATGGATGTGCGCCGCAGGTACACGAGTTTGAGCATTGTGCTCGAGACCACGCTGCATCACCTGGCGCTCAACTATGAGGACGCGCGGGGGATTACGGCTAAAGTGAATCCGCCCATCCGCGCTAAAGAGGATCAGCAAGCCTTGTGGAAGGCGCTTGTGGCTGGCCAGGTGGACACGGTGGTGAGCGATCACGCCTGCTGCCTGGAAGAAATGAAGCGCAAGGACCTCTGGTCGGCGCTGCCGGGTTTCGGAGGAACTGCGCTGCTTTATCCGGTCCTGCTTTCCGAAGCGGTCCGCAAGCGCGGGCTTTCCCTGGCACGGACCGTCGAGCTGGTCTCCACGAACCCCGCCCGGTTCTACGGCCTTTACCCAAAGAAGGGTACGATTGCCGTCGGCAGCGACGCCGACCTGGTCATCTGCGACCTGGAAAAAACCCAGACGGTGAGCTTGCCAGGGCTTCATTCCGCCCAAGACCACACGCCGTTTGCAGGACTCACTTTCACCGGCTGGCCAGTCGAGACGCTGCTGCGCGGTCGCGTCGTCTTCCGCTCGGGCGCGACTCAAGGAGCACCCTCCGGACAGTTCCTCAAGAGACCAATGGGCTTGCATGAATCATAGCGCGAAGCTCCGTGCTGCCGCTTGTGGCGCTGTCGGGATTCATCAGACGGCCTCCGCTTCGCTGCTTTGGTGAACGGGACTAGAGCTGGCGTATCGGCCTGTGGTTGTCCAGGGAGTCCCCCAGCGGAGTGGAGATGAAACTCCTGAGTCGAGACGCGCGAACGGGAGCGCCATCCATCGCATTCGGAGGCCTTGTAAAGGCAAAGAGCAAAACGCCAAAGGCAAAAGGAACGAGATTTATTATTTAGCCTATGTCCAGCGAATCGCCAGTCAAAACCGAGCCTGTTCCGCACGTGGCGACGAGAGTTCGCTGGCGGATGCTGATCTTGATGCTGCTGGTGAGCATGGTGACTTACCTGGACCGGGTCAATATCTCGATCGCGGCCAAGCAGATCATGACCGCATACCAGTTGAGCAACGCGGAAATGGGGAGGATCTTCAGCGCCTTCATTCTCGCTTACGCCTTGTTCCAGGTTCCTGGCGGCTGGCTGGCCGACCGCTTCGGCCCTCGGATTGTTCTGACCGTGGCAGTGGTTTGGTGGTCCGCATTCACGGCGCTGACGGCCGTCGCGGCACACCGCTTCCCGCTGTCGCTCTTTCCGGTGGCCTGGTCGTTGGTGATCGTCCGGTTCTGTCTGGGTATGGGCGAAGCAGCTGCCTGGCCCAACTTCAACCGCACGATCGCAAACTGGATGGCTCCTAAAGACCGTGCTTTTTCGATCAGTGTTCCGCTGGCTGGAGGCGGCTTGGGCGCGACGTTGACGCCGCCCCTCATCGCCTGGCTGATGGTCAAGTACGGCTGGAAGCAGTCGTTCTACGTCTCCGCCGTCATCGGCTTGGTCGTCGCTGCGATTTGGTTGTGGTACGCGCGCGACCGCGCCGAAGAACATCCCCACGTGAACCGGGAGGAATTGCTCGTGATCCACGAGGCGGAAGGGCAGTCGGCGGCGGATTCTCCTCCCTCGCCGCCCCGCGAAGCGCGCACTCCCTGGCGGACCATCCTCACCGAACCGAACGTGTGGCTATTGGCGGCAATCAACTTGACGTGCGGCTACGTCATCTATATCTATCTAACCTGGTTCTATACCTACCTGTTGGAAGCGCGCGGTTTGAGTTTGATGCGCGGCTCGCTTTACACCACGGGGCCGTTCTTGGCCATCACCACCCTGACGCCTATCGGAGGAATCTTGTGCGATCGAGCGGCGCGGCGATTCGGAAAGAACCTAGGGCGCAGGTTGGTCGGTATGGGCGGCATGCTAGTCGCGGGGATGGCCCTTTATCTGGGTGCTCGGATTGCCAACATCAATCTAGCCATCGTGGGGCTCTCGCTGGGCGCCGGCGCGATCTACTTCTCGCTAAGTTCCCAGTGGGCGGTGACCATTGACATCAGCAAGGAGCACGCCGGAACCGTTTCCGGAATCATGAACTGGGCGGGAAACACGGGAGGGATCATCTCGCCCCTATTATTGCCCGTTTTGGCGAGAGCTTGGGGATGGACGCCGGCGCTTGAGAGCGCGGCCGGAGTGATCCTCCTAGGGAGCTTGCTGTGGCTTTTTCTGGAGCCCCAGCGGCCTTTGCGCGCCTGTTAACATGGCGGGGGCCTCATCGTCCTTGCAGTTTCCTCTTGACGTGCCCGAAAAACGCGTGCTAGAAACTCCTCCCATTAGTAATATTGTCATATCGTTATGATATTTAGTTAGTCGCTCGCGGCCCCCCGGCTTCAGGAGCGACAAAGGAGCTCCCATGCACAAGAAATCCCGGCGTGAGTTTTTCGAGCAAACCGTCCTTTTGGCCGGCGCGACGCTGGCGGCGCCGAAACTGCTCCGGTCCGCCTTTGCCGCGGACAATGCCGCGGGGACAACCCCGTTTGCTCCTCAGGCCGAGGCTCTGCCCGCCTATGGATCCCGCAGCAGCGCCGCCGCACCATATCTTCCGATAAGGGTTTTAGACACGGAGAAGATGCCCATTCCAGCCCCGGTCGGCGCGCTGGGCTGGGGCCGCAAGGTCCTCTTTGAAAACAAGAAGACCGGCGATCAACTGACCATCCTCTACGTTCCGCCCGGCGCTCCCGGCGCCGCGGTCCACTACCACACCTTCCATGAGTGGGCCTACAACATTGAAGGAGACTTCACCAACAACGAGTCCACTTCTCCCGACCAGCACTATGGGCCGCTGCAACGCTTCCGCGAAGGCAACTTCCTCGATCGCCCGCCCTACAGCCTGCACGGAGGCGAGAAGGGACGGCAGGAATTCATGGCTTCCCAGGTGGGTGCGATCATCCTCATCATGGAGGAAGGGGAGGTGAGCGGCGGCACCTTTACTGTCGAGCCGGGACAGACGGGAATGAAATTCAACGCGGACTACAAGAAGATCAAGACATGGACGGTGCCGCGGATTATCGATACCATCGATAAGATGCCCTGGGAGCCGCACCCGACAGTGCCCGGGCTGAAGGTGAAACACCTGGTGGACGACCAGGGACGCGGATTTCGCGCCACGATGTGGTTCCTTCCCGCCAAGTGGGACAGCTCGCAGTCACGCGAATTCGCTCGCCCCTACTACTACAAGCAGGCCTACCAACTGAACTTCGTGATCGCCGGTGATTTGAAGGTTCAAGCCTACCGGGCGCCCGGCGAAAAGGCTGAGAGCTACAGGTTGGGCAAGTACTTCTACATGGAACGCCCACCCATGAGCATCTTCGGGCTGGCCGACGGGGAGGTGAGCCAGGGCGGCGCCGTGTGGCTCGAAGTGACCTACGCGAAGGGTACTTCCATCCCCAATATTCCGATTGAGGATCCAACCTACCTGTGAGTGCCCCTTCGCAAACAAACGAACCCTATGTCGGCTCGCGCATCAAGAAACTCAAGGGGGAACTCTTTGTCGCTGGGCGGGCGCCTTTTGTGGCCGACTTCAGTCCGCCCGGCACGCTGCATATGGCCGTCGTGCGCAGTCCGCACGCGCATGCGCGGATTTGCGGCATTGACTCGAGCGCGGCCGAGAAGGCTCCAGGTGTGGCGAGGGTGCTTTCCGGAGAGGAGGCCTGCCGGCATCTGAATCCAATCCCCTACTTCATGGACCCGCGGCAGCTGGGGGGCAAGCGCACAGACATCCTGGCGCTAGCTGCGGACAAGGTGCTCTACGCCGGGCAGCCGGTGGCTGCGGTGGTGGCGGCGAGCCGACAGGATGCGCAGGCGGCGGCCGCCTTGGTCCGAGTGCATTACGAACCGCTGCCCGTGGTCCTGGACGCAGAAGCAGCGGTCGCGCCCGGCGCGCCCATGTTGTTCGAGCAGTGGGGCGATAACGTCATGGTGTGCCACCGCTTCACCGCGGGCGATGTAGAGTTGGCCTTCCGCACGGCCGACCACGTTATCAGGGACTCGCTCCGGATCCAGCGTTATTCCACGCAGCCCATTGAGACACGCGCCTACTTAGCCGTCTTCGACAAGGTTGACGAAAGCCTCACGCTCTACGCCACCGCGCAAAACCCTCATCCTTTACGGAACGTTCTCTCCGAGGCCCTGCGCATCCCGGAGAACCGCATCCGCATCATTGTTCCGAACCTCGGCGGCGCTTTTGGGCTGAAGATGCACGGGCATCCGGAAGAGCCTCTGGTCTGCCTGCTGGCCAAGCTGACCGGCCGCCCGGTGAAGTGGATGGAAGGGCGCGACGAATGTCTGCTGATCGGAGGCCGCGAGCAGATCCACCATTTCGAAGTGGCTTTCAATAAGGATGGCAGGATCGCTGGTCTGAAGGACGATTTCCTCGGCAACGTCGGAGTTCCTACCGCCACGCCGGGTTGGGCCATGGTTTTTCTCACTGCCTTGACCATGCCCTCAGCGTACCGGATCGAGAACATCGATGTGCAGTTCTCCGCCGTGGTGACGAATAAAGGACCGTGGAACGCCTCGCGGGGATACGGTAAGGAAGCCACCCACGTGGTCATGGAACGCATCATGGACCTTGTGGCGATCCACCTGGGCATGGATCCGGCGGAAGTCCGCTTCCGAAATTTCATCCCTGCGAATGCTTTCCCGTATCAGACGCCAACCGGCCTGGTGGTTGACAGCGGAGATTACGAGACCACTCTGAAGAAGACCCTGAACCTGATCGGCTACCGCCAGTTGCGCGAGGAGCAGCAACGCAGCCGACAGCAGGGGCGTTACTTGGGCATCGGCATCGGCTACGAGCTGACACCCGAGGGCGGCTCCATGTCCGGGACTTTGATAGCCGGATACGACACCTCCACCGTCAAGGTTGATCCTGCGGGCAAAGTCACGGTGCTCACTGGTGTGACCAATCCGGGGGGCGGCAGCGATACAGGTATCGCCCAGATCGTTGCCGACGAGCTGGGTGTGGACTTAAGCGAGATTCGCGTTCTCCAGGGGGACACGGACTCCTGCCCCTATGGGTTTGGTAACTTCAGCGGCCGCAGCCTGATGCTGGGCGGAGCTTCGGCGGCGCTCGCGGCGCGCGCGGTGAGGGAGAAGATAGCTAAAGTTGCGGGCGTTCTTCTCGGAGAGGATTGGAAAGAGCTTGTTTTCCACCGAGGCAGCATCCATCCCAAGGATCGCCCGGGGGTAAGCGTTAGCGTTCAAGAGGTGGCCTACACGATCTACACGCGCCCGTATGATGTGGCCAGCGTTGTGGAGCCGTCTCTGGAAGAAACCCGCACCTACAAACCCACGCATGTCCGCCATATCCCCGACGAACATGGCCACGTGAATCCGTATCCCAGCTACTCGAACGGCGCCTACATTGCCGTGGTCGAAGTGGATGTGGAGACCGGTCGGGTAAGGGTCATCCGTGTCGCCGCGATCCATGACTGCGGCGTCGTGGTGAATCCGCTCCTGGTGGAAGGGCAGACGCACGGCGCGGTGGCCATGGGCATCGGCGCGGCCTTGGGAGAGGAGGTAGCCTACAACAACGATGGCAGTCCACTAACCACTTCGCTCAAGGATTACCTGATGCCGCGGGCCGCCGACATTCCCCTCATTGAGATTGGGCACCACTGCACGCCCAGCCCGTTCACGTTGCTAGGCACGAAAGGAGCAGGGGAGGCTGGCATTGGGGGGACCGTGGCCGCCGTCGTGAATGCCGTAGCCGATGCGCTCGCGCCCTTCGGCGTGGAGATTCGCGAGTTACCGCTGAACCCACCTCGCATTTGGCGCTTAATGCGGGGAAGAGTGCTCCAAAATCTAGAACCCGAGATCTAAAGTCAAATCCGATGCCGAAGATTTCGACGGCGGAGCCCGCAGCACAGGTTCCGCCGCAGCCGGAGACTGGGATTTCCAACCTTCTCCCTACTACGACGACTTCCGCCGCGGTTTAAACGTCCAGTTCTCGCGGGGGTGGTCTTTCCGCAGGTGCACGTTAAAACAAAAGATATCGCTGCGGTAATGCGTGCGTACGTGATCCACGGGACGGCCATTGGCGGTCATCACCACGCGATCCACAGAGAGGAGCGGCGCGCCGATGCGTGTGGAAAGCAGCCGCGCCAGTTCTGTGTTGGCCAGGGACGCTCGAATACTCTGCCGGGCTTCCAGCAGCGGAATGCCCAGCTTTTCCTGCAGCACGCGTGAAACTGAGCCCTTCCAGTTCGCCCGGGTGAGCCGTCGCCCGATTTCATATGGCAAGTCGTTCACCACGTGGCTGTAGGGTTGATTGCGGTAGGAGCGGACGCGGGCACACCGCACCAAAAGCGCTCCCGGCTCGAGACCTAACACCTTCGCTTCCGCCGCGGAGGCATTCACCGTGGCAATGTGAAGCACCTTCACCACGGTGGTCGTCAAACCCAGGGTGATCAGATCGTCCATCGATCCTTCAAGTTGCAGCGCCCCTCTAAACGGCCTATGTTTGTTGACAAACGTGCCTCGGCCAGCCTCGCGCCGGATCAGGCCTTCCTCCTCCATCGCCCCCAACGCCTGCCGCACCGTAATGCGGCTCACTCCGTACTCCTCCACCAGCATTGCCTCGGTGGGAAGCCGATAACCCGGTGCCAAACTTCCCGAAAGGATTTTGTCCGTCAGGATACTCTGCAGTTGGTAGTACAACGGGACCTTATCGGATACAAACAGCGGCGACTTCTCCGGTCCGCTGGAAGCGAATTTCGTAGCACTGGCGCCCATGGCTCCTCGCTCTATTTTTTCTCGGGCACCAGTTTCGCGCCGTTGCTGGTGAACTCAATCTTCTGCTGATACGTGCAGTCGGTGTAGTAGTCGGCCCAAAGCCGTACCCCGGTGCGCACCAACGAGAGGGTATAGCCGGAATCGCTGTGCGAGAGAGGACCTAGATGTCCCACGCCGCCCGGACGCCACCAATAGCTTCGATTGCCGTAGCGGACTGCCGTTGGTCCCTGAGGGAGACACTCCCCAATCACGTGATGGCCACTCGACTCCACCCAATAATACTCCTCGAAGCTAGGATGGACTTCGTAGGATGGAATGGCTGGAGCCGGGCCGCCTCCACCACCGACTCCGAACACCATCCAGGTCATCTCGCCGGTGTCCGGATCTTGACGCAGCAGTTGATGGATGGATCCCGGGATATTGCCGCCGACACGATAGGCGGGAAAGGGCTTCCCGATATATAAGTTCTGGCGATAGTAGTTCCAGTCACGCACGACGGCGTAATCCCGCGCTCCCGCCTTGTCCCCTTCAGAGGCTACAAAGTCCGGCGGAGCCTTGAACCATTGGATGAAAACCGCGCCTTGCCGCGTGCTCACCGGACCGTGCGCCATTCCCGCGGGAATGTAAGTGTAGGAGTACTTGGTCAACTTCTGTTCGCCTTTGGCGTCGCCGATGCTGAGATCGCCCTCCAGCAGAAAGATTTCCTCATCGCTCGAGTGGTAGCCCTTCTGCTCCTGCCGCCAGCCCATCGGCAGCGAGATCATCAGCGCGACGGCGCCTATGCTGGGGGAGCGGCTGAGCAACCTCGCTTTCATCCCCTCCGGCATGCCCGGAATATTCAAGTGCTCCCACGGCATCGTCTCGGGGTTCTCGATGAGGACATAGCCGGGACGGCCCTCACCTTCATAACTGCTGGGCTTCGGCGTCGGAGGCGGCGTGGGCTCCTGGGCAGGTAGCGAGATCGCAGCCGCCTCGAGAAGGGGTACGCACAGCAGCACCAATTGTAACTTCACTCGCGGCCCTCCTTCTCCGTCTCTTTGGGATTATCGCAACGATCGAAGTAATTCAGGCCGGAACTGCTGCCCGTGCGAAAGAGCCACAAGCTATAAGTGGACGACCACAAACTGCGCCCACCGTAGGGGGCGCTGGCCGGCCGGAAGAAGTAACCGCCCGGGCCATAGCTGCCTACCACCTCACCTACGGGCAGACACTCCCCTACGGTCATGTCTCCTTCGAGTAGGTAGCCTTCCTCCCAGGCGGGATTGGCGCTCCACAAGGGTCGGCGCTTGCCGGCCGTCAGGCTGCCTGCGCCTCCGCCGGGCGTCATCGCGATCCAGGTCAGCTGTCCGGTCACCGGGTCGCGTCGGATGATTTTCAGATGAATCGGGTAGTCGGGCGGAAGCGGACGGTTGCTGAACTTCGGAAAATCCTCTGCTTTGGCGAGGCGCGCCGTATAGTAATTCCAACCTTCGATGACTTGGTCAGAGCGCGCGTCCGGCTTCGATTCCCGGCTGGCCACAAAGTCAGGAGGCCCATCCCACCATTCGAGAAACGTGGCTCCATAATCGGTATGCACCGGCCCATGAGCGTAGCCGGCGGGGTAATGAGCATAGGAGTACTTTCCCATCTTCTTGTCCCCGATGGCAAGATCACCGTCCAAGACAAAAATTTCTGTGTTGGTTTTGTGATATCCGGTGGGTCGGGACCAACCCGGCGGCAGCCGCTTGATCTGCGAGCGGGCTTGAGTGGTTTCGTCAACGCTCAGCAGCTTGATCTCTGCATCTCGAATACCGCGAATCGCGAAAGGCCTCCAATAGAGCCTGTCCGGTTGAACCCAAGCGACCAAGTCCTTGCCTCGGTCCCGCGACTCAATGATCCTCCAGGACTGCGCGCCTACCGCAGCCGCGAGGCCGGTAACCAGCAAAACGACCCGAATGGCGGAATGGCCCATCAGATGCGGCACGGTTCGAGACCTTCCTGATCACGAAGGATGGTGGGCTGATTCAGTTCAGCTTGAAGCGCGGTCGACGACGCGATGGCCGTAGCACAAAACATCATAATGATATGACTATATGACTAATAAGAGCGGCTTGTAGCACGCGGCTTTCGAAAGTGTCAAGAAGAAAGTGAACCGAGCGGGCTCACCCCCGTACAGGCACTTTGTGAAGCCCTGACCTGACCATAGGTGATCAGTCCCCAGGTTTAGAAGGAGGTTTCCCGTCAAGCAAACAGCGAGCTGTTGGATTCTTGCCGGGTTCGCGGCAACTCCCGAATCGCCAGGAAACACTTTTCCTGCGTGAGAGAGCCGGATCTTCTCAGCCGCCGGATGGCTGTGCCTCCTTATTCTCCACCAACTCCGCAATCTCGCCCGAGCGCCCGCGCAAGGCCAGCGCCGGTCGATTCCGATAGAGTGGTTCAGATAGGCGCGAACTTAACCGGCGAAAGGGAATCGAGGCGGTCTGGAGCGCCACGGCCACCTTCTCGATGTCGGGAACGTCCAGGGTGCAGATGGACACTCCTGAAGGCAGGCTGCCACCAGGAGTGGGGCGCGACAACACCTCCTCCGGATAGCCGTCGAGTTCGATCAAACTGCTGGGTCCGGAGCGCGCGGTGGCCAGAACCCCCTTGCGGTCGGCGGGCCATTCCAGATACCGGTTGGCGAATCTCAGCGGAAACTCGGCTTCGAATCCGAGCTTCATGCCGAGGGTCTGGATGTAGAAGTCTCGCGTGGCTGGGTAGGGCCAACAGGCCAGAACAACGATGAACAGAGTTCCCACATTGTTCGGGCCCAACTGGCCGCCCGGATACGGCCCATTCGGATCGACCAAGCTCTGAGTGCAATAGAGCGCCTCGCCGCCCAGTCCCAAAGCCTGCATGGCACGCAGTCGCGGCGGGTCGCTAAACTTCAGATCGGCGGGTCCACCGATGCGCTTGAAGGGGCTCGCCTCCAGGCGCTGGGCGAGCTCGTCCACGTTGCGCGTCCGGAGTTCAAGCGCTGTCCAGCCACGTGTGGTGAAAGCCGGCGTGGGCTTGGCCGAAACCTCCACAAAGCGGATCAGACCCCGCTGCATGTCCTTGGGGCCGACCAGCGCGGCCGGATGGCCGGCCACACCAGGCGCATCCCACAGCGTAGCCTGAGCCGCCGTCACTTTTCCTCGCCAATGGACGACGTAGTCAAACCATTTGCAATATTGATTGACGGCTTCCTGCACACTGGGCACCGACGCGGTTCCCGCTGCGATCCCGGAAGTCAACGGTGCTGGGGCTGGTTCGGATTTGGCTTTTTCCTGAGACCGCAGACTGAAGGCCGAGCGACCCCACAGGCCGAGAAAGCCCAGGTTCCCGCCCCCCACCAGCAGGGAACGAAGAAGTTCTCTGCGCGACAGCTTCATTCTCGCCTTCCTTCGGAGAACTTATTATTTCACAGGCACCCACTTGCCGTCGTTCGTCAGCTCGATCTGCTGTTTGTAAGAACAGTCGCTGTAGTAATCGGCCCAAAGCTGCGCGCCGGTGCGAACCAACGATATCGAATATCCTGCAGGGGAGTAGGAGATCGGCCCAATGTGACCCACATTGGCCGGCCGCCACCAGTAGCCCCGGTTCCCATACTTCATGGGTGTGGGCCCATCCGGAAGGCACTCGCCGACCACGAACTCCGCGGAGCGCTCCAGCAGGTAATACTCCTCGAAGGTGGGATGCACCTCCCACACCGAGGCGCTCCGCGCCCCGCCTCCGCCGATCCCAAAAGTGATCCACGTCATTTCCCCGGTGTCAGGGTCCTTACGAAGCAGCTTGAGCCGAAGTCCTGGAATCGGCGGGCCTTTTCGGTACACCGGGAAGTAGCCCTCATCCCACTTCGTCCGGTAGTAGTTCCAGTCGCGTACTGCCGCGTGAGCGCGCGCGCCGAGCTTGTTCTTCACCGAAGCCACAAAGTCCGGCGTCTTGCTAAACCACTGGATCATCACGGCACCCTGCCGCGTGCTCACCGGGCCGTGCACCATGCCTTCCGGGATAAAGGCGTAGGAGTACTTGGTGAGTTTCTGTTCACCCTGGTGGTCGCCGATCGAGAGATCGCCTTCGAGCAAGAACATCTCCTCGTCCGCGTTATGGTAGCCCTTTCGCTCCTCTTGCCAGCCGATGGGGATGTACGTCAGCACGGCCAGCGCGCCGAGTTTTTCCGAACGACTCAGGACCCTGGCTTCGAGGCCGGAAGGCATGCCGGGGACCTCCAGGCGTTGCCAGGGTACGGTTTCGGAGTCGTAGATGGCCACGAATCCGGGACGGCCCTCGGTGGCGTATCCTGGTTTTGGCTTGGGTGGAGGCTCTTGAGCGGACAGAAGCGTGCTGGCTCCTATCGCCAGCGCCGCAAACCTGCGAACAGTTCCGGGCATCATCGCCCACCCTCTCTGTGGAATTGCCAGCCGCTTACTTCCTGGGCTCATTACAATCCTCAAAGTAATCCGCCCAGATGGGTTTCCCGGAGCGAAAGATGAAGAGTGTATAGGAAGGCGAGGAGGCGCTGCGGCCACCGTGACGGATGCCGGTGGGACGGAAGAAGTAGTCGCTGGCCGTGTAGGTGCCAACCACTTCTCCGACGCCCGGCAGACATTCGCCGTAAGTCAGCTCACCTTCCAGCAGCATGGCCTCCTCGAAGCTCGGGTGCGCCTCCCAGTGTCCTCTCCCCGGCGCGCCGGTCCGGACCGAGCTACCGCCGCCCGCACCCATGTTGATCCAGGTCATCTGGCCGGTGACCTTGTCCTTGCGCAGTAGTTTCAGACGCGTGTCCCGAGGGGGCGGAAACGCGGCCCACTTGGGAAAATCATCATTCTTGGTCCAGGGCTTGTCGTAATAGTTCCAGTCTTCCACCAGTTCGTCGACTCGCGTTCCCGGTTTCGTTTCGCTGCCGACCACGAAGTCAGGCGTCCCGTCCCACCAGTGCAGGAGCGTCGCGCCATATTCCGTGTAGGAAGGGCCGTGCACATATCCGGCGGGATAGTAGGCGTAGGAGTATTTCGTCATCTTTTTCTCTTCGCCGACGGTGAAGTCGCCACTCAGGACAAAAATCTCTTCGTTGGTGTTGTGATAGCCCCGCGGCTGCTTCCAGCCGGCCGGGAGTCGAGTGATCTGGGAGCGGGCTTTGGTAGTCTCGTCGAAGCTCAGCAACTTGAACTCAGCATCCGGCAAGCCCGTGACGACGAAAGGCCGCCAGTAGAGCCTTTCCGGCTGCACCCATCCCACAAACTCCTTGCCACGGTCACGGGACTCTCCGGTGATTTTCTGGGCGTCCGCGTCCGCGGTCACCAACAGCGCGAGCGCAACCACGCAAAGCCCGTGGCTCAAGCCACTCATCGAAAGGCTCCTCAGAAACTATATTTCAAGCTGAACTGCACCAGTCTTGGGTCCCTGGCTGTGAAGATTTGGCCAAATCCCCCAGCGTCGATGACCCGCTGCGGAAAGTCAAACATCGGATGATTTGCAAAGTTGAAGAAGTCAACCTGGAAGCGAATCTGTTGATCCGATATCTTGGTGTATTTGCCGAAACTCACGTCGAAGTCTTTGATCCCTGGTCCCCAGAGGATATCGCGGCCGGAGGTGCCAAGCGTGTTCAAGGGCTGGGGCACAAAGGCCGAAGTGTCAAACCAGTGTTGAGGGTCGCGCTGGCTGGCCGGCAGGTTGCCGTCGGCGGTGCGGTTCGGGCGACAGTTCCCGATCCCGCCGCCGCAGCGGTCCTGCGCGATGCTGACGCTGAACGGCAGGCCGGTCTGGAACGAGGTGATTCCGGTGACATACCAGCCGTCTACTATTGTGTGGGCAACACCGGTGAGACTGCTCCCCCACCTCCGGCCACTTCCAAACGGTAGTTCGTACAGATAGTAGGCAACCAGCCGGTGCGACGTGTGAAAGGTGGAAAGACCCTTTTCAATTTTGAGGTTCCGGCTCTGGGCCAGGTTGGTGCTCGTCGTGGAGGCAAGCAGGGAGTCGTTGTCGATGGAGCGCGACCAAACCCAGTTGCCGCTCAGGCTGAACCCGTGGGACATACGTTTCTCGGCTCTGAGCGTCATGCCGTTGTAAGTGGAAAACCCGCCATTCGTGATGTAAATCGCAGTGGGCGCGAGATACGGAATGGGTTTAGTGTTTTGGTTTCCCAGCACGGTCGGGAAATTAAAGCGATCCGAGGTGAAGAGTTTCGTTCCCTTGGTCCAGTTATAGCGCAATTCCACTAGCAGGTTACGCAGAGGGCTGTGCTGGATGCCGAAACTGGCCTGCTGTACGTAGGGAGTGCGAAAGTCTGTGGGGAACACCGTCAGGCCGATCGTAGGCGCCGCCGCATTGGTTAGGGCCGTTTCCATTGGCGCCCGGAGCGTGGTGTTAAGGGTGGACTTGCTGGTGTTGAAGGGCGCTTGAGCCACGCTCACCAGGGTCAGCCATCCCGGCTCGAAGTCATAGAAAATGCCGTAGCCGCCACGGACTACCGTTTTCTGGTTGGCGAACGGCATCCAGGCAAAGCCCACCCGAGGCGCTAAGTTGTTGCGGTCGGGCCGAATGATGGAGGTCGGATACCCAATGTCCTTTGTCCCCACAACCGGGATGCGAGCCTGAATGTCCTTGAGCTGGTTCAGATCCATCCACGGCGTCCCGATGAAGTTTCCGGTCGAGCCTGGCAGCACCAGGGCCAGGGGATTTAAGGAGAACCCCGCCCGACGCCCGTTGATCTCGGTAAAGGGCGAGCGGTAGTCGTAGCGCACTCCCAACTCCAGCACCAACTGGGTGCCTAGCCGCAGCTTGTCCTCTCCATAGAACGAATACCCGAGTGCCCTCAGGTGAGTGACACGGTTGTCCCCGAACGCATTGGTGGCTGAGAAGGGAACTCCCAGCAAGTAATCGGCAAACGCATTCCCGGTCAGGAAGCCCGTGTAGGTAAACATCCCGCGATGCCCCTTGCTGGTGGGGTTGAAATGGAGCCGGGAAGCGTCACCCCCGAACTGGAAGGAGTGCCGGCCACGAATGTGGGTCAGATTTGCCCTCCACTCGAAGGTCTCGTCAAACCGGCCGGTGTCCCCGCTAGGGCCGCCAAAGGGATTGAAACCCGCGATACTGATTACCGGCGGACCGAATTCATCGGCGTTGCGCGTGAGCCCCTGGATACCCGTGAGCTGTCCGTAATCCAAAGCCAGCGCCTCCTCGTGCTGGCCGCCGGAGGTGCGGTTGTAACCGAAGTGCAAGTCCAAGATGGTGACGGACGAAAATACCTTGGCGTACCCCAAGGCCAAGTTGCGCGCGGCATTGGTCACGAACTCTCCGAAGCCCGGCAGGTTGGTTCCCCCACTAACGAACTGCTGGAACGGGAAGGGGTCCAACCCCCGGTGGTCCAGGAAGAGAAAGCGCGCGAAGAAGCTATCCTGCTTGCCCACTTGCCGGTCCACTCTTACGCTGAACTGGTCACTGGTCACGCTCTTGATCGGCACGCCGGTAAAGTTGCCTGCCAATGCAAGGGGATCGGGGTTGGTAGGCTGCGGCAGAAGCCCGAGCAAAACCTGGGCGGCGTGGTTAATGCGCTGCTGGGGTATCTGATTATTGGGAAACGGCTGGCCTGTCCTCGGGTCCTTCGGTGCCGGTTGGCGGGCCGCGGGGTTATTGACGAAGGCGGAGAAGTCCCCCGACTGCATAGCCAGCGTCGGAACGCTGAACCGGCCAGTGAGGGACTGGCGGATTCTCAAGCCCTCGTAACTGCCGAAGAAAAAGGTTCTCGGGCCCAAAGGGCCCCCGAACGTGGCTCCGAACTGGTTTTGCTTGTAAGGCGGAGCGGGAAGGGACTTGTTGTCGAAGTAGTTGTGGGCGTTCAGCTTATCGTTGCGCAGGAATTCCCAGGCCGAGCCATGGAACGCGCTGCCCCCAGACCTGGTGACGATGTTCACGTAACCGCCACCCTGACCGCCCCACTGGATGGAGGAAAGGCTCGACTGGACCTTGAACTCCTGGATGGTGTCAATCGAAGGGGAGACGGAGAGCGTGTTATAAAGGAAGTCCAGCGCCGTACTGCCGTCGATGGTGTAGTTGTTGGCGTCCTGGCGGTTGCCGTTAATGGCCAATTGTGGGCCCTGAGTGCCGGCGATATTCTGCGCAGGCGTACCTCCCGCGTTCTGCACCACGCCCGGGGTGAGCTGGGCAAGCTGGAGGAACTGTCGGCCGTTCAAAGGGAGGCTCTCTACTGACTGGCGTTCAATCACCTGGCCCACTTCGATGTTCTCCGATTGTAACAGCGGGGCCTGAGCCGACACTTCCACTGTTTGGGAGATCTCGCCCAGAGCCATGGAGACGTCGAGCCGCGCCACCTGCGCCACCTGCAAGGTGATCCCAGAGAGCACCGTCCGGCGGAAGCCTTCCTTCTCGGCCGTCAACGAGTAGGTCCCCGGCGGAAGCAGGGGAACCGAGTAGGCGCCCAGACTGTCGCTCGTGGTGGTCCGCGTCAGGTGAGTCTCCTGATTGGTGATGGTGAGTTGCACGCCGGGGACCGCCCCTCCAGTGGGATCAGTGACCCGGCCATCGATAGTCGCGGTGGTTAATTGCCCGAAGCATGTCCCGGCGTGAAGCAGACAAACGACCCAGCAAAGTAGAAGCTTTTTCATGGCACCACCTTCGCTTGCTGTTCAAGATCCGAAACAATTGGCTCGCTTGTAATACACAATCGTGCAGATCGTCAAGAGAAAAATCAATTCGTCTACGGCGAAGACGCAGCGAACCAAAGTTTTCTTTTCTAACCGGCGTTGGGGTCCACCAACTGGATCATCACTCCAAAAGTCCTCCGGTTCGATGTCGGTTAGCTTCCTCCAATCGTGCCTCGAGCGGGACGTGAAAGATCTGGCGGTACCTCTCGATAGCGCGGTCCAGGTCACGAACAATGTAGTCAATGTGGTGAATCCTCACCAAGCGCACGGACCACCTCCTTGCGGGAAATAGAAGCTTCGAAGCCGTACGCGTCGCTACCAGGATTCTGAAGCGCCGGCTGGTTTGCGCAATCCGCCATGAGGTCCTCAGCGGAATTGCGGAAGCACTCGCTCTCCAAAAAGAGTGACGGTGCGGGCTGCTAACTCCAAAGGCATGCCTCCCATCGAAATTCGCAGGTTGAAGTAGTTGACGCCTGCCTCGTCGCGGTATTTGCGAATGCTCGCTGCGCAGGTTTCCGGGCTGCCGGCAAAGTAGAGGGCATCGCCCATCTCGTAGAGGTCTTCCTGAGCCCCGACCAGGTTTCCTTGGGTGTCCCACAATTGGCCGATCTGTCTGTAGAACTCGAGAACCCGGCTGACGTAAGCCTTGCCTTCCTTGCGTGCTTCCTCATCGGTTTCCGCCACAAACGCGATTCGGTTTACCGCCACAGTCGCTCTTGCTTGATCTCTGCCCAAACCGTCGAGGTGTTCGCGGTACCGTCGGGATTGTTTCTGGATGAGCGCGAAATGGTAAGGCGTGGCCGCATACCACCCGTCACCAAGCGTAGCGGCACGCTCCGCGGATCGAGCGAGCTTTCCTGCCACCCAAAGAGGAGGTCCGCCGGGCTGGAGTGGGGCCGGATACACGCCTCCCTCAATCGAAAAGTGCTTGCCTGCAAATCGTTGTTCTCCGGCCCACAATTTCTTCAGCGCGCACAACGTCTCGTCCATGCGCGAGCCGGCCTCATCCGGTGGCAGGCCATAGCGCTCCATCAATTGCGGCAGGCCCACGCCGACCCCCAGGACGAGGCGTCCCGAACAAAGGTTGTCCAGCACAGCGGCATCATAGGCCAGGGCCAGCGGATGCCAGAGGGGCAGCAGAAGCACTCCGGTGCCCAGCCGCAGGCGCGTGTTCCTGGACAATGCCGCCAGGATTAGCAACGGAGACGACACATGCCCAGGGCCAGGCTCACGCGGGCGGTTTTCTCCAGCCCAAACGGAATCAAACCCATAACTCTCCGCGCGCCCGAGCAAGTACGTATAGTCGTCCAGGAGCTTGTCGAGTGGTCGAGCCTCATTCCAGAAATCGAGAGCCAGGCCAAATCTCAATGGCATGCAGGCTTCCTTCGCGGGGATTTTCCATGGTGCGGGTTTCTTCCCAGCCCTGCAAGGTCCTCAGAGGTTCGAGCCGATCGGCTTCCGATTCGCCGCCCAAAGTGGCTTTCCGCCGATGCGATTCCTCGACCGGAAAACGCTAAGGAAGCTCCACTCTCAGGACCAAACCCGTCCGTTCGGTGACGTTTCGCTTTTCAACATCGAGCTTGTGAATCTCGTGCTGCTCGCTGAGCTTCGATTCCAAGCCTTGCGTAAGCGCCTGATGGCTGGTGACGAGCATGAGCGCGCCATCCACCAACGGTAGCGGCACCTCATGCCAGGTCCCGCGGTGAATGTTGATCCCCGTATCCCCCGGCACGAAGAACGCGTGGATCTCGTCGTGCGCCGGGATGCCATCTTCCTCGCGGGCGTTCGGGCGCGCCACCACAGCGATAAAGGGATGGCCGCCCAGGGGGATGAAGCTCTGCGTGAGTTCGAAGTGTCGCTCGATGAAAATGATGCGGAACTCGCGAAGTTTCGAGCGCGTGAGCAGAAACTCCACCGGCTGGTCGGACTCAAACAGTGCCGGACGGTAGACGTCGATCCGGTCGCCGTACAGCTCAATCGGAAGTCGGCGGAGACCATCTGCGGAAAGCACATCGCCGAAAGGAGCAAAAGCTTCCCGAGTCAGAAGTTCTGCTTTGATGGTTCGAATGGCATGTTTTACTTCCGCTTTCGTCGCCATGGCAGGCTCCTTTTCCTTACGATTTGTCAGCAGGTTGCGGGTTTCGCCGAAGTGCCTCTGCCGCACCGCGGACCGCCTGGATAATGGTTTGGTATCCCGTACAGCGGCAGAGGTTCCCGGAGATACCAGCCTTGATTTCATTGTCGTTCGGGTCGGGGTTTTCCCTGAGAAGTTCTAGCGTGGTCATAATCATCCCCGGGGTGCAGTAACCGCACTGGAAACCCTGGTAGTCCCAAAAAGCCTTCTGCACGGGATGAAGGTCGCCATCGGCAAGCCCTTCCACAGTTCTAATCTCATCTCCGTTGGCGCTGGCAGCCAGGACAGTGCAGGACTTAACGGCGCTGCCGTTCAACAAAATCGTGCAGGCTCCGCAGTGGCCGGTCAGGCACCCGATGTGTGTCCCGGTTAGGCCCAACTCGTCCCGCAACAGTTGGACCAGTGGGATCCGCGGATCGACGTCGGCCTGCCTGACCTCGCCGTTGACCTTCACCTCGATTTTCACCTTCGACACCGGAGCAAGCGTGGTCCTTGCGCTGCTCATGTCCTCTCCCCTTTTCCTTTGTGGCGCGCCCGCTCAAAGGCTGAGGTCAGCGCCCGCTTCGCCATCACGCCGGCCATGGCACGCCGGTACTCTCCGTCCGCCTGGACATCGGTAATGGGATTGGTGACGGCCTGCTCGGTGGCTGCGGCCACTTCGCCTAGGAGTTTTTCCGTCACACGGGCGCCGCCGACCATTGCTTCTACCTGTCTCAAGCGAATCGGCACCGGCGCCACGCCGCCCAAAGCAAGCCGGGCGGCCGCAAAAGATTCGTTCAAATTCAGTTTCACCGTGCAGGCTGCGCTCGCGATCGAGTAGCAGCCATCGCTGAACTTTAGTTTCTGATACGAAAACCCCGTGTCGGGACTCAACTTGGGCACGGTGATCTCCGTCAGGATTTCATCCGGCCGCAAGGCGGTTTTGCCGACATCACGGAAAAACTCGGAGGCCGGCAGGCGGCGCTCGCCCACAGAACTCAACAGTCGGAACTCGGCGTCGAGTGCCACTAGGCAGGGAAGAAAATCGTACGCGGGGCTGCCCGCGCAAACTGCTCCGCCGATGGTGCCTCGGTTGCGGACCTGGATTCCTCCGCCAATCTGGCTTGCTGCATCGGCCAGAAGGCCGCACCAATTTTGAATCGCCTCGGACCGCTCAATGGTTCGATGAGTGCTGAGGGCCCGAATTACGATGGCGCCGTTCGCAGTCTCGGTCCCAACCAGATTCTTCAGCGCCTTCAGGTCGATGATGTTAGTGGGCGAAAGCTGTCCTTGATTCATCCGCGGAACAACGTCCTGGCCGCCGGCCAGCACCGTGGCGTCGGTACCAAGCTGGCTGAGGCGGTCGAGGGCCTCTTCCAGGCTGGCCGGAGCGTAGTAAGTGAGAGTCTTTGTCATGTGCGCCTCATGACCCAGCGAGGCCGGCACGCTGCCGCCTTGTCTCAATCCCTTGGTTCCCGGTATGGGCGTGGGGGCTTCGGAGGACGACCAGGACCAGTCTTGCCAACGTGGCGACAAACCGCGCCCGGTACGTGACAAACACGTTGCCGTTCAGCTTGCGGACTCTGCAGCCAACATAGGGTTCCGCCGACTGCGTTTTCGCCCGGTCACTCATTCGCTGCCGCCCCTTCCGGGAAGAACCCTTTCCACTGTCAACACGGCTCACACATAATGAGGTGCTTCAACGGGGAGGTTGGGGATGGATGTTCCCTTCGCATAGGTGACCTCCAACCAGAATCCACCACGCTCCGAGACGACTCCGTCGGACAGGCCAAGAATGCTCATTGGCGGCCGCTCCACGTAAAAGTATTTACCCAGCGCAATCCTTTCCGCCTTCTCGCCGGGGGCTCTGTAGGTTTGGACGTTGATCTCCCCATTCAACACAAAATTGAATTGGTAGGCCTGCTTGAAATAGTAAGGGCGCGCGAAGGGCGGTGACTGCCCACTGTTCCATCCTCCAGGAAGCCAACGCAGGATGGCTCGGAAGCCGCGGACCTGATCATCCACAAGGCGCTTGACGCGCAGACCGGACACACCGCCCTCCGGCTCCCAAGGCATGGAGCCCAGTGTGTAAATGATACGCGGCACCGCCCACTGCTTCACTTGCTTCCATTCCTCATTGTATCCGGGTTCGCCGGGCAAAGGGCTAACGCTCCGGCCCCCTTCTTCCATGATCAAGCAAGTGCCTCCCGCCTGGGAATCCAGGCGGTCTTTCTCTCCCCCATGCAAGCTGTAGGGAGGACGATCCAGGAAGTAGCCCTCTTTGTATTGCATGAATGGGCCCACGCGCTGATCCGGATGCGTGTACTCATTATTTGTGAAGTCGCCGGTGAGCCAGTAGGCCCATTCATGGAAAAGATGATAGTGAATGTGACCACCCGGCCCGCCGATCGGGACATCAATGATGCGCAGTCGGCCTTTAGTTACTTTGTCCTCGAAGAGCACCTTGTTCCTCCAACCCAGAACCCCGGTCGGAGGAGGCCACGGCATTCGTTCAGTATCCAGGATTCGAACCGGAACCCAGGGGGAAGTTGCCGTTGTGTGGACCTCGTAGGACGAGCTTTCGCATTGGGCACTTCGTCCGGCTGGCACATTTGTTTCGCTGGACTGCCACACCGCGAGCACCGGCGCGGCCGCTGCTGCCAGGGCGCTTCCCTGAAGGAACTCCCGCCGGGATCTCGTTGTCATCGGACCTCCTCTGGTCCATCGTCCAGTCTCCGTTACAAAAAACAAAGGAATATAGAAACTGTTCACTCAAAAATAGTTCGGCTCCTCGATCCGAGTATCACTTACCGTCACTCCCTTCCCCCTGGACCGGATTGGTGAGGCCATCGAATCTGCAACCGAAATCTCCTTGCGCCCTGCGCCACGAGTCGGCCAGTGCGTTCGGGTTTGCGCACGATAACCGGCATGGAACCACTTGGCATTTCCGGCGTTTTATCAGAAAATGCGGCGACCTAATAGGGTAATGCCCCAGTTGCCTTGCCGAATGCCAACATGCGATGGCTTGGCCCTTGCCTACTGTTTCAATTTTGAGACAATTGAAATGGATATATCACGCACTGCCCTTTGTCAAGAAAAAATCAACCCTTCCACCCGAACTGAGCTGCTTCGCCCGAAAGACGACGCAATATGGAATCTGTTTTGGATACACACAGTGCTCTGCAGCAGCATCAGGCTCGATTTGCTCCTCGGTGTTCTGCGAGGCGGTGACACGCTCCCTCAATGTGTGATGTGAGCGACAGACGCGCATCAGCCCTAAGATCGTGCGGAAAGTCTATCTCGCACTGGCAAGAGAGTGCTGGCCGACAATGAACTGAGTTACAGTCACCATGGCGCGTGCGTTCGTGTTCGCGAAGACTAGGGCCAAGTCCTCGACTGATGACGGCTCTCATTTCTGGCCCAGAGCTGCTTGAAACAACGAAGATTTGTGTTTCATTTTTGAAACAATTGATTTATCTTCGCTGCATCCTCCAGAGGAACCAGTTATGGGCTACCGATTGGCCGCTGATTTGGGCGGAACCTTCACGGATTCGCTTCTCTTCAATGAGAGGATGGGTAGCTTGGTCCTCGCCAAGACTCTCTCCATTCCGTCGGATCCCTCTGTAGGTATTCTCGCGGGGGATTCGAAAAGTTGCCGACGTTGCGGGGATCGCACCCCAATGAAGTATCGCTCATCACGGTGCGAAGCGCTTTTGCAACGAATGGGAGAAGGGATTTTATCGCAGATCAGGGAGGTGAGCATAAGTGGTCAAAGGGTTTGCTTTAACCTGGAGTCCCGCAGTAGCGATGAGCAAGGAGGAGATAGATACCTTCCTTTCGGGACGGCTGGTCGCAAGAATTGCCACCGTCGGGTCTGACGGCATCCCTCACATCAACCCCGTGTGGTATTACTGGGATGGCGAGTACCTTTATATCGTGATGAAGGCCAAGAGGAAGATGGCCAAGAATCTAACACTGAACCCCTGGTGCTCGATCGTTATCGACACGGACGAGCGGATTATCTGGGGAATGTGGGACAACCGCGCCAGGGGCGTGATTATCACGGGACGGGCTGAACTGCATCCACCAGAAGGCGAGATCACCATCTCAGCCGGTCCGTGGAAGGATACATACCCAGTCTCTCGAGCCAGGATGTTGCTTTTGAAGAGATACCAATTAGGCCCCGAGCAGGGTGCATTGGGCATCGATCCCCTGAAAATACAGGCAGCTATGGAGCAGGCACAGAGTGACCCTGGAAACCTGCTTTATAAGGAGCGCGGGGAGTTCATTATAGCCAAGATCAAACCCGAAAAGATGAGGGCTTGGGATTTCTCAAAAGCTGCACCCAAGGATTCGCTTGTGTAATCGCAGTCAATGGATTCCATTTCTTTGCCAGGATCTAAAATGCCGCAGTTACCCCGCTCTCGTGCAGCACGACTATGCGTATCGGCATGACGATGAAAAATCGCGATGCGCTGTCGGGGATGCGCGTTCTAGAGTTCGGTCACATCGTCTCAGGACCGTTCGCGACCCTGTTGCTGGCAGATCTTGGTGCGGATGTGGTCAAAGTGGAACCGCCGCAAGGCGATGGGTTACGAGCCTGGCCGCCGATCGTCGAGGGTGACAATGGCGCCCGGATGAGCTTGAATTTCGCCGCTCTCAACCGGAACAAGCGCAGCATCATAGCGGACTTGAAGGACTCGGAGCAGAGGGGGCGGGTGTTGCGTCTTTGCGCGTCGGCCGACGTGATCGTGGAAAATTATCGGCCCGGCACCTTGGCACGCCTTGGCATTGGCTTTATTCACGTCTCCGCGATGAACGAGAGGATCGTCTATTGTTCTCTATCGGGTTATGGGCAGACGGGACCTTATAAGTCGCGAGGTGCCTTCGATGTGGTTGTGCAAGCAATTTCAGGACTGATGAACGTCACAGGTGAGGAAAACGGGCCCCCCGCGAAGAGCGGTGTCCCGGTCGCAGACTTCGTTGCCGGCCTGTACGCGGCCTATAGTATCCTCGCAGCCCGCGACGTCGCAGCACGCGAGCATCGTCCGATCAATCTGGATTGTTCCATGCTCGACTGTATCCTCGGCATTTCAGGTTTGCAAACGAGCGAGTATTGGGGCACCGGGATTCCACCGAAGCGGATGGGATCCGCGCATCCGCATAACGCCCCGTACCAGGCTTACGACGCGCTGGACGGGCCGTTCGTCATAGCCGCCGGCAATGATAATTTGTGGGCCGAAGTGAGCGCCGCGGTGGACCGTCACGATCTTACGGAGGATCCACGATTCAAAACAATCGGCGAGCGGGCTCGCAACCAGAAGGCGCTCGCTGAACTGTTGCAACCGATATTCAAGACGCGGACCGTGCGCGAGTGGTTGACGGAGTTCGAATCGCGCGGCGTGCCATGTGCCCCTGTCAACAGCCACGCTCAGATATTGAGCGACGAGCATGTCATCGGAAGAGGTCTTGTGCAGAACCTGCCATTGCCGATTGGCGGATCAACCAGAACAATCCCCTTCCCGGTCCTCTTCGACGGCTCACGTTTAGGCGTTTATGCTCCACCGCCATTGCTCGGAGAGCACACAGAAGAAGTTTTTGCAGAGTGGTCAGCCCCAGTCCGGCCGGACTCCGGGAGAGCAACCTAGCGTCTTCGATCTTCTCCAGAAAGCCGCCCTGCATCGTCCGATTCGAGGTGCTCCCGTCAGAAGATGTACTTCAGCCCAAACTGGATGACTCTCGGATCTTGCGCCGAAAAAATGCGCCCGAAGGTCAAAGATGACAGCGTGCGATCGGGGAAGTTGAAGTTCGGATGGTTCAAGATATTGAAGCACTCTGCCCGAAACTCCAGCCTTTGCCGTTCGGTGATCGAGGTATTCTTAGCCAGCGAAAAGTCCAGGTTCCACAATTGAGGTCCGCGCAGGATGTTCCGTCCTTCATTGCCGAAGGTGAATTGGGGCTGGAGTCGGAAGGCGGTGGTGTCAAAAAACTTCTGCACGCTAGGCTTGAACCCGTGAGAATTGGGGTTCCCGACCAGATTGGGGCGGTCTTGCGTGTCACCGGTGTTGGACTGGTCCCTTCCGTCCAGAACGGTGAAGGGCAGGCCGTCTTGAGCGGTGAAGATGCCTTGCGCTTGCCAACCCTCCCACAGCTTGCTAGCAAATCCGTGGCTCGAGCCGAAGAAACGCATCCCCGGTCCGAAGGGGAGGACGTAGACGAAGTTCGTCACCAGGCGATGATGGTGATCGAAGGAAGAAAGCCCGTGCTCTGCATTCAAGTCACGGTTGTTCTGAGCATTGCCCCCGTCGTTAGCGGTGCCATTCAAAGTGCTTTGTCTATCCAAGGATTTGGCAAAGTTGTACTGGACGACGAGTCCCAGCCCCCGGGCAGCCCGCTTCTCGAGACGCATTTGCAGGGCGTTGTAAGTTGACTTGCCGACGGATTGGTTCCAGGAGAAAATTCCTAATTGGGGGATGATGCGGCGCGGCCCAAGCGGTCCAGGGCCCGGAATAGCCTGGTTCGGCCGGTAGATTTCCATCAGCTTCGTGCCCTTGTTTCCGATATAGGTCACTTCCACTAATAGGTCGTGCATGATTTCCCGTTGGACATTGAAGAACCACTGCTGGCTATAGCCCACGCGGAAGTTGACGTCCATCGGGAAGGCACTAGTGTTGCCCAGCGACGGCGCCAGATAGAGGTCTTCCGCCTTGAACGGAGCATTCAAAGGATTGGAGACGGTCTTGGTGTCACGGATGGGTTGGGAGAACTTCAACTGGAAGGGCCAATTGAACGACGGAAAAGCGTAGAAGATTCCGTAGCCGCTGCGTATCACCGTCTTGTCGTCATTGAACGGGCGATAGGCAAACCCGAACCGTGGCGCCCAATTCCGTTTGGTCGGGAGGACCAGGGAACTGGGTAGCCCTGCGTCTTGTGCTGACACCGCGGGGAGCGGAAGGCGTGACAGGATGCCCGGTGGGAACAGGGCGGGATTGAAGTTGGTCACTACAAACCGCGGACGGGTGATGTCGCGTAGATCGAGAGTGGCAATCAGACCTTTTGTATCCGTTACCGGCGCGAGGTATTCATATCGCAAGCCTATATTGAGAGTCAGCCTGGACGACACCTTCCAATGATCCTGGAAGTAACCGGCCAGTAGATAGCTGCGACCATACATCTGCAGATCACCCACGCCGACGGTGCCCGAGGCCGGCAACCCCAGAAGGAAATCGGCATAGGGATTTCCCGTGAACACTCCGGTGAACTGCATCGTGCCACGCGACGAACTATCGGAATTGGGATTGAACTGGTAGCGGCTGAACTTTCCGCCGAGTTTCAAATTGTGTTTGCCTTTCGTAAAGGTCACATTATCGACGTACTCAAACGAATTGTCGCGTCGCGTGATATTGCTTGAGGACGGGCCAAAGGTGTTGCCAAAGGGGGTGGGGAATGAGGTGATGGCGAAGAGGGGAACTCCTATCTTGTTGGGTTCGCTGGTTACACCTTGCAGCCCGGTCTTCCGGGCGAAATCGAATCCAGGAACGGCCAAAGCCTGCCCACCACTGATGCGGTTGAAACCAAATCGAAACTCGTTGATGAGCACAGGAGTGAATACGTGAACGTCCGACAGGGAAAGGTTCCGGTCCACGGAGGTGGCCAGCCTGTCGAATAGCGGCACCAGGTTCGGTTGCAGATCGCTCAAGTTGTCAAAAGAAAAGCGGGCGAAGAAGCTGTTCTTGTTGGTGAACTGATGATCGAACTTGATGTGGAACTGGTCATCCACCTGGTTGTCGGTTCGCGCCACGATCAGGCTCGTGCCGCTGGTAACGTGGGGCAGAATGTCCAGCAGACCCTTGGCCACCGAGTCAAAGCGCTGCGCGGGGATGGTATTGTTCGGGAACGGCCGCCCGGTTTGCGGATCGATCGGCACCTTCTGGCCGGCAGCGACAAATTCCGAAAGGTTCCCGGCTCGCATCAGCTCGCTGGGAACCTGAGCGACGTTGGTGAACGCCTTGGGCCGTCGAAGCCCCTCGTAGCCACCGAAGAAGAACGTCCGGTCGCGCTTGATCGGCCCGCCGATCGTAGCCCCGAACTGGTTCTGATGGAAGGGTGGGATCCGCTTGGTCTTGTCGTCGAAAAAGTTATAGGCGTTCAGCTTGTCGTTACGTAGGAACTCGTAGGCTGTTCCATGCAAGGTGTTGGTGCCCGACTTGATCGAAACGTTAAGGTTGGCTCCGGTAAAGCCGCCGAACTCAGCCGAGTAGTTATTTGTCAGAATCTTGAATTCCTGGATCACATCCACCGAAGGGGAGATCGCCAGAGTGTGATAGAAGGCGTCGGTGGCGTCGGTGCCGTCGATGGTGTAGTTGTTGTACTGCTCCATCTGGCCGTTGATGATGAGCCGCGGCCCGGTCAACTGCAACTGGGTGTCGAACGAACCGCTGGTCACGCTGGCGCCGGCATTGAGGAAGGCAAGCTGGATGAACTGCCGCCCGTTGAGCGGCAACTCCACAACCCGCTGGTTGCCGATCACTTCCCCGACTTCCGAGGTCTCTGTGTTGGTAAGCGGAGCACTGCCGGAAGCGGTGACCTCCTGGGTCACCGCGCCCACGTCGAGCACGGCATTTACCGTGGCCGTTTGGTCCACCTGGAGAGCGATGCCGGTGATCACTTTCTTGTTAAAGCCCGGCAGCTCGAAGGAAATGGTATAGGTCCCCACCGGCAACAAGGGAGCGGTGTAATTACCTTCGCTGTTCGTCAGGACGGTGCGGGTCAGGCCGGTGCCTTCATTCTTCACCTGTACTTGGGCGTTGGCCACTACACCCTCGCTCGTGTCCTGGACTTTGCCGGTAATGGTGCCGGTAATGTTCTGCGCGCAAAGCACGCCGCTTCCGATCAGCAGGTAAAGAAGAGCAGCCACGAGGAGGAATAAATGGAGACGCGACAGCAGTACGTTGGTTGGAAGGTGCTCGTTCATGGCGATTCCTTTCGGGCCAAGCCGAACCGGCAATGGATTTCTTGCCTCTTAAACATAAATGGGGTCCTCGATGGGTGTCGTGCTGACGGTGGCTCCTTTCCCGTAGGTGACCTCGAGCCAGGCGCAGCCCTCCTGGCTGACCACGCCGTCCGCCAAGCCGAACATGCTCATAGGTTCGCGGTCTACGAAGAAATACCTGCCTAAAGCGACCTTCTCCGCCTTCTCGCCAGGTTTCTGGTACGTTTGAATGTCGAGATCGCCGACCAGCACGAAATTGAACTGACGGGCTTGCTTGTAATAGTAGGTTCGGGCGAACTGAGCTGCCTGCGGTGACTGCGCGCCGGTCCATCCCGCGGTCAGACGCCTCAAGATGACTCGAAACCCGCGGCTCTGGTCATCCACTAAGTATTTGTGGAATAGGCCTGGCACCGAGGGATCCGCCTCCCAGGGCATGCCCCCGACCGTGTCGATCAAACGCGGAACCGTCCACTGTTTGATCTTCTTGTAGTCCGGGTCGTAATTGGGCGAGTCCGGTTCCACGTAGAGGGTTCCTTTGGAGGGATCGCTCTCCTCCATGACCAGGTCGCAGCCTCCGATCTGCGATTCCATGAAAGGCTCGCGACCCTTCTCGCCGCCGTGCAGGCTGTAAGCCGGGCGATCCAGGAAGGTGCCTTCCCGGTAGCGCTGGAGGGGTCCCATGTGCTGCATGGGACTGGTGGACTCGTTGTTGCTAAAATCACCGCAGAGCCAGAACACCCATTCGTGAAACGTGTGGTAGTGGACTTGTGCCCCGGGCACACCGATGGGATGCTCCCGGTACTCTAGCGCGGATCCTGTCTGCGGATCTTCGAAGAGCCGCTTCCGCTTCGCGAAACGGCCCATGGTTAACGGCATGCGTTCGGTGTCCAGGATCCGAATCGAAACCCATGGGGCGCGCGCGGTACTCCGAATTTCATAAGGCGGAACGCCATCGGAAGCGCCGTCCGGCGCCGGGGACGTGATTCCGGTCAGAGACCCCGCCTCGCGCAGAGCGGCGCGGACAAGCGACGGTGAGGCCATGGTGGCCGCCAGGGTCAGGCTCTGGGCGATAAAGTCCCTTCTCGACTTGTTCTTTCCGATCGCCACTCCCATTCTCACCATGTTTTATCCTTATGACAATATAACAATTCGGTCGCACTCTTATACCCCGATGGGCTTCTGTGTCAAGAGGAAAAATGCATGAAAACTGCGGAAAAACGACCCACGGCCGGCGGCAAGCGGATCCAACTTGCCGCCGTCGTGACGAATAAGTGGCCTTGGAATGCCTCCCGTGTGGAGTTCTCCCGCGGCGAGATTTCGCATGCCGCGCAGGCGCTCTTGCGCATTGTGACCTCCCGAGATCAATAGCCGCCGGAAGCCAGACGCGGAGAAACTCTCGGCGAACTAGCATCATGTCTAACGAGGAACCGGCACCTTTCCGCCTTTTGGGCACGCCTTGTAATAATCAGCCCAGAGTGGTCCGCCCGTGTGGCAGAGGATAAGGCCGAAGCCTGTGCGGAGAATGAGGTGCGGAATTTGAGCAGGACGGTAGTGGTAGCTCCTATCGGGCCACTTGTTGGCAACAGCTCTGCTGGGCAAACATTCATCCACCACCATGTCCCCAGAGTATTCCAGCACGAAGTGTTCTTCGAAGGTCGGATGCACTTCCCACAGCAGGCCTTGCCGCGCCTGAAGGCCACGTTGCCGCACCTGGATCGCTGCATTAATCCACAGCATCTCTCCGGTATCAGGGTCCCGCCTGAGCAGCTTCAAGCGTGCTCCTAAAGCGGGGAGATCCTTGCGAAAAGGGGGGAAATCGATTGTCCAAGGAGCCTTATAGTAATTCCAATCGCGCACAGCCGCGTAGGCGCGAGCGCCGGGTGCATTATCATTGGACTTAACAAAATCCGGCTTCTGATTAAACCACTCAAGAAAGAGCGCACCACCACGACTGGAAACCGGGCCATGTACCATGCCGGCAGGGACGAACGTGTACGAGTACTTGAGCAACTTCTGGTCACCGATCGTGAGGTCTCCTTCGAGAACAAAAATGTCTTCATCAGCAGTGTGGTAACCTCGCTCCTGATCGACATAACGCATCGGCGCATATGTCAGCAGCGTTACAGCTCCGCGCTTTTCATCCCTGCTCAGAATCTTAGTTTTCATCCCCTTTGCGGTGCCCGAAAAATCCACATCCTGCCAAGGTAACAAATCCAACGAAGAGACATCGACGAAGCCAGGCGCTGTTTGAAACTGGCTGGTAGCGGCTTTTCGCCCTTCCGTTGCGTATCCGGCGGGGATTCTTGGAGGTGTTTGGGCCATTAAACGCGGATTCATGAACGCAACAAGGCCAAGAAACATTGCAACGAAGCTACGAGTCATTTCTCCTCCTTTTACTGCGTGTTGCCTTTGCTCCGAGGCTGATCGCATTCTTCAAAGTAATCCGTCCAAAGCGATTTTCCCGACCGAAATATGAACAAGCTATATGAACTGGAGTGCGCACTTCGACCGCCATGAAGAATTCCAGCGGGTCGGAAGAAATAGCCGCCGGCGGTGTAGGTGCCAACCACCTCGCCTCCCGGGAGGCATTCTCCATAAGTCAGGTCCCCCTCGAGCAGCATCGCCTCCTCAAAGCTCGTGTGAACTTCCCATACCCGGCCCTTTGTGCGAATCCGCGATGGTGGCGGCCAGTTGATCCAGGTCATTTGACCTGTGACCTTATCCTGACGAAGCAACTTCAATCGTGAATCGGGAGGTGGGAGAAAGGAGGCAAACTTAGGGAACTGGTCGGGGCTAGTCCAAGGCTTCTCATAAAAATTCCAGTCCTCGAGCAGCTCATCGACTCGCGTACCCGCCTTCGATGCACTGCTCGGCACGAAGTCTGGTTCTCCGTCCCACCAATGCAGCAGCGTTGCGCCATGTTCACTGAACGCCGGCCCATGAGCATATCCGGCGGGATAATAGGCATAGGAATATTTTGTCATCTTCTTGCCGCCGATCGTGAGGTCGCCACTGAGAAGGAAGATCTCTTCGTTTTTGTTGTGGTAACCCTTCGGGTGTTTCCATCCGGCCGACAACCTCGTAATCAACGTACGCGCCCCCAAGGAATCGTCGACACTCAGTAACTTGAACTCCGCGGGAAGCATTCCGCTCACAACAAAAGGACGCCAGTACATCTTCTCCGGCTGAACCCATCCTACGAATTCCTTGCCACGGTCTCGTAGTTCGAGATTTATTTGCCCGGACACACTTTGACTCGCTGCCAAAGTGAACCCAACCAAAACGAGAGAACAATATGCTGGACGTCTCATGGGGCCTCCGAGTTATTGAGACTCATGCTTAGAATTGACGGGGACATCTCGACGCATCTGTGTCATCTTGATTCTGTCCTCGACTCTCAAGCCGCTGTAAGTTGAGTGTCTCCATTTCCGCGAATGAATGTTGGAGGAGCGAAAGCTAGGACGACATAGAATCCTTGCCTCGACATACACGCGTGGTCCAGTAAGAAAACAGGCGTCCCGGGTCTTCGGGCTTTGTCTCCGCAGTGGAGGGAGCAGTCCAAAGTCGCATGGGGTTTTGACGCCAATAGCTCTGTCAGGTGTGATTCCGCGACTCATTCCTTTCAGCCGCATGATCTTTCTGGCCCTCCTGTTTCGATTCATAGACAATTGTTTTACATGTAGGACTTCGCCGCAGCGCTTGTCAAGCAGAAAGATAGTGGGCTCGGTCCCTCCTATCCAATGATCGTAGCGAGACAAAACGAGACTCCGGTTCGGAGGCAAGAGGTCGCCCTCAGAATCTCCTTGACAAGCGAAAGAGTGTGGCGTATCAAACGAATGTTTTCATTTGTAGACAGCGCACCTGTCTAGGACGGAGCTGGGAAACTGTTTGGGAATCGGTGCCGTCAGCGCACATAATGTCTACCTTAGTGCGCGTCAAGCGAGCTACCGTACAGGCCTTCGCGGTGGAGCAACGGTGCCGCGTAAAAACTTCCAAGGTCGGGGCTAGGCTTCTGAGCGTTGCTGGCCGCCCGTGGGGTCGCAACAAAACCACAATTGCATATGAGGAGGGATCATATGGGTAGCAAGACAACAGCGTTGAAGCCCCACAAGTTCTATATCGATATGATCGAAAAGATGTATTTTGCCAATGTTGACGCTAAGAACCTCCCCGCCACGCTCGATTGCTTTTGTCTGGATGCAATCTTCACGATTCAATCTTCTTTTACGGTTCACAAGGGGCGGGACACAGGCATAAAGAAGATGTTCGAAAGTTTCTTTCAGAATTATAAGACCGGCGTTCACAAAGATTTCGTCCACATCATTGACGTAGAGAATGAGCGGTGTGCCGTTCAGTTTAACGTCGAGTTGGTTGCGCCCAATGGCCACGTTACCAAGCTGAGCAATGCCAATGTTCACTACTTCGAGAACGGCAAGTTTAAACGCGTCTTCGTTTACATGAGCGGTGAAAACGTGCTGGTCTAAGAGCGACTCGGTGAGCCGGCTGCCTGTTGAATATTCAATAGACAGTTGCGCTCCGGAGCGAGCGTGCCGCTAGTGAAAACCGGTACAGTGAGGATGCACCGGCGCACTGCAGAAGTTCTCAGTCAATGGCTGCGACTCGGGATCCGTAGTGTACCGACCTAGGTGTATTTTCAGAGTGGGAACTTTTCTCATGGAAAGGAGGCACAAATGCCTCAGCTACCGCCACCCTCACAGCAGGATTGTGCTTATTTCGATTTTATCGAGGGATTGAAAATCTATAACTACACGCGAAATGTGAAAGGTCTTCTGGAGAACTATAAAGAGAAGGCGTCCGAATTCCAGGAGAAAAAAGGCTATCTTCCGTCGACGATGGAAGAGGCAGGGCGGTTGCTGGAACCCGATTTACTCTACCAATTCGCGTGTGCTACTCAGCACGTCGCGCAGCACATGATGTGGTCGGCGGGCGCTGATTCGGTGAAGGAACACCATGAAGAAATTCTGGCCATGATGCAGCAACCACCTGGCGATGGCGTTCGTTTGGAACTGAATCCTGGCTTGAAACTGCCCACCTGGTATACCGAGCACGATATCCATTTGACCCCGGGCGGCTACTGGGGGCAGGAGCTAGTGGGTCCTGTGTATCAGCGCGTCTTGGGTATCTACTCCACGTCTTGGCGTCGGGGCCGGAACCCGGGGGCCTTCCTGAAGATTGCCGGCTGTGCTCCGAAACGGCAATACCGGCGCATTCTGGACATGGGTTCCTCCACTGGCGCGCTGACCATGGCTCTTCGGCGGGTCTATCCGGAGGCTGAAGAAGTGATTGGCATCGATTTGTCGACGGCTATCTTGAAGTGGTCCAGCCTGGCTGCTCAGGAACAGGGGCTCAAGATCAGGTTCGCGCAGGCGGATGCGTCCAACACAGGTTTTCCCGGCGAGAGCTTCGAGCTGATTACCGCACACCTCCTGCTGCACGAAGTGCCGCCTGAGGTCGGCGACCAGATATTACGCGAGGCCTTCCGCTTGTTAAGACCAGGAGGCCACCTCATCATTGTGGAATCTCCACGTTATGGCGTTCTGCCCCCTGAACTCGCCTTTCTCGAGGACTTTGACACCCGGGGCAACGGGGAGGCTTTTTGGGGCCCGTTCCTTTCACGAGATCTGCCATCGGTGTTGCGAGGATTCGGTTTTGTCGAGGTCCGTGAGGGTCCCTTGGACTACGAGGAACCCACGTATTGGGGCTCGGCTGCCCTGATGCGAACGGGGGAGTTCAAGCCCTATAATCGCTGGGTCACTCAAGGCGATAAGCCTGCTGTGCAGCAACGCGATGGCAAAAACAAGTGATCAACGCAGAGGGAAAGATTCCATGACTGAAATTTACCATGCATTTCCAGAGGTCGTGCAAGACAAACTACTCGGCATGATCTTGGCATTGGGTGCTGAGTTATGGGTAGTGAAGGACAGGCTTTCATTACTCGAACAAGTCCTTAAGAGCAAAGGAATCGAAACCCGCGACATGATTGATGAGCTTGCCGGCAGTTCTGATCATGTCGCCGATATGCAGCGGGAGCGAGATGCTTTCATGGAGAGATTTATGCGGACTCTCACTCAGGCCTAACAGCGACGAATTTGCCTTCCCATCATGGCGGCGCAAAACTTTCCAGCTGGACAACGTGCCTCTACACGGCCACATCTTTCCTAAATACACCCTTCCAGGCAAAGTTCAGGCCTTCCCAATCGATGCAGATTTGTGCAAAGGCTCATTTCTCGAGAGCCGATGGAACTGTGGGGTGGAGCGTTCATGAGTAGTGTGAGTCCGAGCAAAATCGCTGAAAAAAAGACCAGATTCATCCTCATGATGCTACTGATCTTCAGCATCGTCACGTACCTGGATCGAGTAAACATTTCAATCGCCGCCAAATACATCATTCCACAGTTTGGCTTCAGTAGTGTTCAGATGGGTTGGATTTTTTCCGCGTTTGTTTTCGGCTATGCACTCCTTCAAATCCCGGGCGGTTGGCTGGGAGATAGATTCGGCCCCCGCAAGGTGCTGACGGGAGCTGTCATCTGGTGGTCTGTTTTCACGGCCTTAACGGGCGTCGCATATCGGATCATCGGCTTCTCCGCTGTCGGTATTCTTGGATCCTTTATCATTATTCGATTTTTTGTCGGCTTAGGCGAGGCTGTTGCGCTTCCCACTTACAATCGAGTAATTGCAAACTGGATGGCTCCTGAGAAGAGGGCCTGGGCGAGCGGTTTTGTCCTTGCAGGTCTAGGGATGGGAGGGGCCATTGCGCCGCCATTCATCGCTTTAATCATGCGGTTGTTGGGCTGGCCGGCTGCATTCTACATCTGCTCATCGCTGGGTATCATTCTGGGGGGGATTTGGTACCGATATGGATCGGACGCGCCAGCGAAGACTCACGACGTTCCGATGGGCGCGACGCTCACGCTGCAGTCCGATGAGCAGGCTACAAGCCTAGTCAATAAGTCGGCAGGGACATTTAGGCAACCAACGCCGTGGCTGGCGATATTGTCCAACAAGAACGTTTGGCTGATTACTTTCAGTCAAGTCTGTGTTGGATATGTGGTGAATGTGTACGCTGCATGGTTTTATCTTTATTTGACCGAGGTGCGCGGCTTTAGCATGTTGCGTGGTTCTTTTTATGCCACAGGGCCTTTCCTAGCGAGTGCAGTTCTGCCGTTTCCCGTTGGCAAGCTCTGCGATTATTTGTCTCATCGTTATGGCAAGCGGATCGGTCGGAATGGAACCGCCTTGGGCACGATGTTGCTGGCGGCAATTATGGTGTTTTGGGGCGCTAGAGTGGCTAATCCCTATGTGGCGATAGCCGCACTATCCGTCGGTGATGGGTGTCTCTTTGCCGCCATCACAGCTTTCTGGGCAACGGTCGTCGATATCGCAGGTGAATCGGCAGCGACCGTAACAGGATTGACGATTGTAGGGACAAATTCCGGCGGCACGATAGCACCGATTGCCACTCCACTGATTGCAAGAGCGTTTGGATGGACAGCGGCACTTGATTGCGCCGCGGCGTTATCGCTGGTAGGCGGCTTGGTATGGTTATTGATTCACCCAGAGCGGACGATTGTGGAGAAGCCGGCAATGGACGCGGTATCCCAGTGACAGTTGAGGATTGAGAGGGAGGTACTCTGGCTCACCCGTGCGCCACGGATCTCTTTCTAAGAGACGTCAGTAAAAAACGAATGTCAGGTATTCGTCGACCGTCGCTAGCAGTTGGAAGGCGATAAAATAGTTATTTACGCGGCCAAACCAAAGGCGGAACCGCCGAAATTGGTCGTCGCATCGCAATGTCACTGATCTTCCGGCACAACTTTATGCTTGACAAACTTAGCGACGGAGGATAGAAGTCTCGAAGTTTTGTCAATTGTCCTAATGTGAAGACAGTTTGCTTTGAAAGAGGCACTATGGCCATCAGCTCTCGGAGAGTCTTTATCAAGACGGGCGCGGCGTTGGCTGCAATGCCCGGAATCGTCGCCGGCGCGCGTGTCACTGCGCCGTCGTACTCGACGTCGCAAAGCAATCGGCAGGAGTTCGAAAAACTGAGTAGCTCGAAGGCGCCGTGGAAACCTGTGAGAGTGCTGGACACGGATCGCATGCCGTGGGTGAAAGCCCCGACCACAGACCCTGAGAAGTATGCGGCCGCTCGAAAAGTGCTCTTCGAGAATCCGGAGACGAAAGGCGCTTTAGTGCTTACTTTTCGTGCCGCCGGTTGGGGCGGGGCACCGGTCCACTACCATACGTTCCATGAATGGGGATACATGCTGTCGGGCGACTCCACCAACAATGAGTCCACTCACCCCAAACAGCACTACGGGCCTCTGATGCGATTCCGGGAAGGCTACTACTTGGATCGCCCTCCTTACAGCCTGCACGGGGGAGAGAGGGGCCGCCAGGATTTTATGCGATCTCAGTCGGGCGCTTCCTGGTTCTTCATGGAAGAGCAAGATGTGTGGAGTGGCACTTACAGCGTTGAGCCGCAAGTGAGCTATTACAATCCAGATTACAAGAAAGTCAAACAATGGACGGTGCCGCGGATCATCGACACGATTGGCGGAATGCCCTTCGAACCGGACCCGGACGTGCCCGGCTTGCATTTCAAATACTTGACTTTTGATCAGACCACTGGCTTCCGAGTCATGTTGTACCGCCTCGAGCCGGAATGGAATAGCTCGCGTTCGCCGCAGTTTGCGCGTGCTTACTACTACAAGCAGGGCTATCAATTCACCTTCGTGCTGGCCGGCGACCTGAACATACAAACCTACCAAGCGCCGGGTCAGAAAGCTGAGAAGATTACCTTAGGCAGATACTCTTACGTAGAACGCGCTCCCATGAGCATCTTTGGCTTGGCCGATGGCGTGGTTACCCAGATCGGCTGTTATTGGCTGGAGGCGACGTATGGAAAAGGTGCCACGCACAGCTCTACCCCGATTGAAGATCCCAACTACATATGAGCACAATTGCGAATTTTGCCGGCGGAGGGGCCCTGAGCGAGCATGAACTGATCATTCATTCTCGGGATTCAAACGGGAATATTCGCGCGTCAGAAACCATACCTTCGGCAGCGGAGGGCATCATCACGCCCACCAATCTGTTCTACATTCTTAACCATTACGATGCACCGCCCCCTATTCAGAAAGAGACTCTATCGCTTCGCATTGAGGGGGCAGTTCGCAAACCTTATACGCTGTCATATGCAGACCTCCGCAAACTTCCGTCGCGTAGCGTGATGGCCCTCATCGAATGTGCGGGAACCAGTCGGAAATTCCTGAAGCCGCAAACACCGGGCACGCAATTAGGAAATGGCAGTGTGAGCTGCGGCGAATGGACGGGCGTGTCGCTCGCGACTTTAGTCTCCAAGGCCGAGCCAATTGACGATGCGGTTGAAGTCCTCATTGAAGGCCGAGACAGTGGAACTGCGCAGCCAGAAAACGTGCGGTCTACATTCGCCAAAAGCCTCCCCTGGGAAAAGTTCGTTTCGCCCGACACCATGATCGCGTGGGCGCTGAACGGCGAGCCCTTGGAGCATGCGCACGGCGCGCCCATCCGGCTAGTTGTTCCCGGGTGGTACGGCGTCTGGTGGGTCAAGTGGATTAGTCAGATACAGGTTCTTAAGACCAGGTTCGAAGGCTTCTGGCAAAAGCTCCGGTACGTATACAGCTGGCAGGACGGCCGGCATGAGTTTCTCGTGACGACCCAAAAAGTAAATTCACTCATCACCGATCCTTTGCCCGATAAACCCATCGAATCGGGGAGGCAGATGTTACGCGGTTATGCGTGGTCCGGATCCGGAACCATCGTCCGAGTTGAAGTTAGTTTCGACGGAGGATCTAGCTGGCGCGTCGCATCTCTGTTGGAGCCCAGGAATCGCTGGACATGGACCCGGTGGGAGATAGAATGGTCTGCGCAGCCCGGCGAGTATTATATACACTGTCGTGCGACAGACGAAATAGGACACACTCAGCCGCCAGAATTCGAATGGAACCGCCTCGGCTACGGAAATAACGGCATCCAACACTTCAAGTTTCTAGTGCGCTAGCGCTGCGCAAAAGAACCATCTTCCGGTCTCGCGTTAGGATTGTTCAGTTCTTCGCTGACTAGCGTTTCGGCCAGACACCCAATAGATTGAACACGTCAAACGCACATTCCGGCATCTTGACGGCGGGGAGAATGAGATGAAGCTGGCACGCAGAGATCTTCTTCGTTCACTGCTGGCGGGAATCGGCAGCGCGGCTGTCCTCGGCACGACGAGCAGCGCTTCGGCCCTAACTCCAGGACAGTTGGAGACTGGAAAACCGGACGCCGGAGTGGCCCCTTTAACTTCCGGGATATCAGCGGGAACGGCCTCGGTTTTCAATGTTAACGAATGCATTAACGAATACCGCAAAGCGTTCAATTATGTTGTCCACTGGCGCGGTAAAGTGATGGTATCTCAGGCGGCAATGTGGGGTGCGCCCGGTGTAGCTGGGCATCCCAGCGCAGTTGTCGGTCCGAAGGATATGCAGCGGGGCCTGATTCGCTTCGTCGAGGTATCCACGAGGCCGACAAAGGCCTTCACCACGCGCGGGTGGACGGCACTGGAGATCCGAACCCGCAATGTTGACGAGCTCGCCCGGCATCTGGAAGGGAGCTCATTCAGGCGCATCGGCGGACCTGCTGACCTGAAGTTTACGACGCAGTCGCATGTATTACGTGCCGTGCAGGCCCTGGGCCCTAGTGGCGAAGCACTGTACTGCACACAAAGCCTTGTAGACCCTGAGGGAGCATATCCAGGTGGCCAGTTGGGGCCGAATAACGTGGGAACACTCTTCATCATGGTCTTGGCCTGCTGGCCGTACCTCGAGACACGAGATTTCTATGTACAGACACTTGGCATGAAGCTGGGCGTGGAACACCCTCGTCCGCTGCGCTTCGCCAATCAATTCATAGGATGGCCGGACGACCGCAACGGAATTCTGGCCACGGCACGATCCGGTCCCACCAGTTTGATTGAACTCGATGGCTATCCCGAAGCAGTACCTTCGCGCCCTATCCCCGGCGGCAACTTACCTGCAGGCGCGTCTATGTGCACGCTCGAGGTTCCCAACCTGGGCGCTGTGGCGGCAGCACTGAAAACCGCAGAGATTCCTTTTAGCCAAATGGAGTCGCGCCTGTCCCAACCGCCGTATCGCGGTAGTGCGGCCCTGGCCTGCAGCGGCCGCTCAGGAGAAATTGTGGAGTTTGTCCAGAGTAACGAAGCGCCAACCAGAACTTGAGAACCGCACCAAAACAAAACGGTCGCGAATGAGTCGAGAATCCAGAAGGAAATTCGTGAAGAGAGGGGTTACGCTTGCCGGTACGCTGGCGGCTGCTTCTCTCCCGAATTCAACACCATTTGCCGAGGTGCAGAGCCAGGAATCAAAGCCGCCTCGAGACGCTCACCTGGAAGTGCAAAGTGATGTCACCATACGCCGCCGCATCGTAAGCACGCCGTTTGGACAGGTACACGTCCGCACTACGGAAGGCCGGGGACTACCGCCACTCCTCTTGCTACATATGACTCCGCTTTCGGGCGCGATGTTCGAGGAATTCATGCTGGAAATGGGCCGTGAGCGGATGTTGATCGCTCCCGACCGCGTCGGATACGGGGCATCGGACACCCCTCGAGGCGACCTTTCTATGGAGGATTATGCTAGGGCCACCCTCGCCGTGTTGGATGCTCTCGGATGCCGCACTGTTGACGTTTTCGGAATTCATACAGGATCGACCGAGGCCGTGGAGCTGGCATTCGCTGCTCCCCGAAAAATTCGGCGCGTAGGGGTCGTCGGCGTGCCACTTTTTACGGAAGCGGAAATCGCTGAACGCCGTGCGACGCGCGTCCTTCCTCCTCCGCCCCCATCCGAAGATGGCTCGCATCTGCTTGTTGTATGGCGACGCCGATTTGTTTATCGGCACCCCCCATACGACCTGCCTTACTTGCACTGGTATACGATCGAAGAGCTGAAGGCCCGGCCTTATGCAGGGCTCGCTTATAAGGCTGTTTACTCGTATCCGATGGCGACTCGTCTCAAAGCATTGACCCAGCCTCTGATCGTCTTCGCGGCGCACGATGATGCTTTCGAACAGACCGCCAGATCGCAGCCCTTTCTGCCTCCCGGCGCAATCTATCTAGATCTTCCCAATTTTCAATTCGACATCTTTCACGTCAAGGTCAAGGAGATGTCAAACCTCGTCCGCCGGCATTTCCCAGTCGACCAAGATTAGGGCCGTTTTCTCCTTGACACCTGGTGCGGCGTTGTCCTATAACGGCACAATTGTCACTAACTATAAACAGTTGAAGAGAACAGGAAAACGGCGAAGTTGCCACTCCGTAAGACCGCACGCTCTGAACGCTGTGGACCACAGTACTCAATCACCGGCGACTGCTGCAGTACTTTTCTCGGAGAAGAGTGGTCTTGTCGTCTGCCCCGGTTCCAGTTTCGATTTCGAGGCGTGCGCCATTCCTAGGAATCCACACTTATTTTCTGCACAACCGGCGGCGTCTGACTCTACCGGCGAGCGTGGAGCGATTTGACCTACCAGGTGCGAACGTAATCGCCAGAACGGAGGAGGCATGTTTGCGAGCCAACGCTGTTTTCGCTTCGTCGGGAGTATCTTGCTGGCCCTCTGTTTAGCGACGATCTACGCTTCGGCGCAGACGACTACCGGAACGATTCTTGGAACCGTGCACGACGCTTCGGGTGGGGTAGTTCCCGATGCCCGAGTGAGCGCGGTGAACGAAGCCACGGGATTCGGACGCCAAACCTCTACTGAATCATCCGGCGAGTACGTGCTCACTTCGCTGCCAGTGGGGAGCTACACGTTGACCGTACAAGCCAATGGCTTCAAAACCAAAGTCTTGTCAGGCATGGTCTTGGAAATTGATCAGAAGGCACGCGTCGACGTGTCCCTAGAAATCGGCAGAGTGACCGAAGAGGTGCATGTGGTTGGTGAGGTTCCGTTAATTCGGACGGAAACGGCAGAGGTGGGCGAGGTGATCGAGAACAAGCGCATCGTGCAGCTTCCGCTGAACGGACGTCAGTTCTTGCAACTGGCCCTGCTTACACCGGGAGTGACGATAAATGCCAGCGGAGGCCTCGGTCAGCAGATGAGTGGCCTGACGGGTCCCCGCATTACGGTGATGGGAGCGCGCGAAACGGATAACCATTTTACGCTCGACGGCGTTCTGCTGCAGGACCGTATGTTCAACACCCTCGCGGCGTCACCTGCCATCGACGCCATCGATCAATTCAAAGTTCAGTCGGACTTGTACTCAGCTGATGCTGGCGGCTACGGCGGCGCACAGGTCAACATAACCATCAAAAGCGGTACCAATAACTTTCACGGGGCAGCGTACGAGTTCTTGCGAAACCAGGTTTTCGACGCACGCAATTTTTTTGATCCATCTCAAAAACCACCGTTCCGTCAGAATCAGTTTGGATCGACTCTTGGAGGGCCGATTCGGAAGGACAAGACGTTCTTCTTTATGAATTACGAGGGCCTGCGGATTCGGAAGGCACTCACCGGTACATTCTCCGTTCCCAATGCACAGGTCCGCACTGGGAATTTCAGCGGCCTGCCGGCGATTAAGGATCCTCGGACAGGTCAGCCTTTTCCAAACAACCAGATCCCAGAAAATAGAATCTTGCCCGTCGCCACAGATCTACTCGCTCTGGTGCCTTTGCCCAACGTGCCTGGCCAAGCCGGAATCCTCCGTGGCTCGCCCAACGAGAGTGACAATGTAAACCAGGGAAACATCCGGCTGGACCATCGGTTCTCTGACAAAGACAATCTCTTTGGCCGTTTCACCATCTACGATGTAGCTTCGCTCCAGCCGTTTGGCTTTGTACAGTCCGGAGCTCCTCCGGCCGCCATCCCTGGTTTTGGAGTGTTCCTTGATTTTCGCGCCACAAACGTTGCAGTCGGCGAGACACATATTTTCCGGCCAAACCTCATTGGTGAGCTGAGAATAGGATTTAATCGTACCGCTGGCGGCCAGGCTCGCCAGAATGCGGGAAATAGGTTTGACGAACAACATGGCATCCAAGGCACAACGCGCGATCCCGCCAAGGCTGGTTACCCGCGGATCGTCACGGGCATCTACAATACTTTTGGCGATGCGACAAATCCTATCACGCGGCGCGATAACGACTTCCAGAACAACTACAATCTTTCGTGGGTTCGCGGCTCGCACAATTTGAAGTTTGGTGGCGAGTACACGCGGATTCAGTTTAATCCCGACGTCGATCCCGCATCCGCAGGGCAGTTCACATTCACGGGCGCCTTCACGGGAAACGCCCTGGCCGACCTACTGCTGGGATTGCCGTTCAACGCGATCGGCGCCACGGGAAGCCGCCTGATCTATTTACGCGCCAACCAGTGGCACTTCTTCGCCCAAGACGACTGGAAGGTGACGCCTCGGTTGACGCTCAATGTAGGTTTGCGTTACGAGTATGATTCGCCGTTTTCGGAGGTTCACAACCGGTTATCCGACCTGGACATCCCCAATTGGCGGCTGATCATAGCCAGTTCGGACGGAAACACCTATCCACAAAGCCTCTGGGTCCCGGGAATTCAGTCTGTGATCAAGATACCCATTGTGACTTCAGAGCAGGCCGGGATTAACCGCGCCTTGGTAAACAAAGATCCGCTGAATTTTGCCCCTCGGTTCGGATTTGCCTTTGACGTGTTTGGAAACCACAGAACGGTATTGCGCAGTGGGTACGGAATCTTCTATAACCAGATCTCGCTCAGCAATCTGTCCTTGCGTAGCGCGGCGCCTCCATTCTTTAACAATGTGAACGCTACGAACTCGCTGACAAATCAGATTCCAATTACGACGATTCTCACCAATCCGCTGTCAGGCGTTCCCGGTTGGTCCCCCTACGACCCGAACTTCAAGACCCCTTATTATCAGCAGTGGAACTTTGGTCTCGCGCAACTCGTGCATAGAGACCTGTTGGTAGAAATCCAGTATGTCGGGTCAAAGGGCACGCACTTGCTGACGAACAACCTTTTCAACGCGCCGGCCCCCGGTTCCGGGCCCATCGCTCCGCGGCGCCTGTATCCTCAATTTGGGGGCAATGCCCAGGAAGTTTCCTGGGCCACCTCAAGCTACGAAGGCCTGATTCTTCGAACGGAAAAGCGCCTCTCACATGGGCTAATGTTCGTCGCTAACTATACGTACTCTAAGTGTATTGACGAGGATTCTTTGGCGGCTGGGACGCTCGGCACAAACCCGCCTCAGGATCCGCGCGATTTCAGGGCTGAGCGGGGCTTGTGCACCTCCGATGAGCGTCACCGCTTCGTGTTCAGCGGAACCTATGACATTCCATCCGTGTCGGCCAATCGAGTTCTGGAACGGATTTTCGGGGGATGGGAGGTAGGAAGCATAGTTACTGTCCAAACCGGACTGCCTTTTTCGGTGAACTTAACTTCAGACCGGGCCAACACGGGTAACCTCAACCAACGTCCTAACGTCATTTGTAATCCCAATGACGGGCCCCACAATGCGCAGAAGTGGTTCAACACCTCATGCTTCCAGCTCCAGGGCCAGTCCACCTTCGGTGATGCCGGACGGAACGTCGTCACTGCTCCGGGGCTCGCTACGGTGGATTTTTCTCTGCTCAAGAACATCGTCATCCGGGAACATCAGTCAATCCAGTTCCGCGCCGAGTTTTTTAACCTTTTCAATCACGCGAATCTCGACATTCCAAGCCGTTTGTGCACCGCTTCCACAACTGGGGCGCCATGTACCTCGCCTGCTTTCGGAAGGGTCCTCTCGGCGGGAGATCCGCGAATCATACAGGTCGCTTTGAAGTACCTCTTCTGAAGGACCGGACGAGAGTCGGAACCGCTTCGTTCTGGCAGCGATAGCAGTACTTTATTTTGGAACTGATCTCGGCCATTATAAGGATGACAGCTTTGACGATTGTCGGAAATGTGGAACCATTTCTGACGCGAGCCACAGACGGCCGTGGAATCTCGCGCAAAGAGGCGCTCTTTCTGATGGAGCAGGCCGGGGTGGCTCTCGCGAGCAGCTTCGTCCCTCTGTGATCGATCTCACGGGCCGAACCATCAGCTACTCGAGAAAGAGCAGGGCAGTTTTACGCTGCCCTTCTGGGCCCTAAATCAGAACGTTGTCGCAACTCATGTACACGTAGACGCGCTTAAACTTACCGTTTTCAAAGTGGTGGACGTTACAATTACTCATGGTCGTTTTCTTCCCGTTGGGAGCGACCAATACAGCGTTGAACTGCACGGCACAGCGGTCCTTTTCCGGATCAACGATGTGTACAAAGTCCATGTGCATGACGGTCGTATAATTCTCGAAAAAACGTTCGAACATTCTCTTGATGCCCCTGTCCCGCCCCTCGTGAACGACAAATGCGGATTGGATGGTAAAGACTGCGTCTTCGCAAAAACACGCGAGGGTCGCAGCAAGATTTTTCTGACGCACATTGGCAAAGTACTTTTGTTCGATCATGTCGGTATAAAAACTGTGCAGCTTCGACTGCGTGGCCATCGCTCCACCGTCCTTGGAGTGTAGATTTGCGGCGTTCTGTCCCCTAGGGCCCTTTACGCTGACCGTCAGATCAACGAACAGCAATGAATGGTAAAGGAACTGCAATTAGCGTCAAACGTTACTTCGAACACCGATAGTGCTCGCATAGAGTAGAGTACTAGGAGGCTGTTATCCGCGCGTGAAAGTTAAAGTTAATCTAGGAGCTGTACAACTCATTGAACTTCGTTGTCAAGAGAAAAGCTTTGCCCTCTGCAGCAACGGAGTAAGGCAAGTGGAGGCCGGAGAAGGACAGAAAGAACCGATTGGTCTGATGTACTATCAGAAGTGTGAATAATAGAACAAAGGGTCAGGAACCGCGATGTGTGCCATCCTCTCGAACAGATAGGTGAAAAGGGGGAGTTTTATGGTTCAGAATGAGTTTGGTGGCGCCAAACCAGATTGGAAGGAACATGGTATCCGCATTATTCGTGCGTCGGAGCTGGACTCAAATACGCCCCAAACTCCCGGTATGACTCGAGCGGCGGCGATCACGCATGCGCGAGTTGGGGCGAGCAAACTTTGGGCGGGGACCGTAGTCGTTCAGCCGAATGCGAAGACTGGAGCGCATCACCACGGGGAATTGGAAAGCGTGCTCTATGTAGTCAGGGGTCGGGCCCGGTTTCGGTGGGGAGAGCGACTAGAGTTTGTGGAAGAGGCCGGCCCCGGCGACTTCATCTATGTCCCTCCGTTCGTGCCGCATCAGGAAATGAACGCCAATCGCGACTGCCCGGTCGAGGTTGTGATTGTGCGCAGTGGTCAGGAACCGATTATCGTCAATCTGGATATTGCTAGCCCAGAGCCAGACGGCGAAGTGAAGTGGGTTGATCCGGTTCACCCCGCATAACGGTCGAGTCCGGACAGTTTGCGCCTCATCTGCATGGCTTCTTGCGCCCAAGAGCGAGACTCCGAATCGGATAATGACTACGCGTTGGCTCGTTTTTACATCAACCGCTTCGGCCGCTTCTCTTGCGTAGATCCGCTAGAGGGGAAGCCAGCAGATCCGCAGTCCTGGAACCGCTACGTCTACGTTCGCGACGATCCCATCAATATGACTGACCCTAGTGGAATGGGTTGGCTATCTTGGTTAATCAGGATTGCGCTGGCAGTGATCAGTGTAATCACTCATGTTCCTCTATTTTTACCTGTCCTCCGCAAAAAATCGGTACACGATGAGTTTATAGGCGCAAATCTACGTCACAGGCAAGGTTGCTGCCATCAGCGCACCCGTGGCATGCTCGTCAGCCCCATGAGAACCGCTCACTCCCTGCTACGCTTAGTTTTCATACTTTTCTCTCTGGCCCAGGACGCTCTGCGATTCTTGCTGTTGGGGACTCGTTCGAGTGCTGCGATCAAAGCGGAAAATATTTTCTTACGGAAACAGCTCGCCCTTTATCTCGAACGCGAGATCAAGCCTCGGCGGGCAAGCGACGCTACTCGCCTGTCTCTGGTTCTGCTCTCTCGGCTTTTTGCATGGCAGACTGCCTTGATCAACGTCAAGCCCGGGACCTTCCTCCGTTGGCATCGGAAAGGATTTCGCTTGCTCTGGCGATGGAAATCGAGGCCGCGAGGGAGGCCTCGTGTGCCCGGGAGACTCCAGGAACTGATCTTCAAGATGGCGCAGGAGAATGCCACGTGGGGAGAAGAGCGGATCGCTGCTGAATTGCTCCTCAAACTGGGAATTCGGGTGTCGCCTCGGACCGTCCGACGGTACATGCCTCTCGATATTGGACCTAGCAAGCACGTCCCTTCTCAGCAGTGGATGACATTTGTACGAAATCACGCCCAGGCGATGTGGGCCTGCGATTTCTTCATCGTCGTGACGGCTCGCTTTCGAATTCTCTATGTCTTTGTGGTCATGGAGGTAGGAACCCGCAGGATTGCTCACTTCAACGTGACCGATCATCCTACCGCAGCTTGGACACTCCAGCAGTTTCGAGAGGTCGTCACCGGGGAGCAGTCCTACCGATTCGTCATCCACGACCGGGACAGCATCTACTCGAGTGAGCTTGATTCTGCCCTCAAGTCGCTGGGCGTGACGGTCTTGAGAACTCCGTTTCGGGCACCGCAGGCGAATACTTTCTGTGAACGGCTGGTAGGCACGATCCGAAGAGAATGTCTTGATTTCCTCATCCCTTTGAACGAGAGGCATGTGCGAAGAATCTTGAAAGAGTGGGTAGTGCACTACAATCAGGGACGACCCCATTCGAGCCTGGGACCGGGCATTCCCGATCCACGGGGCAACCAGCAAGTCAAAACTTGCGGACACCACATTCCCATCGATCATCGAGTTGTGACCAAAGCGATTCTGGGCAGACTGCATCACGAATATAGGCTAGAGAGGCGTGCGGCTTGACCTCCTTAGGCAGAAATGCAGTTGTTAATGAAGGGGACAAAATTCCGTGGAACGGTGCTTTGCTCTCGGTACAGCCACGAATTCGATTGAGCCGTTCTTTCGATCAGCGCAGCCACACTTATCTAGGTTATGCACTAAGGGTGCGCGGCAATGTCGGAAGTGAAGCCCGAGAATTTCTCGTGGGGGTGGGCGAAGGTGCTCACGCTAAACACCATTTCCGTCCGGGTGATAGCGTGTCTGGTAGTGCGCTGCCAGTTGTTGATCCACGAATGGAGACGGTTGAGTTTTATAAGGTGAGCGATCTGCAAGTCACGGAACGCAAACTTGTGGAAGAGACCCAGGCGCCCCCGTGGCGAGAAATTCCACCGCCTCTTCCGATCTACCGCCAACGTGGTCATCGGCGACTTGCGGCACGAACGTACGAGGAAAAATGCACAAGCTGCATGTGGGGATGCCACATGGCGGTCGAGATGATCATTGATCAGTAGAATCCGAGTCAGCGCCGCTACCGAACTGAGACCTTCTGCTATGGTCCGCGGTCGTGTCCTCTGTACCGATCCGGACCGGCGCGCAAGGTTCCGGGCCGGCGCGGCATGACTTACACGGAAGAGGACTGGATTGACGATCAGGCAACTTCACACCGCGCCCTGAATGAATAGAACAGTCGTGCGGTGATATCCGCAGCCTGATTCCAGACTTAGTAAAAACGTGAGCCATTCAAAGTGGGTGCTGTGCCGTTAGGCCGAAATATTTGCGGAGGACAGGCCAAGCCGCCCCGAAGCGCGAGTCGGAAACATGATGATCGCAAGGATGGCAGGATTTGGACAGCTAAATGGCACCGCGAATGACAAGAAAACCGCCAAGCATCCAACTTTACGGGTGAGCCGCACGCGGGATGTGCATTTCAAGTCGGAATAGAGTCCGCGGAGGGTAGGCCATCTTGCCAGCTGTAAACCTGGTTCCGATAGGTGGAGTCTTGGCGATGAGACCCTTGATCGTTCATTGCCATCCACAAAACCATCGTTTCATTAGCTACGGAAAGTGAAATTGCACCTGCTGTTTTTCATTAGCCGGGTTGGAGCTCTAGCCAACCTTTTTGACCCATGGAAGCACCGTACTAATAGACAGTAGTAGTATCGCATTCGTAATCCTGGGGTGGGACCGATGCGCTACCTATCCAGCCACTTGGTTTGGACTGTTACTCTCAGCTTTATCCTCGTCGGCCCGTGTTTTGCCCAAGTTAACATTCGGGTCAATGAGGCGGCCACTCGTATCCAGATTCATTCCGATGGCACCATTGTCGATCTGCTAGTAGAAAATCTATCGCACGAGAAGGTTTCTGCGCATGTTTTGCTTGAATTGGTGGATCCACGAGGCGTAGTTCAGATTCATGCGGATCAAGATGCTTCTTTTCCTGCCGGTTCGACGAAGTTGAAAATCGCCTTACCCCCTGAGTCTGCTCAAAAGGAGAATCTCTTCTGGTACCGCTTGCGTTACACAATCATGTCTAGTTCTCCGAGTGAATCGTCGCACAAGCCCGTCGTGGGAATCCTCTCGGTGGGCAATGCCACGCCAGGAATCTTCGAACTGCACGTGGCTGGCCCCTCGTTCGTCAAGGGGGGTGGACATTACGCCGTCCGCATTCGTGCAATCCATCCGGTGACGGCTCGCTCCGTCCCAGGAGTTTCTGTTCAGGCTTCTCTAGACCTCGACGCAGATGATGGTAAGCCTTTGCTCACAAGAACCGCTCTTACGGATCGACTGGGATTCGCCACGCTTCCTTTCGCACTCCCAGATAACGTCGACACAAATCAAATCGATGTGAAGGTCACTGGAAAACTCGGTAGCTTTTCAGCGGATGCACATGGCGATTTCCATGTAAACCATTTCTCCAACGTATCGGTGAGTACGGACAAGCCTCTTTACCAGCCTGGACAAGCGCTCCATACGCGTCTGATGGCGTTCGACACCAACAAGAAGGCCATCGCAGGTCAGCCAGTGATTCTAAAGATTCTCGATCCCGAAGAGACGCTCGTTTATAGAACAGAAGTGCAAACATCGCGCTTCGGAATTGCCGCCGCGGACTGGCAGATACCTGACAATCTGCGCCTTGGAACATATCGAATTCAAGCAAACTTCGGCGAAGGTCATTATGAGGACTCCGGTGCATCTGCCACCGTCAAAATCAGCAGATACGACCTTCCGTCCTTTACCGTAACGGTCAAGCCAGATCGAACCTACTATCTACCCGATCAGAACGCTTCGGTCGAAATCCGTGCGAACTACCTATTTGGAGAGCCCGTCCGTCACGGGCACGTTCGTCTAGTTCACGAAACCGAACGCCAATGGAACTATCGCGAACAGAAGTGGGATGTCAAACATGGTGAAACCTACGAGGGTGACACCGACGAACAGGGTCGTTATATTGCCAAGGTTGATTTGACCAAGGACCACAACCGCCTGCAATCCGAAGATTACGAGCGGTTCCGTGATCTCACGTTTGCCGCCTACTATACGGATTCCTCTACGGGGAAGACTGAGCAGCGCCGTTTTGCACTGCGCGCGACCAAGGACCCGATTCACGTGTATGTAATTGAATCGAGCGGCTCGCACTCGAAGGGGCTCCCTCTAGAGTTTTACCTGTCCACCGATTATGCAGATGGCTCTCCCGTTCAATGCGACGTCGAAATCAACTGGGTGGGTTGGCGACGATCTTCGAGCAACGCTGCTCTTTCCGCGCCAGCGGGACAGCCGCTTCGACGTGTTCGTACGAATCGTTACGGTGTGGCGAAGGTCAGCGGCCTTACTATTCCAAGCGGTGGTGATTCCAACGAACTTTCTTTGAGTTTTCGGGCACGCGACCATAGGGGCGAGGTCGGTCATCATACAGAATCAATGTGGTACTCAGATCGGTCCGGAATCCGCATTAAAACTGACAAAACCCTATACAAACCAGGCGAACCGATTGAAGTTCAACTCCTAACGAGCCAGTCCGACATCACCGTTGTTGTGGACGCAGTGCATGATTTCCAAGTTTTGGCCTCCAAGCTGGTGCGCGTTCGGCACGGTCATGCCAATGTTGTGTTTGAGGGGAGCGGTAAGTTTCAGAACGACGTGAGCATTCTTGCTTATGCGTTTGCGCTGAAGCCGGGCGATGATTATTACAACTCAGCGGTCGTGGGTTCACACACAGTCTTATTTCCGAAGAACCACGAACTGAAGGTCGATGTGAAGTTTGCGAAGTCTGTCTACCGGCCAGGGGATGAGGCCACGGCGGACTTGCGAGTAACCGGCGCCGACGGTGAACAAGCAAAGAGTGCCTTAGGCCTCTTAGTGGTCGATAAAGCGGTCGAGGAACGAGAGCGAACTGATCGCGAATTCGGCGGGCAAGGCGGTTTCTACAATTTTCGCGATCTTTGGGGCGGGACTTCGGAACTCAGCGGAGTCCGCAGAAGCGAACTGGATAAAATCGACCTAACGAAGCCGCTTCCGGACGGTCTGGAACTCGTTGCGGAAGTCCTCCTACAAGGGAATGCGGCGTGGCCAGAGACCTTCGCCAGTGATTCGAGTTCTGCAGATTTGTCCAAACTCTTTGCATCAGAAATCGATCCCAAAATCCAACCGATCCGCACCGCTCTAGCCATTCGTTACGACCAGAAGGGTGAATATCCCAAGACACAAGCAACTTTAGACAGCTACTTGGCCGCTGCGGGATTCCGGTTGCAGGACGTCAAGGACCCATGGGGAACGCCCTACCGCGGTGGCTTCAGTGTCGCTCGCGAGTCGGATGTCTTAGAAATCTCGAGCGCGGGCCCGGACAAAACCTTCGGCACGGAAGATGATTTTGTAGTGGCCAAAATGATGTGGGCGTATTTCAAGCCCACCTATGAGGCACTGCGGCGGGCGGTGAATGAATATCATGCCCGCACCGGAGGATACATCCGAGATGCGCAAACCCTGAAGAGCGAACAGACGCGTCTCGGAGTTGATTTTGAGTCGTTGAACGACCCATGGGGGCATGGATACCAGTTATCCTTTGGAGTTGATAGAACCCAATACACGGTGACTGTGACGAGTGCCGGTCCGGATGGCCGTTTCAATACGAAGGCGGCTCCATCCGATGATGATTTCCCGCTTGCAACAATAGGAATCGACTATTTTTCGGGCACGAGATATCAAATCGACTCAGTTCTCACGAAACATTTCAGGGAAAAGCACGCATTCCCGGAGAATCTGGAGCAATTACGGAAAGCCCTTGAGAATTCAGGAATCGGTTGGGATGGATTAAAGGACCCCTGGAGACACCCCTATTATGCAACTTTTCGTAAGGAAGCTCGGTATGCCGACAGCGTAATTGTCGAAAGTTATGAGAGGCATGAGCAGGGAGCTCAACAGCAGACCCGGATCATCCCCGTGACGCAGCAGATCAATTGGGTCTACATTCGAAGCGCTGGTGAAGATGGTGTTGAAGGTACTTCGGATGACTTCGATGCGGCGATGTTTTCACGTGCAGTCGTTGAGCAGAGCAGCCAGGACACGACACGAATTGCAATTAAGGATCAGACCGTCCTCGCTGGAGCAAGCGGCGCTATTTCGGGCACGGTAACAGATCCTTCTGGCGCTGTAATTGCCGGCGCTGACATCACCGCCAAGAACAATGTAACGGAGCAGACCTTTACTGCAACGACGGACAGTGAAGGCGCATACCTTTTGCGAAATCTTCCTGCGGGTTTCTACTCGGTCCAATTTTCCGCCGTTGGCTTCAGGGGATTTACGATTACAAATGTTCCGGTGCGATCCTCAAACAAGACCCAATTGGACGCGCGGCTCAGCCTTGGTGCGATAACTGAAATGGTCGAGGTTTGTGCTGCGCCGGTCCTGGTTCAAACGACATCGGCCACTGTTTCCATTGTGACGAAATCAGGGATCTCAAGTCTCACGCTTCCGCCACAGCTGTCAACCCCCCGTCTCCGGGAGTATTTTCCGGAAACGCTGCTCTGGCGGCCGGAAGTCGTGACTGATGACAAAGGTCACGCTCAATTGAAATTTTCTCTCGCGGATAACATCACAACCTGGAAGCTCTCTGCTGTGGCATCGAACATGAATGGCGAAATGGGATTGGTTGAAAAGGACATTCGGGCGTTCCAACCATTTTTCGTCGAACATGATCCGCCGCGATTCCTCACAGTGGGTGATGAAATCGCACTGCCAGTGGTTCTGCGCAATTACCTCGACCGGAAACTTCAGGTTAATGTCGAAATGAAGCCGTCAGGGTGGTTCTCGGCCCTGGGCCCGACAATGATAAAGAGCGATGTCTCTCCACGTGACTCCGCACACGACATTTTCCGCTTTCAGGCTGTGACGGCCACCAAAGAGGGAAAGCAAGAAGTTAGCGCGATTGGTGCGGACGTGAGTGATGCCATCTCTAGGACCGTCACGGTGCGGCCAAATGGCGAAGAGAAGACGGAAAGAGTGAGCCAGATTTTTGCTGACATTACTTCTCTGGACCTGACGATTCCGGACAACGCAATCTCCGGCTCAGTGGAAACAACTCTGAAGATTTATCCGAATCTGACTGCTCACGTACTGGAAAGTATTGAGGCAATTCTGAAACGCCCCTACGGCTGTGCTGAGCAGATGATTTCGTCGACTTATCCCAGCGTATTGCTTCTGAAGTACGCAAAAGGAGCCAGCTACGAGAAGTCTCCGCTTGTACCTCGAGCACGCCGCTATACACAGCTCGGTTACGAGCGGCTCCTATCCTATCGTGCTCCAAGTGGAGGATTTTCGTATTGGGGCAAGGGAGATGCTGCAGACTTAGCTCTTACTGTGTATGCGATCAAGTTTCTGAGCGACACCAGTGAATTCGTCGCCATCGACGATTCATTGATCCAAGAAGCGGTTTCTTGGGTGTTGAATCAGGTCCAGCCGGATGGTCATTGGGTTGCGCGAGACTGGAACGGAAAAGATGATTCTCGGCGAAGCGCCATCCTGACGGCCTACATTGCGCGAATGATTGCGACTTCCAAACTGACTCCTCATGGATCTGGCGGGAATCGAGAGATCGTCAAGTCTGCGTTACTGGCAGTGCGGCGCGCTTTGAGCTTTCTCCAACCACATATAGATGCAATCGAGGAACCCTATGTGATTTCCTCGTATGCTTTGGCAGCGCTCGAAGTTGGTGACAACTCCGTATTCACAAGCAGCGTTGAGAGGTTGCGCAAGTTGGAGCATAGAGAAGGCGACTCCAGTTACTGGTCGCTCGAAATGAATACTCCTTTCTACGGCTGGGGACTCGCTGGCAGACTAGAAACAACAGCTCTTGTATTGCAGTCGCTCGAAAGAAGCGCAAATCCAAGCGACTCGGAGGCTTTGATATCGCGAGGCTTGCTGTTTCTCCTTCGCAACCAGGATCGCTATGGCATCTGGTATTCCACGCAAGCCACAATCAATGTATTGGACGCGATAGCCTCGCTAACTGCCCGCAAGGACAGTCGCTCAAATCAATCCGGAAACATCGCGACTGTTGGGTCGAAAGCTGTGGTTTCAGTCGACGGCAAGCAGACACTTTCCATTGATCTCCCGCCTGTCAATGTGTTGAGTGGACCAATTGATGTTGACATGTCGAAATTCGTGTTCCCCGGCAAGCATCGTATTGAGATTCGCCGGCCACCTGGCTCCTCACGCGCCTCGGTTCAGGTGCTGGCTGACTACTACGTACCCTGGACACATACTACCGTAGGAAACGATCTTCATCAGGAAGCAAAGGTTTCTGACGCACTTCGACTCACCGTTCATTTCGACAAACAATCTGCCCATGTGGGTGAAAACGTCCAGTGCAGTGTCGATGTGGAAAGGATCGGCTTCCGTGGCTACGGGATGTTGCTTGCCGAAATTGGTTTACCGCCAGGTGCAGAAGTCGATCGGAGCTCGCTCGAGCACGCTATGAAAGCGTCTGGCTGGGATATAAATGAGTACGACGTGTTGCCTGACAGGTTGATTGTGTACCTCTGGCCCCACGCCGGCGGAACGAAGTTCTCGTTCAGCTTCAAGCCTCACTTCGGATTGAAGGCTCTTTCAGCGCCTTCGATTCTCTATGATTACTACAATCCCGAAGCCCATGCCATCGTCGAGCCAACGCAATTCACAGTGCAATAGTGAAACAAGCTCCCAGGCCTCAGCTAAAGACGAGGCTCGACTTGCCATCCCGTACAGTCAAAAAAATCGTGCGTAGGGCTGAACCCCTCAAAGGTCACCGTCATGGTTTCAAGTCTCAGGCGGGCTCTTGATTGAAGCCGCTGACAATCCGCGACCAGTACACAA
>Ga0209117_1000070_pt1 | contig 75005 bp, 64 predicted proteins | sample BlaSpr_A8_OM2_M2_FD_187978 | JGI IMG/M metagenome (GOLD analysis project Ga0209117, IMG submission 187978) | Forest soil microbial communities from Thunder Bay, Ontario, Canada - Black Spruce, Ontario site 2_A8_OM2_M2 (SPAdes) (version 2) | ecosystem: Environmental > Terrestrial > Soil > Boreal... | reverse complement strand
CGAGGCGGGCTATCGCGAGGATGAGTTGATTGGCCATCGTTTGGTGGAGTGGGTTGAGAATACGCATCGCGAAGAATTTGAGGCGGCGCTGGAAACGACGGCGCACGGCAATCAAGTGGAAAACGTGGAGCTGCGCGTGAGGCGGGGCGACGCGTCGATGGGGCACTTTTCGATCAGCCTTAGCCCGATGCGGGATGAATCGGACACCGTAAACAGCGTAGTAGTGGTGATGACGGACATTACGGATGCTGTTTTGTTGCAAGCCAAATTAGCGCATTCGGAGAAAATGGCGACGATCGGGCGATTAGTCTCCGGCGTCGCTCACGAAGTGAATAATCCGTTAGCCGCTATTCTTGGATTTACGGATTTATTGCTGGAAAATCCGGATATTCCGGCGCCGGCGCGCGAAGACCTGCAGATTATTTTGCAGGAGACACAGCGGACGAGGGTTATTGTTCAGGATTTGTTGAGCTTCGCGCGGCAGCGTCCGGTGCAACGCGAGTCCGTGAAAATAAACGCGATATTGCGGCAAACCATCAAACTGCGAAGCTACGATTTTGCGAGCCACGGAGTGGAAGTAACGGAACAGTTCGACGAGGCGCTGGCCCCGGTGGTTGGCGATCCGCAGCAGCTGCAGCAAGTGTTTTTGAATATTTTAAATAACGCCTACGATACCGTACAGGAATCCGGGCGACGGGGAGCGATTTTGATCCAGACGAGCGCGAGCGGAAATTCGATTGAGATATCGGTGAAGGACAACGGCACTGGAATCGCGAACGCCGAGCGAATCTTTGATCCTTTTTACACCACCAAACAAGCCGGCAAAGGCACCGGATTGGGATTGAGCATTTGCTACGGAATCGTGCGCGCACACGGCGGAGAAATCACGTGTTCGAACAACGCGGATTCTCCAGGCAGCCGTTTTGTGATTCGCCTGCCTGTCGCGGTAGAAAATGTTGCCAGCGCGTCAGCAAAAGAGGCCGGGCGATGACGCAGTTAGGGGACACGCGAGTTGGGACGGCAATTTTACTTATTGAAGATGAAGCATCGGTGAGCGCGTTTTTGCGTGCCGCATTGGAACGAAAGGGATACCTCGTGGATCAAGCTTCATCGGGAGCAGAAGGATTGAGCCTGCTAGCCAAGCAAGCGTACTCCGGCGTGATCACTGACATTCGCATGCCCGGAGAAATTAATGGGGCGGATGTGCACACGTGGATTCAGAAAAACCAGCCACATTTAGGGGCACGCATCATCTTGATCAGCGGAGACACGGCGAACAAGGAAACTCAGGCTTTACTTGCGAACAGCGGGACTCCGTGCATTGAAAAACCATTTCGCGTACAACAACTGATCTCGATGGTGGAGAAAACGTTTGGTAAACCATGAACAATAACGCAATGAAAATTAAATTGTTGGTGGTGGATGACGAACAGAGCATTCGCAAGCTCTGTATGACCATCGGCAACACTTTAGGATTTATATGCTCTGAGGCGGAGAGCGCCGAAGTGGCGATGACGCGGCTGGAGACGGACCCACCGGACGTGATCCTCACGGACCTGAAACTTCCCAATCAGTCGGGTGTAGAGCTGCTCCGCCACGTAAAAAGCGTACTGCCGCGGGCCGAAGCTTCCATCATGACCGGACACGGCTCGATTGAATCAGCCGTGGATGCGATGAAGCTAGGTGCGTACGACTACATTGAAAAACCGTTTCGTGTAGAAAAAATGAGGCTGCTGTTGCAGCGCATGGCGGAAAAAATACGGCTGGTGACAGAAAATGAGTTTCTTCGCGATCGAGTGAATACCGAAGACAACCTGGATGGAATCATCGGTGCGGCGGCAAACATTCAGGATGTGCTGCGCATGATTTCACGACTTAAGGATACGCGGACGCCAGTGCTTATTTCCGGGGAAAGCGGCACGGGAAAGGAATTAGCGGCGCGCGCGATTCATTTTCGCGGCACCATGGCGCAAACGCCTTTTGTCGCGGTGGATTGCGGTTCGCTGGTTCCGACGCTTATGGAGAGCGAGCTATTCGGGTACGAAAAAGGCGCGTTCACCGGCGCGATGAAAACGAAGGCGGGACTTTTTCAGGCGGCTCACGGTGGCACTATTTTTCTCGATGAGATTGGCGAGCTTCCATTGGAAATGCAAGCTAAGTTGCTGCGTGTTTTGCAAGAGAAAGAGGTTCGTCCGGTGGGCAGCAACGATCGCATCACTGTTGATGTGCGCGTGGTGGCGGCGACGAATCGCGATCTGGAAGCCGCTTACCGCGCGGGTACTTTTCGCAAGGATCTCTATTTTCGGCTGAATGTGGTTACCGTGCATCTTCCGCCGCTGCGCGAACGCCGTTCCGATATTCCCATGCTGGTGCACCACTTTCTGAATCGCTATGCGGAAGGCGCGAATATTCAGGTAACCGCGGCAGCCATGAAGAGCCTCTTGCAATATGAATGGCCGGGTAACATTCGGGAACTTGAGAATTGCATTGCACGAGCGGTTACTCTCGGTGACCGGCAGACCATTGATGTTGCGGACTTGCCGCCGGCGATTCGTACTGAACCGGGTGACGCAAATATGGTTACATCCAGTGACGCCGCGTCTTTATCGACGACAGCGCTGGCGGAAATGGAAAAAATGACGATCCTTCGCGTGTTCGAGCAGGCGAACGGCGATAAGGCTCTCGCGGGGAAAATGCTGGGGATAAGCCGCGCGACTCTGTATCGCAAGCTCAAGCGTTACAACATTCCGGTCAAGGCCGAAGCCAACGACACTGAGACAGAATCTCAACCTGCGTAGGCAATTCTAGAATTGCGGCTGCATGCGTGAGACACGGACGTTTCAGGCTGAGACGGTTTGCGGCTTAGCTTCTTCAAGACGACTCCTAACTGCTCTTTTTTCTTAGCATTCAACGGATTCCACTTTTTGCGTGCTTTGGCGTCTGGCGTGCAGCTTTCCCCAGCGGGACCGTGCGCTCGTCGCGGGAGTCCGTGTGTCGTCGCATCGTTACACGTACTTTTCGTAAAAGAACCGGTTCGCTGTTGGTACTTAAGCTATGACGCTGACGGCTGGACAAACCGGATGTTGCGAACAACTCGCTCGGTTTTTTCCCGAGGTTGAGTTAAGGCGCATTCCAATATGTGTGACGGCCCTGGGACGCGGCACATCCCGGCTTCAAGAATCCACATCCGTGCAATTTGCGACGGACGAAATCATTATTTTTCCATCAACGCTGCCTCTGGAGTTTGACGATCATGTTCGTATCGAAAAACAGGGGCATGGGAACGCTGGAGAAGCAATCGTGGTGGCGTTGCAGTATTACGAGGGGAACAAGGCCATCGCGGTGAAGTTGCTACACGGTCCGAGCAACTGGGTGACGAAGCCGTGAACAAATCAATGACCATTCCTAGACCGGTTTCTGCCGCGAAAGAGGCTGGTTCCAAGCAGGCACAGTGGGAAGAACTGCGGTCTGTTTTCCCGATTTATATCGCGCTAGCAAAACAACTGCAATTTGAAATTCCGATCGCACAGAACAGGCGGGTGCTTTCTGAGAAAGTAGACGCCGAACTCTCGAAGCAAATTCAGGTATGGCTTGATTCGATGGACGAGCGTGTTCTGGTTTATCAGCTACGCCATCTGCTGCAGATGACCACGCTAAACGCCAGCGAAAGCGGCTTGCGGGCATTGATTCATCGTCATTTGCGCAAACCGGCTAAGTCTTCCGTGGATCGCGATAAGATTGATTTCCTGCTGGTTCAATATTTTGCGCTGTGCGCGCCTCCGAAGATCTATCACAAGCAAATCGAGCTTGCCGACGTGGCACAGGTGATGAAGCCGGTTCTGGGCGAAGCGGAGGTCACCCTACTTTCGTGGTGCGAGCCTCTCGAACAAATGATTCAATCGCTTCGCGCACTGCGAAGCCTCAGAGAGATCCTGAAAACCAATTTTATCATCCAGGGGCGAGCGGTTAAGGAATCCGCGGGCGGTATGTTCTATGACCCATGCGCGATGATTACTTTCGTGCGATTTAATTTTCTTTTGCGGCGCACCATCATTGAGTTGATGCACGCGGATCTAATTGCCATCCGGGCCGGGCTTGCGGCGCTGGAATCGGCTTCCGTCCGGGTGATCGATTGCCAGTCTCTGGGATTATCGGCTTCCGAGCCAGTCGCTAAAATTCTAGATATGGCCAACGAGTGGAAACAGCCGTTCCAAAAAGAATATACGGAGCGGTCGGTGACGCAGTCGTTTGAAAAACTGCTTGGATTGCGGGCGGATGTGGATGCTGCGCTGGAACGGCTGCAAAAGAAAACGCCCTCGCCGATTCTAGGCGGCATGGCTTCGACCCCTGCAAAGCCGGCACATTCATCCGCCAAAGTTGAAACTAAGGGCGGTATGGGGCAGAAGAGGGCAACCGAGCAGCCGGGCACAGCTCAGAAAAACGCCACAGCAGCTCCCGCAGAAGAATTGGACTTTGATACGTGCACTGAGAAAATTTGGGAGCAACTTATCGCGGCGCCTCCTTCGCGCGGGCGCTCCATGACCACCATTCGGCTGGGAGCGGCACGCATTCTGATGTCTTCGTGGGAAGTTTCCGCTTTTGTCAGCGAAGATGGCGCGTCCGCCGAAGATTTACGGCGAGCCGTGGTAGCGCGCGCCCTGGTGACGGCGGCAATCGAATTCGCGAAAGAGTCGGGAAACGCTTCGTGGCTCGACCGGGCACTGCCGGTGGCACGTGTTGAAGTGTCTCGATTGCAAGAACGAGTGGATTCGGCGAAACGCGCCAAAGACACGGAAACCGCTGTGAATTTAGGAATCAGCGCAAAGCGTTTGCTATCGGCGCTGGACGAAGCTGAAAAACTGTAAGACGGGCTTGCGTTGTTGAGGGATTAGAGTTCTCTGGGAGCTGCGCTTCTTTGCGACACGCCAATGTACTGATTCTTACCGATGAAGCTGAATTTGCCCGGCTGTTGACGGCTTGCTGGCAAGCGGAGCGGCATGCTCCGCGGATAACCGTGCTTACCAGCGATCTTTGGCAAGCTGCGGAAGCTGCTAGCGCTGATCTGGTGGTGCTGGGACCGGTGAAAAAGCAAAAGCTTTCAGCCATCCTGGGTTCTGTGGAATCTGCCGCGGCGGTAATTTTGTGTGCGTCGGCGGATGCCGGCGAACTGGCGCGGTTGCGCAACAAGCATCCGCATCTTCTGAACGTGCCACTGCGAGAAGACTGGACGCAAACGGTTCTGCTGGTCGCAGGCGAATCGCTGCGGCGATCTGAAGCAATTAAGCTGGCGCGGCGAGCGGAAGATCGAGCCGCGCAGAACCAACATTGCGCAACTCTCGGGCGCTACATGATGGAAATGAAGCACAGCCTCAACGACGCGCTGACCTCCACGCTGGGCAATGCCGAACTGTTACTGCTGGAGCCCGGGCAACTTTCGGTGCAGTCTTTGGCGCAAATTAAAACCATTCACAGTATGGCGCTGCGCATTAACGAAATTATGCAAAGATTCTCATCACTTTCCAGCGAGATGCGCAGCGCTGAGACGGCTTCTCAAGCTGAGACGAGAGAAGACTCGGCAGAGCTTACCAGGCAGCGATAGGTCACCGACTTTAAGCCGTAAACCTTTCCTCTTCTATCGGTTGCACGAATTAAACACAAAGACGCCAAACCCTGTAGTCCTGGCCGCTGACGTGCACCTCTTTATCGCGGAGAACCATCGGGAGACTTCTGTGCTGCTGAAAAAAGTTCTGATCGTTGACGATTCACCAGCCCAGATCAAGCTGATGCAAGGCTTACTGGAAACAGAAGGCTACACGTTTGTGGGCATCAACGACCCGAAATTGGTGGAAGAAACCATTGCCCTCGAACACCCCTGCGTCATCTTGCTGGACGTGGTTATGCCGGAGCGCAATGGTTTTCAGGTTTGCCGGGAATTGAAAAGCAGCGCGGAATTTAATTCCATACCGGTGATTCTGGTTACTTCCAAGGGAACGCCGAGCGACAAGTATTGGGGCGAACAGCAGGGCGCGGATGGTTACGTTACGAAACCATTCACGCGTGACGAACTTTTACGCGCCGTTCGAAGATTTGCTTAGAAGAAAACAAGGACCGAATGAACGAAGACTTCCATCTCGAGCCGCTACCGGCCGACATTAACTCCGTCGACTTGCTGGAGGCGTTAGGCCCGGTCGAAGAGCATCCGCCGGAATCGCAGTATTGCGTTTTTCGCAGCGGGCGGGAACGTTTCTGCTTTCCGGTGCTGGATGTTGAGGAAGTGCTGGATTGGCCGCTGGTGACACGGGTGCCGCTAAGTCCGGCGTATCTGCTGGGCATTTTTAATTTGCGCGGCGCGATTGTTCCGTTGATCGATATTGCCATGACCGAGGGCCGCAGACCCGGCTTGCTTCCCAAGCATGTGGTGGTGGCCTCGATGCGTGGTGATGGGCGGCACGAAGATGTGCGCCTGGGTATTGCTTCCGACGAAGTGATCGGAACTTACTCAGTGAATGCAGAGGATTTGCTCGAACAAGCGCCGGAAAATGTGCCGCACTGCGTGGGCATGCTGCGACATGACGACCGCTTGGCATTGGTTCTAAGCCTTGCGCGCTTGCTCGAAGTTTTTCCGGGACCGGGAATATAGAGTCTGCTGGAACGGCGCTCGTTCGGACGGGGCCATCCAGAAAACGTTTTGGAGGAAGGCATGAAATCGCGACTGAGTTCCACAATCTGGACGCTAGTCATCCTGAACAGCATTGTTCTATTCGCTGTACTGGGACTCGCGTATAACGCCGGGCGACAGTCAGGCGGAGTATCGCTGATGGACTTTGGCTCTTTACCGAGCGGTACGACGGGCTCGGTGCTGATCGCGCTATTTCTGGCGCTCGGAACGGCGGTGTTCGTTGGATGGCGATTGAGCAGTTCATTTCTCTCGCCGGTACAACACCTGGCTGAATTCTCCGAGCGATTTGCGGCCGGAGACTCGAAGTCCCGCGCGGATGTCTCTACAGATGACGAGCTCGGGTATATCGCGGAGAACCTCAATCGCGCCGTCGCTCGGGTGTCCAAGGCAAATAGCAATCAAGAAGCCAACGAGTCTCTGCAACGCAGCATTACCGACCTTCTTTCGGTCATCAACCAGGTTGCGCGAGGCGATCTATCGCTGCGCGGCAAGGTAACCAGCGACGCGCTTGGCAATGTGTCTGACTCCATAAACTACATGCTCGACAATTTCACCAAGGTGCTCGAACGCGTCCGCAAGGCGGCTATGGAAGTGACGGCGTGCTCGAACAACATTCTTGTGGCCGCGGATGAAATGCAGGCAGGCGCAACGCAACAGGACCAGGAAATTACCAACACATCGAGCGCGGTGGAAGAGCTTACGGTATCGATGAAACAAGTTTCTAACAACGCCGAAGCCAGCGCGGAAGCTGCGCGACGGGCTCTTGACGCGGCGGAACAGGGCAATCGCGCGGTGCGCGACACGCTGGAAGGCATGCAACGGATTCGTGCTTCCGTGCAAGCCACCGCAAAGAAAATCAAATCGCTCGGCGATCGTTCGCTGGAAATTTCAGAAATTATCAACGTGATTAACGACATCACGGAACAGACCAACCTGCTTGCGCTTAACGCCGCTATTGAAGCGGCGCGCGCGGGCGAAGCGGGGCGCGGTTTCGCGGTGGTCGCCGATGAAGTCCGCAAGTTGGCGGAACACTCGCGCAGCGCCACAAAAGACATCGCGGCACTTATCAAAGCAATTCAGGCGGAGACGAACGAAGCGGTTGTGGTTATGGAAGAAGGAACGAAGGAAGTGGAGAGTGGAGCAACCCTGGCGGATCAAGCTGGTCGAGCACTCGATGCAATTTCGAGCGTGGTGCGGCAGTCAGCCGAGCTAGTGCAGGAAATTTCACTCGCTTCCAAACAACAGGTACGCGGAACCGAGGGCGTAGCGCACGCCATGCAGATTATTTCCAGCATCACGCGGCAGACATCGCAAGGCACACGCGGTACGGTGGCCACGGTAAGCCAACTGGTAAAACTTTCCGACCAGTTGAATGAAGCGCTCGCCCAGTTCCGGGCGCAATCCAAGCACAATGCCGCGGCAGCAGAAGCCGATCGGCTGGTTCCAGTCGGAGCGTCGCGGTAAGCGGTGAACTACTGCTCCGTCTTATTGCCGCGCGTGGCGCGGGCCGGGGCTGAAACGTGATGATGATGACCGAACGCCAGGGATCTGGTCAGGGCCTCAGTGAACACGAATTAAGCGAGATCCGCATGTTGATTGAAGAGCGGACAGGCATCTGCTTCGATGAATCGCGGGAACGATTTTTTTCCACGCGCGTGCAGGAGCATCTGCGCGCGAAGGGATATGCCCGCGGGACAGACTTATTGCGCGCGATGCGAAAGACCAATGTGGAATACGAATCGTTGCTGGAAGGCTTGCTGACGCAAGAAACTTCCTTTTTTCGCTACCCAGCGGTTTATGAGGCGCTTGAGAAACGATTACTCCCTGAATTGCACGCAAAAAAGTTCTGGAATAGCCCGCGTACGCTGCGCGTCTGGAGCGCGGGCTGCTCGACTGGCGAGGAACCGTACTCCATCGCCATTACGCTGGCCGACACGCTTTCTTTCGCTGACGCCTGGAACGTCGAGATCCTGGCTTCAGATGTAGGGCGTCAAGCGTTAAAACTCGCCGAGCGCGGAATCTATTCCGGCCGAAGCATCGCAAGCGTTAGCGAGAAGCAACTGACGGCGCATTTTAATTCGGTGGCTGGCGGGCACCAGGTAAAGACGCGCCTGCGCAAAATGATTTCATTTGTACAGATGAATCTGGCTTCCGCGGTTTACGTGGGCCGCATGGACATCATTTTTTGCATGAATGTGATGATTTATTTTTCCGAAGAACGGCGACGCATGCTGGTACAACGGTTTTACGATTCGCTGGAGCCGGGCGGATACCTCTTTCTGGGGCATTCGGAATCCATTTCAAAAATGCCGGTGAAATTTCAAGCCATCGTTCTAAACGATTGCATCCTCTATCGCAAGCCAACCCTGGAAGAGCAGCAGAAGCCCGAACTCGTGGCGGAGGGACGCGCGTGAGCACGCCAGAGCGCGAAGCCATCGAAGTATTTCTTCAGGAAGCGTCAGAGCACCTGCAATATTTGCGGGAATACGTCGGGGTGCTTCAGGAAATTGCGCCGCGCCGCGAAGACATGGAACGGCTGTATATTGCGGCGCATACGCTATGCGGTACGTCAGGAAGTTACGGATTCCCGTACTTTTCTGAAATCGCAGGAAAACTTTCGCACATTTTCCAATACGCGTTGAATGCCCCGCTGGGCGACGATCTCCACGGCCCGCTCACCGAGTTTCTTTCCGACGGGATCTCACTGCTGGAAACGGACCTTCTGGAAATCAGCGACTCCGGAAAAGAAAATACCGAGGACGTGACGGCGTTCAAGGAACGCTACCGCTTTGCATTCCCCGTCGAGCTACCGGCGAACTTGAATCTTTCGCAACAGCGCATGGAACCGGAATTGTCCGCGGCTGAAGAACTCGAGGTTGCGGGTTTCACCGGTTCGTACTTCGACGCGTTGCCCGCAGATGAAGAAGTTCCTGACGAAATTCTTGAATTCTTTCAGCCGGAAGCACAGGAACATTTACAGATTATTGGTGATTGCCTGCTTTCGCTGGAGGGCAATAACAATCCCGAAGAAATCAATCGTTTGTTTCGAGCGATCCATACGGTTAAAGGGTCGGCGGCGCAGGTTGGGCTTCGCCGGCTGGGAGCAATCGCTCATAGCATCGAGGATCTGATTGGCAGATTACGCGATCGCGAGATTCAGCCGTCCCCGACAGTCATTGATCTATGCCTGGAATCGGTCGACGTACTGAAAAAAACGCTGCATCGCGATTGGGCCTCCGAATCCGAAATGCGCAATGGCGTGGATTCCCTGCTCGGACGTATTGCTGAATTTGCCCCATTGGACGTGGAAGAAGAATCGGTTTCTTCTGTGAGTGCCTCCGGTGTGGCGGACGACGCGGAAAATGGGGCAGCGAATTTTTCCGGGAATTCGGCAAAACACAAGCCGAAACAATCGGCCACGGCGAAATCGGTTCGTATCGCGCTTGCGCGCCTTGATCGCATGATGAACACGGTGGGCGAGCTGGTGATCAACCGCACCAAGATGGTTGGCCGCGTCGCGGAACTCGAGAAACTGGTTGATACTCTGGGCTTTTCGAAAGAACGCCTCCAGGGTAAAGTCGCCGAATTCCAGGACAAATACGAGTTCAGCCGCCTGGGATCATCTTCTTCGGCTAGCCCGTGGAACAAAAATACAACGCCACAGTTGCTTACCAGCGTGGCTGCGGGAGATTCGTCGTTCTTGTCTGAGTTCAGCGAACTGGAGATGGATCGTTACGATGACTTCAGCATCCTTTCGCGTTCGATGGCGGAAATTTCGGCGGACGTGAACGAAGTGCTTACGCAACTTGAAAGCTTCATCGGGCGCGTCGAAGGCGACATTGATGAATTCACGAAGCTTGCGCATCACTTACAAGACGAAATTACCGCGGCCCGGATGGTACCTATCGGCACACTTTATTCGCTGCTATCGCGCGCGGTTCGCGACGCAGCGAAATCTTCCGGGAAAAACGTTGAACTGGATTTCGCCGGGAGCGAAACCGAGCTGGACAACAACATCATTCAGCAGATTTCCGATCCGCTGGTTCATTTGGTGCGCAACTCCGTGGCGCACGGCATTGAACGCGGCGAAGATCGTGCCGCGGCGGGAAAACCGGAACTGGGCAAGGTTTGCCTGCGCGCGTACCATCGCGGAAATCACATTTACATCGAAGTCGAGGATGATGGGCGAGGCATCGATTACGAACGTGTAAAACAAAGCGCTACCGACCGCGGGCTGGTTTCTCCGGAAACCGCGGACCGGCTTACCGAGCGCGACCTTCGCGAAATGCTCTTCCATCCAGGGTTTTCCACCGCTACGGTAAAAACGGAATTGGCGGGTCGCGGCGTGGGCTTGGACGTCGTGCGCTCGAACCTGGGCGCACTCAACGGCGAAATTGAAATTTGCAGCACCACTGGGCAAGGGACGAAATTTACGCTGAAAGTGCCTCTAACGCTAATCATTTCGCCGGCGCTCTTCGTTCGTTGCGGCACATCGCATTTTGCGTTGCCTCTCGCGGTGGTTGAAGAGATTCGTCGGCTGCGCGCTGATGAAATGGAAGACGTCGGCGGAAAGTTACTGACCAAGGTCCGCGACGTGGTTACCGAAGTGATTCGTCTGGATACCTATCTGGGCCTTCCGCCGCTTGAGCCAATCAACGGGTACTTTCGAATGGTGGTGGCCAACGCGGGTAACCGGCAGATCGGCCTGGTAGTCGAGGAAGTGCTCGGCAAGGACGAAATCGTCATTAAGAATCTGGGCGAGTATCTTCGCCGCGTGAAACTTTTCCCCGGCACGACCATCGCGCCCGACGGCAGCTTGATTTTGCTCATCGATCTGAACCGCATGGTGGCTACCGAGCCGAATGAACGTCGCTCGCTGCTAGCCAATGCCAGCGCCGCGCGGATTTTCGCGCCCGGGTCCGAAGCGGTGGCTCGCGGCACAATTCCTCGCGACGCGATTGACCGGGTGGAGCAGGAGCGCCTCATCGTTATTGCCGACGACTCGATCAGCGTCCGCAAATTTGTGGGCCGCTTGCTGGAAAAGAACGGCTACCGCGTGAAACTTGCGGGCGATGGACTGGAAGCGGCGGAACTGGTAGCGCAGCACGGCTGTCACCTGGTTATCACCGATTTGGAAATGCCGCGCATGACGGGTTACGAATTGATGGCGCAGTTGCGGCAGAGTCCATCGACGCGGCGCATTCCGGTGATGGTGGTTACCTCGCGAGCCGGAGCCAAGCATCGTGACCGCGCCATGAAAGAGGGCGCGGCTTCTTTCCTGACAAAACCTGTACAAGAAGATCAATTGATTGCGGCGGTCGAACAACTTATGGGATCGGAGGCGGCGCGGCCAGTTGTACCGGTCGGCTAGGCGCGTATGGCAGACACCTCCATCAAAAAAATCCGTGTACTGATCGTGGACGATTCGGCGTTTATGCGGAAAGTTCTCGAGACAATTTTTAATTCCGATCCACAGTTTCAAGTGATAGCCCATGCGAAGGACGGGCGAGAAGCAATGGCGCTTGCAGAATCGCTCAAGCCGGATGTCATCACCATGGACATCAACATGCCACATGTCGATGGGCTGCAGGCGACGGCGCAGATAATGACCACCAACCCCCGGCCGATTGTGGTGGTGAGCTCGGAATCCAAAGAAGGCGCGGAAAGTACGCTTAAGGCCCTGGAACTGGGCGCCATCGAATTCGTCGGTAAGCCCTCGGGTGCGATTGACCTGGATATGCAAAGCGTGCGCGAAGAATTGCTGCGCAAAGTGCGCATGGCCGCGAAAGTCCGGGTGGTGCGCACGGCGTCGCGATTTGCATCGACTTTGCAAGCTTCCAACCATCGAGCTACTGCGAATCCGGCCCCACAATCCGACGCAGCTAAAGATTCTGGCAGCGCACATGACATACGATTCCCAGTTGTAATTCTGGGTGCGTCCACCGGCGGGCCGGCAACGGTAATGCGCCTAGCACCTGGGTTTACACGTGAGTTTCCCGCGGCCGTCATCGTTGTGCAGCATATGCCGGCTGCGTTTACCAGCCAATACGCGGCGCAGCTCGCGGAATTTACCGAAATTCGGGTCAAGGAAGCGGAACCGAATGAATCATTGCGACCAGGCACGCTGTATATCTGCCCGGGTGGACAACATCTGCGTCTGACGTCGTCGGGCAGAATTTCTCTGGACGCGACGACGGGTCGAATCAACGGTTATTTGCCCAATATCGACGTGGCCATGGAATCCGTAGCGAACTTCGCGGGTGCGATGAGCATCGGCGCGGTACTAACGGGAATGGGCAACGACGGGGCAGTTGGGGCGCGCGCTATTAAGAAAGTTGGTGGCTTGGTGCTGGCGCAGGATGAAGCCACGTCCGTGATATTTGGCATGCCCGCTGAAGCGATCAAGATCGGGGTCGTTGATCAGGTAATGGGCATTGATGATATTTATGCGGCGATTGAGAAACGCGTTCTGAGTATCTGCCGCGTGACACCCGTAGGAGCGAATTGATGCGCCCCGCTCCGGAATTAAAAGTTTCGGCACGCACGGAGCAGGTCATTCTATTTCGTGTGAGCGGACAGCTTTTCGCGATTTCGTCGGCATCCGTCCAAGAGGTACGCAGCGTGGACAGTCTCGCGAGCGGGGCGATGGACATACCAAATCCATGCTTGCGGAAAGTGCGCCACGTAATTCGTCGAGGGGACAAATCCCTATTTGTAGTAAATGGCGCGGTGCATTTTGGCCTTCAGCCGGCTCCGGTGGCGCTGGTGTTTGTTCTGCGGCGCACTAAAACTGCACTGCTTATAGACGGAATCGAGAAAATGACGACGATGACGCGTCTGCAGGCATTGCCTTTGGCTTTTTGTCATGAGGAGCGCGGGTGGTACCGCGGGCTTACGGCACTGGACCAAACGGTGATCCCGGTGGTGAACCCGGAGGGGTTTCTTTCGCCCGAAGAGCTTCAGATGCTGAATGCTTCACAAATTGAAAGCGATGCCGCCGCAGCACAAGCGGAGCTTCCGCAATGACGCTACCGCTTCATCCTGAAGGCCAGTCGCTGGTTCTACTTCGGATCGGCGAACGCCGGTTTGCTCTTTTCGCCTGGCAAATTGCGGAACTAGTGGCGCCCAGCCGGATCTTTCGCTTTCCGCATCGCACCGCTGAAACCGAAGGCGTGATTTTGCGCCGGGGACGGATTATTCCCGTGTGCGATGTGTCCACGATTTTAACTGGACAGAAACTTACTTCACGACGCTTTTATTTGATCGCCATACGGCAGTACGAGCGGCAATCTGAATGGATTGCTATCCCCGTCACGGGCGACTGCGAACTGATCAACGTAGACATGACCCCAGCTGGTCCCGATGATCCCGCGCATATTACTGCCTGGATTTCACATAATGGCGAGGTCATTGAAGTCTTGAATGTGAATGCTCTTACGCCTGGACCGTGGGAATCCACGTTGCAGGCAACGGCCGCACGGCCAATGGAAGTGCATCCATGATGGTGGCGGCGAAAACTGGCCGGATTTTGCTGATCGACAGCAATGTCTATTTTGCGAAGCGTCTTAGCGACGCATTGAAGCGAGAAGGATTTGAGGTGAGCACCAACACGCAGGCGGCCTTCGCGCTGACCACGCTGGAATATGACATGCCTACCGCGATTCTATGTGCCACGAATATGCGGGAAATGGGCGCTTTGGAAATGGCAAAAATTATTCACGCTGATCCAAAGAATAGCGCATTGCTGATTATTGCCTTAGGGGACGGCAACCAGCGCGCTCTGATGGAAGCGTTCCAGGCGGGATGCGCGGATTATATCGATCGGCGGCTTACTCCAGCGGTCATCGCGCTGCATGTAAAAAATATTTTGATCAGCAAGGCGGAAGGTTTTCAACCGACGCAGATGCTGGACCAATCCAATACTAGCCTGAGCGGGAATCTGTCGCACCATGATTTGCCGGGTGTGGTGCAAATGTTGGCGCAAGCGCATCAATCCGGCGCATTAAATATCAACGCAGGCGATACTGACGCAGTACTTTTTTTTGATGGTGGCAACATCACGCACGCGGAATGCGGTGCGCTCTTCGGTGACGAAGCGGTGATTCACATTCTCAAAAATTGCGAGCAAATGGGTTCCGGGGTTTACAAGTTTATTTACGGCGCTTCTTCGTCACAGCACACCGTGTTACGGTCTGCAACCGACCTGATGCTGGACGCGATGCGAGAATTCGATGAGGACGCGAACAATATGGCCGAAAAGGAGGCCTCATGAGCGAAGTCATGGCGATGCCGCCGCTCGGCGAAATCGAACCAAAACGTTTGCCAACGGTATATTTTATCGATGACAGCGCAACGATGCGTGAAGTGATCAAGATCGCATTCCGCCGGGAGAGCATCAATATTGTTACCTGTGCAGACGCTGCGTCGGCGCTCGCGCAGTTTGAGCAGACGCCCCCGGATGTGGTGATTACCGACGTAATCATGCCAGATCAGGATGGCTATTCCGTGTGCAGCCAGGTGAAACAGCACCCACAATTCAGCGGTACGCCGGTAATTTTGATGTCTGGCGTGGTGAACAAGAATGTCGCGGATCGCGCTGTGGCGGTGCAAGCGGATGAATTGATTCGCAAACCGTTTCAGCCGCAGGAACTGATCAGCCGCGTAAAGAGTCTTCTCGATCCCAAGCCGACTCACACGGCAGCACACGCGGACAGGCAAACGTCGACGAGCGCGTTGAGCAGTCTTTTTGCGCCCAGTCCGATTGCGCAAAAGCCGGCGCCTGCAACGGCCATGCCTCCTGCCGTCGAGCAAAAACCAGCTGATTCAGTTTGGCCACGCGCGTTAGCTGAAGCTTTCCTGCAGCAAACTGGTCCACAGAACGCAGGTGGAACCCCGCAAAACACGCAGGCGCCCGCTTTGCCGGCACGCAACACCATGGCTGGCGGAGACGTAGCGAAATTACGTGGCGAAATAGCCCGCCTCGAACTGCAAATTAAGAAACTGCAAACAGAGCTGCAAATTGAGCGGCAATACAACCAGGCACTCGAGCTCCACGTCAAGACTCTGAACGAGGCCGAATAACAAACTGGTTTCGAAGGGCGAAGATAGGGCTATTCCACGAAAAAGCCCGGCGACCGTAGCGCTTGACCGGAGGAGCGCGGGTCTCTAGAATGTGGAATGGACGTAATGCGATTTTCTCGATTTGATGAATCTGTTTGGCGGCCCGGCGGATACCTGCTGGGCTGTACTGTTTTAGGCCGGGTATTTCCCCTCTCCAGTATCGCGCGAGGCGGCAATTCATGATCAATCCTTCGATAACCGAGGGGCTCACCTTCGACGATGTGCTGCTGAAGCCTGGTAAATCGTCAGTTCTGCCAACGGATGTTGACACTCGCACGATGTTCACACGAAAACTGCCGCTGCATATTCCGCTGGCATCGGCGGCAATGGATACGGTGACGGAATCGAGGCTGGCCATCGCGATTGCGCGTCAAGGCGGGATCGGAATTGTGCACCGCAATATGGCGATTGACCGTCAGGCCGAAGAGGTTGACCGGGTAAAGCGGTCAGAAAGCGGAATGATCGTAGACCCGGTAACCATTTCGCCGGATATTACGTTGCGACAGGCGCTGGAGATCATGACCAAGTACCGCATATCTGGCTTGCCAGTGACGCGCGGCGCGCGGCTTACCGGCATCCTGACGAATCGCGATCTTCGCTTTGAAAAAAACCATGCGCAGCTGGTGGGCTCAGTGATGACCAAAGAGAATTTGGTTACTGTGCCGGTTGGAACGACGCTTGAAGAAGCGGAACGCATTCTGCAAAAACATCGCATTGAGAAACTTCTGGTAGTTGATCAGGATTTCAACCTGAAGGGACTGATCACGGTTAAAGATATTCAGAAAAAACTGGAATATCCGCACGCGGCGAAAGACGATCAAGGCCGCTTGTACGTGGGCGCGGCGGTGGGCGCTACGGGCGACTATCTGGAGCGAGCCGTGGAAATGGCGAAAACGAAGGCTGACGTGCTGGCGATTGATACGGCGCACGGGCACACCGATCGGGTGATGGAGGCCATCAAAGCGATACGGCACCGCTTACCGGAGATGCAGCTGATCGCCGGGAATGTTGCGACGTTCGAAGGCGCAAAGGAGTTGATTGCGCTGGGTATTGACGGGCTGAAGGTGGGCATTGGGCCTGGGTCCATTTGCACTACGCGGATTGTCACAGGAGCGGGCGTGCCGCAGTTGACGGCTATTATGGAGGCGTCGCGAGCCGCGGAGGGCACCGGCGTACCAATCATCGCCGATGGCGGAATAAAATATTCAGGCGATATTTCCAAAGCGATTGCAGCCGGCGCGGATTGCGTGATGATTGGCAGTCTTTTTGCAGGCACAGAGGAGTCCCCCGGCGAAACGATTCTGTATCAGGGGCGCACCTTCAAATCTTACCGGGGCATGGGTTCGCTTGGAGCGATGGAGGCGGGTTCGGCGGACCGCTATTCGCAAGAGGGCGCGGAGCGCGGAAAATCGGTGCCAGAAGGCGTGGAAGGGCGGGTGGCGTATAAAGGCGCGTTGGGCGCGTTAACCGATCAACTTGTGGGTGGATTGAAAAGTGGCATGGGGTATGTTGGCGCGGCGACGATGCGGGAGATGGCGGAAAAAAGTGAGTTTATTCGCATTACCGCTGCTGGATTGCGCGAGAGCCACGTACATGACGTGATCATTACCCGTGAATCTCCGAATTACCGGATGGAATGAACTTGCCCGATCCCCAGCCATGGCGCAATCCGCGCCGAGCGCCGGACATTTCGGATGTACGCGCGCGCCTGCCAAATCAACTTAGGCCGGGTTGGGTGCTCGCATGGCTTCCCGCGGTGATGTGGGCCGTGCTTATTTTTTCGATGTCGACCGACGCTTTTTCCGCCGCGCACACTGGGTCAATTTTGGAACCGATTCTTAAGTGGTTGATACCGTCGATCACGCAAAGTCAGTTTGATACGATACATTTTTTTACCCGGAAATGCGCGCACTTCAGTGAATATCTAATTTTTTTTCTTTTGCTCTATCGTGGATTCCGCGCCGGTCACGGAGGCTGGCTCTGGAAGTCAGCGATCGCAGCGTTGTTGACAGCGGCCATCTATTCGGGCCTGGACGAATTCCATCAGTCCTTCGTGGCCAGCCGCACAGCTTCACCTTATGATTCACTGCTGGACACCACCGGTGCGTTCTTTGGGTTCATTCTTTTGTTCGCGTGGTACCGATTCCGGTTTCGTAACCAGACGAAACTCGCTGCTTGATACGCACGTGAGGGGCGTTTCGGCTTCGCGTTATACTATTTGCTATGCGCTTTTCACGAAAGCATGCCGCGATTGCAACTGCGATTCTGCTGACTCTTTCGTTTGCAGGTTCCGCAGATTCGAGGTTGCCAGGCGGGAATAAAAACTGGAAGCAGGAGCTGATCAACTGGCGTGCGCAGCATGCGATCGAGTTGCAGAAGCCTGACGGCTGGCTTTCCCTGGTAGGGCTTGAGTGGTTACAACCTGGCGAAAACTCTTTTGGATCCGCGCCGGATAACCAAATTCGAATACCAGGAGCCCCTGCACACCTCGGCATTCTAGTTCTAAGTACGAATAAAACTGTGGAACTTCGTACGCCAGCAGAAGGATTCCATGCGCGATTTTTGGTCGGAGGAGTCCCGGTGACCCCGCGGGTTATTCCGGTTGACGCAGATAGTGATAAAAATGCGCCGCACTTCACAATTGCAACGCTGAACATGTATGTAATTCGCCGCGCAGATCGGTTCGCGCTGCGAATTAAGGATTCAAAATCCGCGGCGCTAACTGGATTTCATGGATTGAAATGGTTCCCACCCCAGGCTAAGTTTGACGTGACCGCCAAATGGACGCCGTACGTCCCGGCGAGAACGATCACTTTGGCTACATCGCTCTCAGGAATTTCCTATGACCAGCCGGTCCCCGGAGTCGCGGAGTTCATTCTGGATGGAAAAACCTACCGGATCGAGCCCGTCCTGGAGGATGCCGCAGTTCCACAGCTTTTTTTTGTTTTTCGCGATGCGACGAGCACTTCAGCCACTTATCCGGCTTGCAGGTTTCTGTACACGGCATTTCCAAATCACGGGCTTGAAAAGCCGGGGACGTTGGAGCTCGATTTCAATAAGTTGGAAAATCCGCCGTGCGCCTACACGCCGTATGCCACGTGCCCGCTGCCGCCGCCGCAAAACCGTTTACCAATCGCCCTGCCAGTGGGAGAGCGGCGCTATCACGAATAATTCTTATGACTAGCAAAAACCCCAATCCATTTTCAGATTCCAGTGATACTTCTCCGGCCCGGCAAAAGCTTGTTGCGTTGCGGAACGCGCTGCTCAAGCTTCACAAATCGCTGCTGGAGATGGAACGGCGAGAGTACCAGCGCGAACATGGCTTCGTCAGCGTGGGCGAGTTGTTCCGCCTGGTGGTGGACCATGAACAGTTCGCATGGCTGCACAATATTTCGGAGTTTGTGGTGCGAATCGATGAAATGCTGGCCGGCGAAGAACTCATCGCCGAGGACTATACGAAGAGCTCCATCGCGCTAGCGCGGAAAATGTTTCTACCGACGGAATCCGGGGACGCTTTTCAGAAAAAATATTATGACGCTATTCAGCGCGATCCCGCCGTGGTACTTGAGCATGCGGAGCTGGTGCGGCTCTTTTCCAGCGAACCTCCGGAGAGCGAACCTGCGTAATATTTTTTGCGAATGAATTTAGAATTTGGGCATTAACTTAGGTTTTCCAGGGTTGCGCGGCGTCTTCCGTGAGTACGGACTCAAACGTGCGCAAAAACAATTCGGCGTCCGATTCAGAAAACACCAAAGGCGGCCGCAGCTTGATGACGTTGTGATGAGGGCCGTCGGTTCCCGCAAGAATGCCGCAGTCGCGAAGTCGATTGACTACGTAATCCGCCTCGTCAGTGGCCGGCGAACGCATTTCGCGATCACGGACCAGATCTATTCCCAGAAACAATCCCGAGCCGCGCACGTCGCCAATCAAAACATGTTTTTTTTGTAGTTCTTGAAGGCCCGCGATGAGAAACTTCCCGACCTGCAACGCATTTTGCTGCAGCTTTTCTTCTTCGAGTACATCAAGCACAGCTATTCCGGCTGCGGCAGCGACTGGGTTTCCGCCAAAAGTACTGAAGAACTCCATTCCATTGGCAAAGGACGCGGCAATTTTCTGGGTGGTTATTACCGCGCCGAGTGGAAACCCATTTCCCATGGGCTTGCCTAGCACCACGATGTCGGGAACTACGCCTTGCGTCTCGAAGCCCCAGAAATGTGTTCCTAATCTGGCGAATCCCACTTGCACTTCGTCGGCAATGCATACTGCTCCAGCGGCACGTACATATTTATAAGCTTCTGCCAGGTAGCCATCGGGAAAAACAATCTGTCCGCCAACGCTTGGCATAGTCTCCGCAATATAAGCGGCAATATGTCGGCCATCGGAGCGCGCGCGGTGAATAAGGTTCGCGACATCGTGGGCGTATTTGGCGGCAATTCCCGGTTCGCCGCGGCGATAGTCACCGCGATAGTCGTCGGGGAGATTGGCGACATGCACCCAGAGCTTACGTCCAGCTCCGCCGGGACCATTAAATTTGTACGGACTAATGTCGATCAGGCTGGTGGTGTTGCCATGATAGGCATGCTCAATGACGATCACGTCGTCTCTGCGCGTGTGTGCGCGCGCGAGGCGAAGGGCGAGTTCATTTGCCTCTGTGCCAGAATTCACAAAATAACAAACGGATAAGGGCGCGGGAAGAAGAGCCGTGAGGCGCTCGGCGTAACGGTTGATATTGTCGTGCAGGTAGCGGGTATTGGTATTGAGTAGCGCAAGTTGCTGCTGCGCGGCGCGCACAACTCGTGGATGACTATGACCGACGAGCGGTACGTTGTTATAAACATCCAGAAACGCGTGTCCGGTGTCGTCATAAAGATATTGCATCCAGCCACGAACGCATTTCAATGGCTTCTGGTACGAAAGGCGCAAATTGCTGCCAAGCAGTTTGCTCCGTTTCGAATACGTTTCGCGCGCATCGGGCGACAATGGCGGGAAATACTTTTTGGAAATTTGCAGCAACAGGTTGGGATTTGGAGAAAGACTGGTCCAAATTGCGCGCTCCGAAGGCAACGCTACTCCGGGAAAGTCTTTGCCGAAATCCAGCAAATCCAGAATCACCTGAAAATGCAGATGAGGCGGCCAGCCGCCATTTTCAGATGCTTCTCCAACATGGGCAAAGCATTCGCCGCGCGAAATTTTCTGACATGTTTTTAAGTGGCTGATGGATTCTTTATCGAGATGGCCGTAGAGGGTGAAGAACTCTTCGTGACTGTCTGTTTGGTGACGCAAGATAATCAGCGGTCCGTAGTCCAAAGGCGCGGCATTGTTAGCGACAAGATGTACGGAGCCGTCGAGCGGAGCGTGAACCGGCGTGCCGGGTTTTACAAAGAGATCGAGTCCCAAATGAATGGTGCGGCGCTCATCGGTAGGATTTGAACTGGTGGCAAAGAGTGGCGATGAATATAAAAGACGCGGTTCATCATATCGACCGACGCCGACGGACACGCCGGCTTGATGCATTTGTTCGAAGATGGAATGCGTGAGTTTAGCCAGGCTGGAGTTCGAAGGATCGGCTCCCAGAAACGTACTGCCCACACTAAGGTCGAAAACCAAACACGGTTCAGTTCGAAGGTCTTTATCCGTGATAGGAGCAAATTTTGGCGCATTATTTTCGAACCACCGGGTAAGACTTTCGTTCTGCGGAACTGCCTGCAGACCGCACGCAGCACGAAATGCATAGTGTGCGAAACGAGGATGGATTGCGGCAAGGCGCTCAAGCGCGGCCCATGCCGAAGTTTCCGTGACGGTAACGTATGGATCATCGGGAATAAGTGTTTTTCGTTGCGCAGAATTGACAACACTCACTGCTAATCGCGCGGCGATTAGAGGAAACAGTACGGCGAGCTCCCTATCTTGCAACGGGTGAGCAGCGTGATATCCGGAAATGACTTTAGCCGCAGCAGCGAGCGGATCTTTTTTCCCAAGTAAGGCATATGCCGCAGCAATCGCGAGTTCGGAAACGGTCAGCCCAAAATGAAGGTCGCCAAAATCAATAACGCCCACGACCCGGCGGGGTAGGTGCGAGGGTTCGTTCACCAAGACGTTGTGATCATTGGCGTCGCCGTAAATCACACTGTGGCGCAATTCAGGAATGTCCGGTGTAACCTGCGCGTCGTACAGATCGAGAACGCGGTGAATGAGATTTCTGCGGTTGGCGTCCTCGATGAGATGAATATATTGGCAAATCCATCCAACGCTTGAGAGATTCCACTTCAGCTCGCGATGCGCAGCGGGATGAGAAAACTCTTTCAGTCCTACGTCGATCTGGCCGAGGAAGTTTCCCAAGCTTTGGAGCAATTCAGGTGTGTGCGGATTAGCTTTCGCAAGGACTGTGCCCTGCAAGAACGTCAACATCCAAACCAATCGTTCTGAACCGTCGGCCAAATTAATTTTTGTGAAAGGTTCTGCGTTAGCGGATAAGCAAACACGAGGAAGAGCAAGTTTCGGCGCCGACTCAGCCAGGTATCGAAGCGCCTGGCATTGCATATCAACAAAAGAACGCTCACGGGCTGGATGCATCACTTTGAGGACAAACTCGCGGCTGTCGTTCGCACGCAAGTGAAAATTGTCATCGTACTCGCCGGGAAGCACGTCACCACTGGCGTTAATGCCGTAAATTTCTCCGGCTATGCGGGCGGCTTCAATTTCGGTGACGGGCGGGGCGAGACGCTGCTCCAGGGACATGTTTGAATTTTATAGGGTGACGCAGGATTCGTCTAACACCGATTTAACAAGTAGGGGCAGACTGCTGACCGATCGACTATCGCCAGGATGAGGCCGAATTTAATTCAGTTGATAATCGCCGGTACAATGCAGCAAAATGCTTTTCCTCCATGGCGTTATCAGCTAAATCAACTTCACGGCTGGCGGCGATTGACGCGGTTCGCGGGTTCGTAATGATCATCATGGCGTTGGACCATACCCGCGACTTTTTTCATTACAGCGCAATGCACTTCTCTCCGACCGACCTGACGCAAACTACCCCTGTTCTTTTTTTCACCCGCTGGATCACGCACTTTTGTTTGCCGGTGTTCATGTTCGCTGCGGGCATGGGAGCGTTTTTATTCGGTCAGCGAAACCGCACGAAAGGGCAACTCTCCTGGTTTTTATTCACACGCGGGATATGGTTCGTTTTTCTAGAGCTGGTGGTGATGCAGTTTTCTTACGATTTTACTTTTTCCAGCCAATTGGTTTTTCTTCTTTTGATTCTGTGGATTTTTGGCGTTTGCATGATGATGTTGTCTGTATTGGTGTACATACCTGTCAGATTGCTGGCCGGGTTAAGCATCGGCGCGATTATGCTCCATAACTTGCTGGACAGCATTAAGGCGTCAAGTTTTGGCGCAGGTGCGTGGGCCTGGAAGCTAATTCATGAGCCAGGCATCTTCACTGTTGCGGGCCGGCCAGTGCTTACAATTTATCCGATACTGCCCTGGGTCGCGGTGATGAGCGCAGGATATTGCTTCGGGCAAATTTTCTTATTAGAGAAGCCGGCGCGCCGGCGCATCATGGTCCGACTGGGACTCGCTATGACATGCGCATTTGTCGTGTTGCGTGCGATAAATAAATATAGTGATCCGTTCCCGTGGACTCACCAGAAGTCGGCAATATTCACAGTTCTTTCTTTTTTAAATTGCACAAAGTATCCAGGATCACTCGATTTCCTGCTTATGACGCTTGGTCCCGCAATTTTGCTACTGGCTTATTTTGATAGCTTGGATTTCAAGGATGCAAACCCGTTAATCGTCTTTGGCAGGGTTCCATTGTTTTACTTCGTCCTGCATTTCTACCTGATTCACGCGTTCGAAGTGCTGGCAGGCTTTTTGCGCTACGGATCTTCGGCCGCTCACTTTATTTTCAACCCACCGCCCGCAATGCTCGGGCCGGAGGTGTTCCCGCCAGACTTTGGCTATAGCTTGCTGGTGACGTATGGAGTCTGGCTATTGGTGCTGGTGGCGCTTTACCCAGTATGCCGATGGTTCGCAAAGTTCAAGGCCACTCACCGCGACTGGTGGCTTAGCTATCTCTGATCAGCGTCTTTTATTCGCCGTAGGGGATCCAAATATTTTTAACCTGCACGGCGTGGTGGAGGAACCAGCGCCCCTCTGCTTGTGCGGCATCGAACCAATCGATAGAGCGGCCTTCATTAGAGAAGACCTGTTTCAGATTTCCCGTGGAAAGTAACTTTGCAGTGGCGGCGCTAACGGCGTTTCGGAAAGACCATAGCGCATCGACATCGTCGTGCTCCGCGAGCGTTTTCAATAATTCATCGGAGCGCCCAGTAACAAGATTCAACGCGCCTGCAGGAAGATCGCTGGTTTCCAGAATCTGGTAAAGATCTCCGGCAATCAGCGGGTAATTCTCCGAGGGAACCGCAATGACGGTGTTCCCAACAGCCAACGCGGGTAACACAAGAGAAAGCAAACCGAGCAATGGAACATCATCGGGACAAATAATCCCAACAGTTCCGATAGGCTCATTCATCGCCAGTGCGACGCTGCGGAAAGGCGGATTATGGATCGCGCCATCGAACTTGTCGGCCCATGCGGCGTAGGAAAAAATCCGTTCCGTGCTGGCCCGAACTTCATTTTCCGCTTGTTGCGAACCGACGGCGGCGGCAAGTTTTGCGGCAATCTCGCCGGAGCGTTGTGAGAAATTTTCCGCCAGATAATAAAGAACCTGCGCGCGATTGTGCGCGGTGGTTTTGCTCCAGGAATCCGCCTTGCGAGCGGCTTCAACTGCGTTGCGAATATCCTTGCGATTACCGAGCGATGCCTCACCCAGCAATTGGCCGTCGACACCGCGGACTTCCATGCTGTAACCGGAGTCGGGACGCGCCTGTTTTCCGCCGATGTAAAGCTTCACGGTACGATCAAGTGGCGGCTCCGCGAATTTTGGCGGGGTGAGTTGTTGAATGCCATCCGCCGTCTTTGCGGCAGGCGCGGGCGCTGACTGAGGAGCTTTCTGAAACCACACCGGCTCGAGGTATTCGAGAAGCCCTTCCCTGCCGCCTTCACGGCCGTAGCCGCTCTCGCGATAGCCACCAAATCCGCAAGCGGCGTCAAAAAGGTTTGTGCTGTTCACCCACACCACGCCAGCCTTTAATTGAGCGGCAACATGCAGCGCAACGTTGATGCTCTCGCTCCAGACGCTTGCCGCGAGTCCATAGACGGTGTTGTTCGCCAACTCCACGGCTTCGCGCGGAGTGCGAAAGGTCATCGTGGCAAGCACCGGGCCAAAAATTTCCTGTTGCGCGACAATCGAAGTGGGATGGACGTTGGTGAGAATGGTCGGAGGAAAGAAGAGCCCCCGCTCGGGCATGGGAAGGACCGGCTGCCAGCACGTCGCGCCGTCGCTTACGCCCTGAGCCACCAATTTTTGGATGCGTTCGAGTTGCACGCGCGCGACAATTGCGCCGATGTCAATCGCCTTGTCGAGCGGCGCGCCAATACGCAGAGTTTTCATGCGTTCTTGAATCTTGGCGACCAGCGGTTCCGCAATGCTCTCCTGCATCAGCAGGCGCGAACCAGCGCAACAGACTTGTCCCTGATTAAACCAGATGCCATCGACCAGACCTTCGACGGCGCTATCGAGATCAGCATCTTCAAAAACGATGTAGGGAGATTTGCCTCCCAATTCGAGCGAAAGGCGTTTGTGACTCTGAGCCGTGGCCTTGCGTATGGCCCGGCCCACTTCCGTCGATCCGGTGAACGCGATTTTATCCACGTCTGTGTGCTTGACGAGCGCTTCACCAGTGGATCCGTCACCGGTAACGATATTGACCACGCCTGCGGGCAGACCGATTTCGCTGCAAATTTCGGCGAACGCCAGCGCAGTAAGCGGAGTGTACTCGGCAGGCTTCAGCACCACTGTATTTCCCGTCGCAAGCGCGGGAGCTATCTTCCACGCCAGCATTAATAGAGGGAAATTCCAGGGAATAATTTGGCCAACGACTCCGCACGGGGCGTACCCGGGAAATTCCTGGGCAAGAAGTTGCGCCCATCCGGCGTGATGATAGAAATGGCGCGCGACGAGAGGAATATCGATGTCGCGGCTTTCGCGAATGGGCTTGCCGTTATCGAGCGTCTCCAAAACAGCAAGACGCCGCGAATGTTTTTGTACCTGGCGAGCAATCGCATAAAGATAGCGCGCGCGTATATGCGGGGACAGGGCTTGCCAAGGAGTGGCTGCGGCTCGCGCAGCCCTTACCGCAGCGTCCACGTCCTCCGCGGTACCCTGGGCAACAGTCGCCAATTTTTCTTCGGTGGAAGGATCGGCAGTTTCGAAATACGCGCCACGGGCTGGCGCTTGCCATTTGCCGCCGATGAAATGATTGAAGCGGCGATTGTGGCGATCCAGCCACGCTATCGCTTCCTTGGGATCTTCAGGGGCGGGCCCGTATTCCATCGAAGTAAACTTTTCGGCAATGCTCATTCGTTGCACTCAATTCGTGACGCGGGAAAGATACAAATTTTATAAAACTTACGCCAATGGATGCCGATATTCGGCGGAGTAACGCCCTGTGGCTTGGTGCGCCAGTTGGCGCTCAATATCCGCGAGCATTCCGCTTGCGCCAAACCGGAAAAGATCGGCGCGCAACCAAGAATCGCCAAGTTCTTCCTTCATTAACGCAAGCCACTCCAGCGCTTGCTTGGCGGTGCGAATTCCTCCGGCCGGCTTGAAGCCAACGGCCATGCCGGTTTCAAGTACATACTCGCGAATCGCGCGCGTCATCACCAGCCCAACTGGAATTGTGGCGTTTACCGGTTCTTTGCCTGTTGAAGTTTTGATGAAGTCCGCGCCAGCCATCATGGCTACCACGCTCGCTCTAGCTACGTTACGGAGTGTCAGCAATTCTCCCGTGCCTAGAATGGCCTTCATATGCACGGTACCGCATGCCGCTTTGAACTCCGCGACTTCATCGTAAAGCGCTTGCCAGCGGCCGCCGAAAACATGAGCGCGGGTGATGACGATGTCAATTTCGTTGGCGCCGGCGTCGATCGAGCGCTGGATTTCCGCTATCCGCTCTTGGATTGGAGAAAGCCCGGCGGGAAAACCAGTGGAAACGGCGGCGACTTTGATCGGTGTGCCTTTTAGCGAGCGCACCGCGGTTTCGACAAAGGAGTGGTAAACGCAAACCGCGGCAACCTGGATGCCAAGCGATTCGATTCCTAGTTGTCTTTCAACTTGCGGGTCAATAGGGCGGCGGGCCTTGGCGCAAAGCCGGCGTACGCGCTCGTCGGTATCGTCACCGGAAAGCGTAGTGAGGTCCATGCAGGTAATGGCGCGGAGCAGCCACGCAGCTTGCCACTCTTTTTTCACGGTGCGTCGAGTGGCGAGCGATTGCGCGCGACGCTCAATCGCACTGGTGTTTACGCGCACTTCGCGCACCCAATCAAGATTAAGCGGCACTCCGAGGTTCGGCAGCAGATCGCGTCCGGCGAGTTGCGCAATGGTGTTATCGCGATGGACAGGACGATTTTGCGAAGCGGGGTGTGCCCCGTGAGCTGGGAGTGAAACCTCAGGATTGTTCAAATTAGCCAAGCGATTATCCAGAGGCGTAGTTTGTCACACGCTAACAAGAGGGGCAAGCAGGCAGCGGACTATTGATAGATGACCACGACTTCGCCATTGGCCACATGCAGGTCAGAAACGATTGATGGCAGACGCAATGTTTCGCGATTCTCGGGCGACTCCATCATGCGACGGACAGCGGTTTGCAGGGCCGACGGCGGAATTGGCAGCGATCCGATTCTTCCGGTGGTGGGTTCAAATTGGATATATCCACCTGATGAAGTCAAGCGGCCTTCGAGTTCCAGGGTCATATCCTTGCCATGCATATCAAACAGAATGTAGGTCTTGACCCGATCATCGACCAGTTGAATTTTTACGTCGCGGACAGAGGAACGTGCTCGCGCAATATCTTGCTGAGTGGGCAAATCGTTTGACTGGCGCTCACCCTGATTGGGGGATGGCGATGCGCTTTGGTTTGTAGTTCCGAGCGCAGAAGCACCTTCAAGATTCAGATGGGTTGTCAGGTAAGAATTAACTTCCGGTTCATCCAAGCGCACTATGGCACCTTGGCCAAGATTCAGCGACTGCGCTACATTAGCGAATTTTTGATCGACACGCGCAGCGGTCGCTGGAGTGGCTGCCTGGACGGAGGGTGGATCGGTCTTGTGGAACAATAAAAGTAAAGTTACGGCCGAGCCAATGTACGTCGCCCAGCGGAATATGCGGAACGCGGTCATCCACCATCCGCGGTTCCGGCTCTGCGCCGGCGCGCCGCTGTCGTCTAGCTTGTTACTGCCTGGCTTGTTAGATGATATGGACAGCGACATTATCCTCGAGGAGGAATTCTCCTCATTCTACCTTAAGCACTGGACATGTGACCTGCAATGGGCCGCTGTTAGTTAGAGGCCAATGCGGCACCTGTCCTCCCAGGCAGCTCATGGCATACTTTGGAACAACATTCTTACCGAGGATCAGATGGCGACGGTAGTGGCACAGCAGGTGACCGCGGCAAAGCGAGGCTCAATGACTGGCGCGTATGTGGCGCTCGGCGCTGGGATGGTTTGCATTTCGTGGTCCGCCATTTTCGTTCGTTGGACGGACATTCCCGGCGCCGCTTCCGCGTTTTACCGGTTATTGATACCCGCAGTGGTGCTGGTGCCCACGTTTTTCTTCGGCAAACATTCGATAAGGCAATCGTCGCGGGTGAACGCCAAAACGCTCCTGATTGTTGCAGGCGGCGGAATTTTCTTCGCGCTGGATCTGGCGTTTTACAACACTTCCATCCTGCGCACGTCCGCCGCGAACGCCACATTGCTGGGAAACAGCACGCCCATCGCCGTGGGACTTCTTACCTGGCTTATTTTCGGCAAGCGGCCTGCCGGCGCGTTCTGGACTGGATTGCTGCTCGCGATTGTAGGCAGCGGCGTTATTTTCTGGGGAGACTTCGCGCGGCACACGCAATTGGGAGCGGGAGATCTGATGGCCGTGGCCGCCGCGGTTTTCTTTGGCGTTTATCTGATGGCTACAGAGAAAGTACGCGCGACAACGAGTACGTTGGTGTTTCTGCGGCTGGCAATATTTTCGAGCGCCGTGTTTCTATTGTTTATCAATCTTGCGTTGGGAATTTCGCTGCGCGTTCCAACGGTGCGCTCCTGGCTTCCACTGTTGGGCCTGGGTCTAGTTACACAACTGGGTGGATATCTTGCGCTGACCTACGCCATGGGACGACTCAAAGCCACCGTAACGTCCATTGCATTGCTCGCCCAGGTGCCTATTACCGCAGTGCTCGCGGCGTTGCTGCTCCACGAACCAGTTGGGGCGACGCAAATCACGGGGGGAATCCTAGTTCTGATGGGTGTGGCGCTGGCGTTGCGGCCTGCGCACCCGGAAGAAGAAGCAAATGTTTAATTGATTCTAAAATGCGCGGTGCGCGACATTCATCCACTTATTTCAGGGCGAGAATCTCGACATTGTTTCCCGAAGGATCTTGCAGATAGACCGAGCGCGTTCCATCGCGATGAGTTTTTGGCTGTCCATAAGCGGCCGGATCACCAAGCACCGCAACGTGCGGCGGATGCTGCTCTGGCAAAACGAACGCAACACGGATGTTTGCAAATTCCAACAGCGCCCAGGTTTCATCCTGATATTTAATGGTGCAATCAAACTGCTGCGTGTACCAGGCAACGGTGTCTTTGATGTTGCTCACGGAAATAGCGACATGATCCAGCGCTGTGAGTTGCTTCGTTTCGGTAGTCGCTGACATACATTTACTCCTTACGAAAGTCGTCTTAAATAGCTTACTCGAATGCGTCGTATCGCGAAACTGCGCTTGCCGGATGGTGCGCTGTGCGAGAAACTTCTTCTAATCCACTTATGCTTAGCTCCATGAACTTATTCGGGAGGCACCGCATGCGTCCCCCAGTCCTCAGCCTATTTGCCGCCGCGTTCTACGTAATGCTTAAAATCGTCTGTCCTGCGGCTTGCAGCGCGCAGGAGAGCACACCCGCTGACCTGAAGCCCGTAGAGCGACCACGCGCGCGCATCGGCTTGGCGCTCGAAGGAGGCGGTGCGCTCGGGCTCGCTCACATCGGGGTGCTGAAATGGTTTGAAGCTCATCACATTCCGATCGATTATATCGCCGGGACGAGCATGGGAGGATTGGTGGGTGGATTTTACGCCGCAGGTAAATCGCCCGATGAGCTGAAAGAGTTGGTGGAACATCTTGATTGGAATCTGATTTTACGCGGCACCACACCTTACCGAGAATTGGCATTTCGCCGGAAGGAAGACAAACGGGCGATACCTAATTCGCTGCAGATCGGTTTGAAACACGGCGCGGCAATCCCTCCAGGTTTGAATTCCGGGCATCAGATCAGCCTGTTGATTGAGCGGGAGACGCTGCCGTATTCGAATCTGGCTTCGTTTGACGATCTGCCCATACCGTTCCGGTGCGTTGCCACCGATCTGATTTCCGGGAAAGGAGTCGTTTTTCAAGACGGTTCGCTGACGAACGCCATGCGCGCGACGATGTCATTGCCCGGCGTCTTCGCCCCCGTCCAGGATCGTGACGGCGTCTATGTTGACGGAGGTTTAGTCAACAATTTGCCCACGGACGTGGTGCGCAAAATGGGCGCTGAGATTGTGATCGCCATACATCTGCAAACAGCTCCGGGAAGCGAGAAGCAAATTCATTCTGCTTTCAGCGTGCTGGGCCGCGCCGTGGATGTGGTCATTGCAGAAAATGAGATTCGTGGGTTGGCGGGCGCCGACCTGATTGTTCAGGCGGACGTTCAGGATTTCAGTGCCATTGATTATACGCAAGCCTCCAAGCTGATTGTGCGCGGCACGCAAGCAGCAGAAGAAAAAGCCCGGGTCCTGGAAAATTATTCGCTCAGCGACGCGGCATGGTTGGATTACACGCGAGCTCGCGATGCTCGCAAGCGGCCGGAGCCATCCGTGCCCCTGTTTATTCGAGTAGAAGCAGTCAGCTCTGAAGAGCAACGCAATTTAGAAAGATCGCTCCGGCCTTTGGTTGGTAAACCTATCGATAGCCGCGTTCTTGAAGGTTACTTAACACGATTAACCGGAACTGGCGTATACGACGGCGTGAGCTATCGCGTCAGCCATGAAAATGGCCAGGATGGCTTAGTGTTGCACATGCGCGAAAGGAGTTACGCTCCCCCATTGATTCAGCCGGCGTTCCAAGTAGACGGGTCAGAGGCCGATGACGTTACCTACGCTCTTGGCGGACGGCTGACAATGCAGAATGTAGCGGGTTTCCGTTCCGAATGGCGCACCGACTTGTTATTCGGCAGCACTTACGGCGTCGCCAGTGAACTCTACAAGCCGTTCACCGCGGCAAGTGAATGGTTTTTTGCCCCGCACGCGGACGTGAGCAATTCCTCGTTTAAAATTTATACCAAGAGTAATCCGAGAGCGATCTACCGCTTGGACCGCGCCAATATTGGCGGCGATGTCGGTTACGGTTTTAACCGCTTCAGCGAATTCCGCGCCGGCTATGAAGTAGGTTATTTAAGCGCCGATCTTCGTCTCGGCACGCCAGCGTTCTCTTCGGTAGAAGGTAGAGTGGGCGCGCTAAGAGCGCGTTATTTCCTGGATCATACGGACGATCCTATTATTCCGCGCCGCGGAACGTTGGTCGAAACAACTTTTAGGTGGGTCGATACCAGTCCCGGCGCAACCGAAGCTTTCCCTACGATTCAATTGGACGCGCAATATTTCCAGCCGATCACTCATTCATCGTCCATATTTGTTACGGCGAGTGGCGGCAGCACCCTGGGCATTCGGAACACAGGAATTCCGCAATTTTTTCTTGGCGCGCCCAACAGACTCAGCGCTTACGGAACCAATGAACTGCAAGGCAACCAATATTATTTGTTTCGCGCAGGTTATCTGCGAGATCTTTTCACGTTGCCGCCGTTCGTTGGCAGGAAAGTGTACGCCGTGGGAGCGTACGAGTTTGGAAAAATGTATGGAGCTACCAACTCCAGTAAATTTCCTAACGATTTCAGCGCTGGACTAATTGCGGAAACCGCGCTGGGACCGGTGTTGCTCGGAGCCAGCGCCGGCGATAGTGGGCACCGGAAGTGGTTTTTCCAACTGGGGCGGGTGTTCTAATTGTTAGATCAACCGCGTTAGCTGAATAAATTGTTCAGCGATTCCGCCAGCGTAGGGTGGGCAAAAATGGCGTTTTTCAATACCTTGTAGGAAAGCCTTCCCATCATGGCGAGTTGTAATTGCGTCATGACTTCGCCGCCTTCAACCCCCAGTACCGTGGCTCCCAGTATCTGTTCCGTGTCCTGGTCAACAATCGCTTTCATAAATCCGCGGGTTTCGTCGATCTCGAGCGCTCGAGCCACGCGGCTCATGGGCATTTTGAAAACTCGAAAATTTATTTTCGCGCGCCGTGCTTCAATCTCCGTGATGCCCACACGTCCGAGCTGCGGGTCGATAAAAACGGTATAAGGGACCAAACGATCTTTCGTTGTAGCGCTTCCCTTTTCAATCAGATTTGACCTGAGAATTCTGAAATCGTCATAAGAGATATGTGTGAACGCCGGGCCTCCTTTGATGTCGCCCAATGCGTATACGCCACCGACATTCGTTTCCAACTTTTCGTTTACGCGGACATACTTATCGTTGTCGGTGACGATGCCAGCTGCGTCTAAGCGCAACGAATCGGTGTTCGGGACACGGCCGCTGGCGACCAGGAGGTGTGATCCTTCGATGGGGCGCATACCCTTGCCTGTGGCCACGTCCACGTGAATTGTGTCGCCGGATTTAGAAACTTTCTCGGCGCGGCTGTTGAGCAATACGTCCAAACCGTCCTGTTGGAGGATATTCAAGACTTCCGCTGCAACATCTTCATCCTCGCGATCCAGAAGCTGCCTGCCTGATTGCACAATCGTTACGCGGCTGCCAAGCCGTCGAAAAAGCTGCCCAAATTCGAGGCCAATATATCCGCCGCCGAGCACCACGAGGTGCGAAGGGACAGAATCCAATTCCATGACGGAGGTACTATCGAGAAAAGGAACGTCCGCGAGCCCGCTGAGTTTAGGAACGGCTGGGCGACAGCCGGCGTTAATAAATATTTGTTTTGATTCGTAAATTTGCGTTGCGCCATCCTTCGCGGTTACTTCGACGGCGTTGCGTTCGATGAATTTCGCGGTGCCAAAAATCAGGCGAAGGTTGGGCGTTTTCTCAAACCGTTTTTGGCTGCCATCGCGAAAACTAGTCACAATATCGCGTTTACGCTGGCGAACTCGCTGCATGTCGATTCGCCGTTCACCCGTGCCAACCCCATAACCGGCCGCGCGGCTGATTAAATACGCCACTCGCGCGCTCGCGACCATGGTTTTTGTAGGAGTGCAGCCCTCGTTGATGCACGTGCCGCCGGCGTGTTCGCGCTCGACCAAAACGGTTTGATTTCCAGCTTCGGCTAATGCGATAGCCAGAGGCGTGCCTCCCTGGCCCGACCCAATAATAACGGCGTCGCAAAGTTGGCGCGAAGTCAGAGTTCACCTCTGGAGTTAGTACTGCGAAAAGCGCTTTAGGAAATCGTAGCGCTTAGAATCGCGAAAAAATCAAGAAACCCGCTGCCAGAGCCAAAAGGTCTTCCGGGATGGCAATCATAAAATCTGGAACTGCTAGCGCCTTCACCGAACGTGTACGAGTCTGATAGCCGCCAAACGCGCCCACGATGGCGCCGAGGGCGCCCAGAATCGCGCCTATGACCACCAAATGCCCGCCAAGAAGCCCGACGGCGGTTCCGCAGAACGCGCCCGAAATGATTCGCGCCCCCAGAGGTCCTGGCTTGGTGCGGTTCGGTGTTACGGGCAATTGATCGCCCACAAATTCGGCCAGCGCAAGGATTGTAAAGACAACCAGTGTAATCCGCGAATGAACAAAGGCAAGTGAGGTACCCGCAAGATTAACCCAGTGCAAATGCGCGGCCCAAGCCATTGCGGCTGGCGCGCTAAAAGTGCGTAACCCCGCAACAACACCAATAGCAAAGGCGAACAGAAACACCAGAGGGCTGTTCATAGGAGCTACAGACTTCGCTTCATTGGCCCTTTTGTCAAGCTATAGAATCCGAGGTCAGGGTTTCTGAATCTATCGAGGAAATCTCGCTGGTTGTCTTCGAAGCGATACGCCGCGCGCGCAATGTGCCCACCAGCAGCACTAAATTTGTCAGCAAGATTATGGCAAAAGCCAACGATGGTAGAAATTCAAATTCCGCGCCGCGGCCTTCCAGTACGCGAATGCCAAGCACGGCGGTAATTAAGCCTCGAGGTAGAAACCAAATCATCAGCTCGCGCTCTTCGCTGGTGACCCTGCGCCACGCCAACCGTCCGGACTGAACCGCGATCCAGCGCGCCAGAAAGAGAGCGCCGAAGCATCCCAGGGCGAGTACCGCATTTCTGCGAAGCCCAGACAATTCCACCAGGCTGCCAAGCAGCACGAAAAAGAATGTTCGAATCAGAAACGCCAGTTCACCATGAAACGTCAACATCTGCGCTTGATGGTGTTCCATCGATGGCGCGTGCTCGGGCTTGACGGGTACCTCAGAAAACCAATCCGAGCCCTTTACTCCTTCGTCCAGATGCACGCGTCTGCGCGCATAGGGAAAATTCGAAAGCGCCAGGCCGAAAACAAGCACTCCGACCAGTTCATTTCCACGAGCCGCGTGTACTCCGGAATACACCAAGAGCACTGCGGCAAAAGTGAGCACATGCCAGAAACGCTGCTCAGACAAGACCGGCAATAGGCGAGCCCACAGAAAACCGGCCGCTACGCCGGCAGCCACGGCGATCAGCAGGCTCAGGGTCAGATGGATGACGATGGCACGGGGAGATGCGACGCCGCCGGCTGCTAAGTCGAGAAGGGTGCTTACCGCGAGCACCGCAATAGCATCCCCTAGTGACGCTTCCACCAGGAGAATCACCTTCACTTCGCGCCGCAACTTAACCTGCTGTAGAACCGGCAAAAGTATGGAGCTGCTGATACAACCCAGCACCGCGCCAACCAGCAGCGCGGGAATCCAAGCGAAATGTAGTGCCATGCGGCAAACCACCGCAGTGCCCAGCGCGCTAAGCGCAAAGCTGAAAATAGAGAGAAAAAATCCGCCGGCAAAATGTCGCAGGATTTCGCGGATCTTTAGGTCTAAGCCGCCTTCAAATAGGATCAGCATTAACGCCAACGACCCAAAACCGTGGGTGACACCTTGAAAGAGTTCGGGTTTCACCAGATGCAGCACGGGGCCAATCAAGACTCCTGTGGCCATCAGAACGAGCACGTCTGGTACGCCGGTGTAATGCACCAGCCGGTTGGCGACAAATGCCAGGACTAACAGTCCGCCAAGCAGGGCAAAAAAGAGATTCAGATCCATCCGTTGGCCTCAGGCGTCCATCTTTACGGAATACAACTGGGGCGGCAACGGGAAAATCCATCAAGCAAGGATTGAAGCCGGTAGCGGCAAATTCTTTCTGAGCGGGCAATGGAAAACCTATTGACTTTCGCTTTTTATTCGCCTATAGTGCTTTGCGGTAGAGGAAACGGGAAACGGGCGGTGGCTCCATTGTCTTCGGACTCTCCCGAGCTGCCGCTCGTTAAAGAACCCTGTGTGCAGCGAGGACGCGGAATCGCGTGCAACGCGATTCCGCGACTTCGAGACCGGGTGAGCCGGTCTTTGTTACCAGGAGTATATATGCCCTTATTTCCCTGCGGGAGCTGCCATGCACGTATGTGTCGAAAACATCCAGGATCCTGATGTAGTCAGCCAAGCGGGCTGTAATGCACCGCCCGACCCTGCTGAAGCTGATTCGAGCGAGGAATGCGCTGTTCCCAATCAGGGCGGCTCAGAGCCAATAAATCCCGAGCCGAAAAAAGTCTCGGGCAGTCTAGCCCGATGGTTTGGATTCAGCAAATCGCGCACCGGTAAGATTGCTAATATTGTGCACGTAAATCTGGACGGCTTTTTTGCTTCCGTGGAGCAAGTGCTGAATCCCAAGCTGCGGAGCAAGCCCGTTCTGGTAGGACCAGGCGTTGTAGTTGCAACAAGCTATGAAGCGAAATTGTGCGGTGTGAAAATCGGCATGACCTTTCGCGAGGCGCTAAGCATCTGCCCGGAGGCAATCATTGTTCCGGCGGACTATGCGTGCTACGCGGATTTCGCGGAACGCGTCCGCAGCATTCTGGAGAGTTACACGCCAGTAGTGGAAACCGGAAATCAGGACGATTTCTATCTGGACTTTGCGGGCGTCGAAGATCTTTACCCCGACTACGAAGGAACGTTGCGGCGCATGCAATACGAAATTCTGTGCCGCACTGGGTTGAGTGTTTCCATCGGAGCGGGACGCACCAAAGTCGTGGCGTCCACCGCTTCCCGGCTGCATCGTCGGTCAGGGCTACAACTGGTTGCACCTGGTGAGGAAGAAGCCTTTCTCAGGCCGTTGCCGACCGAAAAAATTCACGGCATCGGCCAAGTTCACAGCGCGATGCTAGCCAAACGCGCCATCACCACAGTCGGTGAGTTGCGTCGGGTACCAAAGTCAGCGCTGCAAGCCGTCTTTGGCGACGCTATCGGCAAGCAAATTTGGGAGCGGGCGCTTGGTTTGGATGGGAACGAATTGCGGCAGCGTTCCTCCTCAGAGTGTATTTCGCGTGAAGCCACCATTGAAGGCGGCGACTTCGACAGAGAGCGCCTCGCAGGGCTAATTCGCTATCTAAGCAAACGAGTGGGCTCGGCGCTCTGCGAAAACGGAAAGCATGCCCATACCGTCGGATTGCGAGTGCGTTACGTCGATGATTTTTCTGTGTACGAGGTGGTGCGCATCCGCCCTAGCAGTGATGAACGGGAAATTCTCGACGCGGCAGGCAGTTTGTTTGCGAAGCTGTGCACCCGTCGCGTGCCGGTGGGCCTGATTGGCGTAACCGCAAAGCACTTCGACGCTTACCAGAGTCCACAGGCACTGGCCGATAAAGACGGCCAACCGTATCTCGGCTGCGGCATCAATTCCGTTAGCGGCGGCTACGGGTGGAACATCTCCCGCGCTTATGGCTGAGGTAACAGGACGGACACCACCGGCGCCAGGAAGATTGCGGAACTTAACGTAGCGCTAGATACTCTTCCTATGGTGGCATTCAGGATGTGTACCTTTCTGAAACTTGGGATTTTCGTAGGCGCCATGTGCGTGCTTTCGCTTTCTGTATCTGCCGATGAAATTCGGCTGAAAGACGGCAAAAAACTGAATGGCGTGATTGTCGGTTATGAAGACAACATGTTTAAGGTTAAGACCGACTACGGTTTTGTGCTGGTAGAAAAAGACAAAATTGCTTCCATCGTTCCATCGGGCGGGAGCGCAAAATCGACGGAACCGGTGCCTGAGGCAAAATCAACCCCGGCAATCTCCAAAAATGGGGCATCAGCAACACCAGAATTGGAAACCGGGCGCGAGAGCAGCCCGTCAAAAATGCTTAACGCGGCCGTTAAACCAGAATTGCCGGCAAATTCGGCAAGTAAACCGGTGAATGCACCAGCGTTAAGGCCTACGGCTTCACCAGTAACTTCGATAGGCGCCAATGCTGTTCCGCCCGCTCCGCCTAAAGATGAGCCGCCCGCGATCCGCGAAGAAATTCTTGGGAATCAATACACCAATTACACTCACGGCTTTCGAATGTACAAAGCCCCGAGCTGGGCGCTGATTGAAGATGCCCGAAGCGCGGTTCCCAACGCAATCGTGGCGCTGGGCACCTCGAACGAATCGACACTCATGGTTGTTGGAAGAGAAAAGACCAAGGCCAAACTTGCCGATGCAGCTGCCGTTGCGGAAAAAAGGCTTCACGAGGTTTACGGAAATTACCGGCAAATTTCGGAACGAAAAACGGTAGTGGGCGGTTTACCCGCCGTCGAGTATCACTACCGCGGCACGGCCGAGGACCACGACTGGTCCGGTACGCTGGTAGTTATCGAACGAAACGGCGAAATTTTCACGGCGTTGGGTATGACCTACGCGGATAACGACCTTATTCAGATTCAGGAAAATGTTATCTCCAAAGCTATCGGTAGCATGAACTTCAGCATTCGCTAAAGGGCGTCTCTCGCGTTTTCTCTCGACTGCACCTACTCACATGCTAGTGATGCGCCGCTTCCGTGCTTTCGACCGCTTTGCGGTGTTCGCGTATCAGTGCGATGAGCGCTTGCGCGGCCCGAGGGAGACTTCGATCACGGCGATACACCAGCCCTAATTCCCGCCACAAATCAACACCTTCAACATTCAGCAATTTTACTTCCCCGGATTTCACCTGATCCTTCGCGAAGCTCTCGCTGATAATCGATAGCCCAGCGTCGGCGCCGACGAAGCGCTTAATCATTCCAATGCTGGGTAATTCCATGGTTATGCGAAGCCGAGAACGATAGGGCCGGAAAAGTTTGTCCAATACCTGCCGGGTGAATCCGGTTTTCGGAAAAATGAGCGGCTGAGCGGCCACCTCTTCAAGGGTCACACGCGACTTTTGCGCCAGCGGATTCTTCGAGCTAACCATAAATCGCAGCCTGTCGCGGTTAATCACGTGCATTTTCAAAATGGGGGACTTGACCGGGAGCGACACGATGCCCACATCGATCGAGCCGTCTTCCACTCGCTGTAATATTTTGTGGCTGAAATTTCGGTAGATGCTGATGTGTACCTGCGGGTATCGGCGCTGAAATTCCGCGAAAATATCCGGCAGCAAATACAAGCAAGTCGCTTCGTTCGCGCCAAATACAATCGGTCCCTGCACCACATTGCCGCGGTCGGCCACAACCTGCTGTGATTCATCGCGTAACCGCAGAAGGCGCTCGGCGTAGTCAAACAGGACTTCCCCCGCCGGAGTCAGCTCGACGGACTTTGCCGAGCGGTCCAACAATTTCGCATGGTACGCCTGTTCCAACTGCCGGATCTGCGCGCTCACCGCCGACTGCGACCGAAACACCTTTTGCCCCGCGCGCGAAAAGCTTTTCAATTTGGCAACTTGTACAAACGTTGTCAGTTGATCAAAGTCCATATGACCTTTCCCAGCCAGAAGTATAACGGAAGACGCCTCGATTAGCGGCCGCATTTTTCGCACCCGATGCCGCTGACCATCATTGGCTGACTCGTTAAGGACACGAGCGTGGCGACCACTGGAAACCAGATGAACTGGCGATTGAGGAGGAGTCCCAGACGCGCCAAGCCGCTCAGAGGGGTAGAAAACTGAGTACAACCGCCCAGCGCGCCCAGGGCTCCCTGTACGGAGGGAGAAGCGAAGTTACTGGTTCGCATCAACTGCACTGCTCGTGCTCATAAAAAAAGATACGGCATTTCCACCGTGACTGTACAACGCGGAATTTGGATGCGGTAAATCGAATTTGCTTGGACTAGACACCAGCGCTATTTAGAATCGCGTAACTTCAGAAAAGTGAAAATCGCGAATCTTCATCGCCGGTACCACCATTTCAAAAGATTCTTCCCCGGTGGCGCGAACCGCCGGCCCCATAAGTTCAACATTTCGCAACATTTCCAGAATAGATTGATTGAACCTGAAGTTTCGCGCCGCGCTGGCGATTTTCCCTTTTTCTACCAGATATAATCCGTCCCGGGTCATCCCTGTCATGATTTTTTCATAAGGATCAACCTCCCGGATGTACCACAGCCGGGTGACTAGTAACCCCCGGTCCGTAGAGCGCACCATGTCATCCACGGAACTATTCCCGCCGCTGAACACCAGATTCATCGGCGCTTCGCCGTATTCATTCGGTAGCGCAAAACCATGACCCGTGGGTTTCTTTCCATGCGCCTTTGCGGAACTGCGGGAATACACTAAATTTCTAACCACGCCTCTGTCCACCAGCGTGATCCGTTGGCGCGGCATGCCCTCGCCGTCAAACGGCGCACCCAATTGCAAGGGATGGTAGGCGTCGTCCGCAATGCTGATATTTTCTCCGAAAACTGCTTTTCCGACGCGGTCGTTCAGGCAAGAGCGTTTGTCTTCAATCGCCGTTGCGGAAAAATCATAAAAAAGAAAACCCACTAAGTCCAAGACGGCTGAAGGCTCGAGGATTACCGTATATTTTCCCGCTGCTAGTTCCACCGGATTCTGCGCCATTCGTGCCTTTTCGCTGGCGCGTTCAGCAAGTGCTTGCGTCTCAAAGCCTTTCACGCTGCCGAAGTTTGCCTTGGCCCAGCTTGCCGCTGTGCCTTGTTGCATGGTGATCGAAAATTCGGCGTGGGTATCGCGGTAAGCGGCAAAAAGTCCACGTGAATTCCCAATTGCTGTTTGCTTCTGGCCGCTTGCAAAAATACCTGCGGCAATTTGACCTCGACTTACCGCCAGATCGCAAGCCCGACGCACGGCTTTGGCACGTTCATCCGCGCTTAGCCTCGCCGTGAGGGGATCAAATCTCCGCACGCGTCGATAACGCTGCTTGCCCGGAAGTGGTAGTAATCTTGGATTCTTGGGCTGGCTCTTCGCCAGGGACATTGCGGATTCAATTGCACCGCGAAGCGAATCTTCATCATCGCGATTTGTAGTTACGCGCGCGGTACGGCCATCCTGTATTGTTCGAACCGACATTGTCAGCCCGCGTTCCGCTACATTCTGGTGAATTTCGTTGTTCGCAAAACGCGTCAGCGCCTCTGCAACTTCGTCAATGTGAACTTCCACATCTTCTGCGCCGGTTCTTTTTGCCAATGCCACAATTTTATGGATCAGCTTGCGCGTCTCCGGTTCCTCCATTAACTGCGGATTCCCGAGACCAGCTTGCTTCGGCGACTTCCCGGCCTTACGCGTCACAGTCATTCTTTTGCGAATGCCATCCCAATTTTTACGTTCTTAAATCGCGCTGGTGACGCTCCATGTCCGGTTCCCATCGTCTGCATGGGTTGTCCCTTGCCACAATTAGGGGTCCCCCACAAAACCCACTGGTCCACGTTACAAATGGCATCGCAGGAATTCCAGAATTCCGTGGTAATCCCGCTGTAACTTGGATTTTTCAGCATCCGGGTCTTCTTGCCGTGTTTTATTTCCCATCCAATCTCAGTGGAAAACTGGAACTGGTAACGACGATCATCAATGGACCACGATCGATTCGTTTCCATAAAAATTGCATCATCCGTATCGGCAATCAAGTTGTCGTAGTCCCACGTGCCGGGTAACAAGCTTACATTGGTCATGCGAATCATCGGCAAACGATTCCAACTTTCGGTGCGCATTGTTCCCGAGGAGCGTTTCAACCCCACTAGATGTGCCGTTTCACGATTCGAAAGGTACCCTCGGAATTGTCCGTCCTTGATTATGTCCGTACGCTGCGCAGGCACGCCCTCATCGTCGTACGCGAATGAGCCCAACCCTGGTCCGTGCTCAATCCGTGCGTCCGCCACCACATTTACGATTTCTGAGGCATATTTCAGATGATTTAGTTTCTCGAGTGTAAGGAAACTGGTTCCCGCAAAATTTGCTTCTTGTCCCAATACGCGGTCCAGTTCGATGGGGTGGCCGACAGATTCATGAATTTGTAAACCAAGCTGGCTTCCACCCAGAATCAGCGTTCCGGTTTTCTCCGGGCACTGAACCGCGGAATGCAGAGCGACAGACTCTTCCGCAATACGCTGCGCGTGTTTCAGCAGATTGAGACTATCAACCAGCTCGTAGCCTTGAAGGGCATATTGCCCGCCAAAACTGCTCGGATACGAGCGCTTCTGTATTTCGTCGCCACGGAAACTGGTTGCTGCTATGCCACAACCGGAGATTAGTTTGCTTTGATGGATGCGTGATCCGATACTGGACGCAAACCACGAATCAATTTTGCGAAAATCCATGCCTGCTTCGGTTAAAGTCACGCCCTTCACGCGGCGCATCTCAGTGTCTGCGGCGAGCAGCAAAGCAACCTGTGTTTCCAAGGGAATTTCAAACGGGTCTTTGCGAAACGGACTTTGCCAGCTGTCGATATAGAAATCCTCGGCAGCCATTTTGATCTCGGTACGTTTTGCCAAGGCAGATGCGCGCGCGATTGCCACTGCCTGCGCGGCACAATGCATCACTCCTTCACGGGTCATGCGGTCCGTGGAAGCGAATCCCCAGGCGCCGTTGGCCAACACGCGGATACCGATTCCGAGAGACTCTGACTGCGCCAGAGTGCCGACCTGTCCATTTTTTGTGGTCAGATTTCGGTGCCGTAAATGCATTACGCGCACGTCCGCGTAAGTTGCACCTCGCAGCCGTGCCGTTTCAAGCGTTGTTGTGCAGAAATCCCACATAATTAAAAAATTGGGGCACAAATTCGTGCCCCAGCGAAGATAACGTGGAATGCCGGGCTTCTTACGTGCCTTCTTGCCAGGACGCTAAATAGTGTTCTTGTTCCGGAGTGAGCTTGTCCAACCGGTGCCCCATGGTGTCCAGTTTTAACCGGGCGATTTCTTTGTCCAAATGTTCCGGCACCACATATACCTGTGGCTTTAAATCTTTATAATTCTGCCGCAAAAATTCGGCGGAAAGCGCCTGGTTGGCAAAACTCATATCCATGACCGAGGCAGGATGTCCTTCCGCAGTCGCCAAATTCACGAGGCGGCCCTCACCAAGTAAATAAATTTTTCGCCCGTCCTTCATTTTGTACTCATCCACAAGTGGACGCACTTCGCGCTTGCCTTGTGAAAGTTTTTCCAGCGCCGGAATGTCGATTTCAACGTTAAAGTGTCCTGAATTACAGATAATCGCGCCTGCCTTCATGCTTTCGAAATGTTCCGCGCGCAAAACGCTCTTGTTGCCGGTCACGGTAATGTAGATGTCTCCTTCTTTTACCGCGTCTGACATTGGCATGACGCGGAAGCCATCCATTACCGCTTCAATGCCTTTTACCGGATCGATTTCCGTAACGATCACGTCGGCGCCCAGACCCTTGGCGCGCATGGCCACACCGCGGCCGCACCAGCCATAACCTGCGACCACTACTTTTAGGCCGGCAATCAATACATTGGTGGCACGAATTACGCCATCAATGGTTGACTGCCCCGTGCCATAGCGGTTGTCAAAAAAATGCTTGGTCATCGCGTCGTTCACCGCGATGATCGGGTACCGTAATGTCCCATCCTTGGCCATCGCGCGTAACCGGATCACGCCAGTAGTCGTTTCCTCGGTTCCGGCGATCACTTCGGATACCAAATCCGTGCGCTTGGTCAGCAGCATCGAAACCAAATCCGCGCCGTCATCCATGGTGAATTGCGGCTTGTGGTCCAGAGCCACGCGCAAATGCGAATAATAAGTGTCATTATTCTCGCCCTTAATCGCGTAAGTCGGAATACCGTAATCGCGGTTCAAAGACGCGGCTACTTCATCCTGCGTGGACAGTGGATTCGACGCGCAAAGCACGGCGTCCGCGCCACCATCCCGAAGAGCGATCATCAAATTCGCCGTTTCGCTGGTGACGTGCAGGCACGCAGAAACGCGCAAACCCTTCAACGGCTGGTCCTTCACAAACCGTTTGCGAATCGACTCCAATACCGGCATCTGTTGCGCCGCCCACTCGATCTTCCGCTTTCCGGCATCGGCCAGAGCGATATCTTTCACATCACCTTTTTTGAGTTCTGCTATAGCCACAAGATCTCCTTCGATTTAATTTGTCCGCGCACACAATGTGCAGCTTGACGTATTCCAAATCTCAACATTGAAAAATTTAACGGCGAGCAACCACTTCGGCGGCAACTGCGGCGCCGAGTCCGGCAGCTTTGCGCAGGGCGTCCGCGCGGTCCGTCCGCTCCCAGCTGAAACCCGGCCGGCCAAAGTGCCCATAAGCGGCTGTCGCCTTGTAAATAGGCCGCCGCAAATCCAGTGCCTCAATAATGCCCTTGGGGGTGAGCGAAAAATTCTCGCGAATCAGGGCGGTTATTTTCTCCTCAGAAACCGTTCCGGTTCCGAAAGTATCGGCCATTACTGAAACGGGTTCGGCCACCCCAATGGCATAGGCCAATTGCACTTCGGTCTTGCGCGCCAACCCAGCCGCGACAATGTTTTTTGCAATGTAGCGCGCCATGTAGCATGCGGAGCGATCTACCTTCGAAGGATCTTTTCCAGAAAATGCGCCGCCGCCATGCCGGCTATAGCCGCCGTAGGTGTCCACAATGATCTTGCGACCGGTTAAGCCCGCGTCTCCCATCGGGCCGCCAATCACGAAGCGCCCCGTAGGATTAATGTGATATTTCGTCTTGGCGTCCAACATTACCGCGGGCACGATGGGCTTGATGACGTATTCAAGAATGGCTTCGTGCAGATCGCTGTTGGAAACTTTCTCGGCGTGCTGCGTGGAAATAACAACGCTGTCGACGCGCACGGGTCGCCCGTTGCGATATTCAATCGTGACCTGAGACTTTCCATCAGGCCGGAGGAAATCAACTTTATTGGACTTGCGTATTTCAGAGAGGCGTTTTGTGAGGTGGTGAGCCAACTGGATGGGCATGGGCATTAATTCTTCGGTTTCGTCGCACGCAAAACCAAACATCAACCCCTGGTCCCCCGCACCGCCGGTGTCGACGCCCATGGCGATATCGGGCGACTGCCGCTTTACGGTGCACATGACCGCGCAAGTTTGCGAGTCGTAACCAAATTTGGCGCGATTGTAGCCGACGTTGTGAATTGTGTCGCGCACCAGCGCATCGTAGTCGACCGTAGCTGTAGTGGTTATTTCTCCGGCAATTACGGCCAGGCCGGTGGTAACCAAAGTCTCGCAGGCGACGCGACCCGTAGGGTCCTGCTTCATCACTTCATCCAACACTGCGTCGGAAATCTGATCGGCGATTTTATCCGGATGGCCTTCCGTTACCGATTCAGACGTAAATAGAAAATTCCTCAGGGCTTCGCTCAAAACAAGTTCTCCTTATGGTGGGTGGCGGGGGACGCCGGCTCCCGGTTTTCGGGCTCAATTACTCTGTTCAATCGAGACATACCATGATGGCATTAGAGCCCGCCTGAATCAACGCATAGGTTCCAAATCGCTCGCACGCAGGTTAAACGGTCGGATTTCAGGCCCTAACGGGGCCGCAGGCAGGCTGAACAGCCGGCCGGAACTGAGCGAAAAGCAGCATTTTGGCCCGTTCCGACGAAATTTAGCGGTTACTTCCCCGTTCGCATGCCTCAGAGCGCATCCGCGTCGTCATCCAACTGGACCTCCAGCTTTCCTTTGGTCTTTTTTGCCATCAAGTAAGCACGAATAAAAGGATCCAGGTCGCCGTCCATCACGCGATCCACATCTCCAACCTCAAACTTTGTCCTATGATCCTTGATTAAACGGTATGGCTGCATTACGTACGATCGAATTTGGCTGCCAAACGAGATGTCCAACTTCGTGGCATCCAATTTATCCGTGGCCGCCTGGCGCTTCTGGATTTCCATATCGTACAGCCTCGACCGCAACATCTTCATTGCCATTTCTTTATTCTTATGTTGGCTTCTCTGCATCTGGCAGCCCACCACGATACCCGTGGGAATGTGTGTGATGCGGATCGCGGTCTCAACCTTGTTGACGTTTTGCCCGCCCTTCCCTCCGGAGCGAAACGTATCAATTCGCAAATCTTCCGGACTTATATTGATCTCGATGCGATCATCAATCTCTGGAATCACAAACACGGAAGCAAACGAAGTGTGCCGCCGCGCGGCCTGATCAAAGGGCGAAATGCGAACTAGCCGGTGGACGCCGGTCTCTCCGGCCAGCAGGCCGTAAGCATTTTCCCCGGAAAACTGCACCGTTGCCGACTTCAATCCGGCTTCTTCACCAGGCGTCTCATCGAGGACTTCCGCGCTCATGCCCTTTCGCTCCGCCCAGCGGAGATACATGCGCAATAAAATTGCCGCCCAATCCTGCGATTCGGTGCCGCCTGCCCCCGGTTTAATGGTCATGATGGCGTTGAGGTGATCGTTCTCGCCGGAGAGCAGCGTCTTCGTTTCCAGTTCAGCGAGGTACGTCTCCGCAGAATTCAATTCGCGGTCCAACTCTTTCAACAAATCGCTTTGTTGCTCTGCGTTGGTTTCTTCCTGTGCCAGCTTGATGTAGGTCTCTATGTCTGCTGAGACTGTGTTTAGTTTTTCATCCGCGGCGACTTGATCTTCGGCTCGTTTGCGGTCTCGTAGTACGCTCTGAGCTTCTTCTTGATTATTCCAAAATGCAGGATCGGCGACGCGCTCTTCCAATTTTTTCAGACGTTCGCGGTACAGCGGGGCGTCAAAGATAACTCCGCACGAGAGTGATGCGTTGCTGCAAGCCTTCAAATCGATGCTGCAAATCTTCAATCATTCGTATCGCCAGCCTTAAGCAGCTTTCAGGTATTTGCTTCGCTTCCAGGAATTCGCTAACAGAATAACTGAAACAATTATGCAGAGCCAGGCGAACCAATCTCCATACCGGGTGTAGACGGTCGTTTCAGTGCGAAAATCGTATGGCAAATCCACCGCGCCGCGAACGTCAGGGCCAATCGGGCGAAAAACACGTCCATAGGGATCAACAGAAACGGTGTAGCCGTTATTGGTCACGCGAAGCAACCAGCGGCGGTTCTCAACTGCCCTCACCCGCGCCATTACGAGATGCTGGTCGGCGGCGGATGATCTCCCGAACCAGCCATCGTTGGAAATATTTATAAATAATTCCGCGCCGCCAGCCGCGAATTTCCGGACTTCGCCACCAAAAATCGCCTCATAGCAAATAAACGTCCCAAATTTGTATCCATCGGAAATTTCTCCAATTAAATAGCGACTGCCTTTTTCAAACCCTCCCACCTCGGTCGAGACGTTTTTCACCACCTGATGAATCAACGGGAAAGGTTCATATTCGCCAAAGGGAACCAAGTGCACTTTGTCATAAGAAAACTTGCGCTGGCCGTGTGCATCAATCAAAACTGCGCTGTTGTACGGAACCAGTTTCCGGGGCTCACCTGAGGATCGCGCCTCGTCTGGGGTCTTCCACTCCACTACGCCCGCCAAAAATGGATGTTTAAAGTGCACCGCAACATCATCGGCCCAACGGGTAAAATCAGAATTCTGGTAAGAAAATGGAGCCGGCGTCTCCGGCCAAATCAGCAGGTCAGGCTGGCTGCCGGTCTGCGCCAGGCTGAGTTGTTCGATTTCGCGCATATCTTTTTCGTGCGTGGAGAACCAGTTCGCGTCATAACTATCCACTTCCGGAAAATTAAGCTGTATGCCGCGTGCCACATGGTGAACACTCGCTTCCGGCACCATTCGCGGTCCTATGAAGGAAACACACAGTAAAGCAAAAGCGGCCAATGCAAATATTGCGAAACGCCGCTGAATAGAAACAACCGTGCCAGTAAAGCTCCATGCCCACAGCGAATTGAATGCCGCTACCAGAAATGACAATCCATACATGCCGGTAACCGACGTTACTTGCACCAACGCGGCATTGCCGGACGCAGGATATCCCAGTAAATTCCAAGGAAAACCAATTTCCGGCAGGCGCCCGCGAATAAATTCAAAAGCCACCCATAGAGAAGGTGCGGCAACAAACGCAGTCGTTAGTTTGTGGCGAGATAATTGTTGTACGAGCAACGCGAACGAACCCGTCAATATCCCCCACGCCCCCGCAATCAGCAGCAACAGTGCCCATGCGCCGGCGCGCGAAACTCCTCCGTGGAGATATAAAACTGTCGCGAACCACGGTACGGACAAAAGTACAAACGCAATCGCGTGCAGGAAGCCGCAAGCGAACGAAATTTTTGGCGTTGCTCCAATAATCGACAAAATTAAAACGCCGACGCAAAACCAAGAAAAAATCGGCCAGTACAAGCCGGTATAAGACAAGGAAAGAATTGCGCCGGAAATTGCCGCGAGAAAAAAACGCAATAGCATTGGCATGACTTGAAAAAAAGAAAGGTGAGGAACCGAGGACCGGTCCGGCATCAATGCTTCACAATAGCTTTGAATCCAGTATCCTCCAGACCCTTTTTTGCGATATCCGCCGCCTTTGGATCCGCGTATGGCCCTACCTGTACCCGATAAAATTTGTTCGCTTGCGGCGAAAGCACCATGGCTGGAAATCCTTTTTTCTGCAAGGTATTCGCTAGCGCGAGCGCATCGTTTTCCTTGGTCAAGGCAGCCACTTGCAGGACGTACGACCCCTTTACAATGATCGGTGCGCTCATCGGAGCTTTAGTTTTTGCCGCCGTCGGTTGTTTCACATTCAGCGGCTTCGGAGCCGACACTTGACTCACGGGATGCAAAGGCTCGGCACCTTTCGTGCTTTTTGTATTCTCGTAGAAACCCCAGCCGTTGCTACTGGCCGGGGTGGAATCCGAATTATCCGGCGAGCCTGAAGACGTATCTGGCGTATTCTTTTTCGTCGTGTGCCTGGGCGCTACTTCCGGCGGCACTCCGTCAGACGGCGATGCATGCAGATTTGAGGCAGCGCGCACTTGTGCTTCCAGCTGATTTCGCCCCATCACGTATCCAAGCGAAAAAAACACGCCAGAAAACAGCAGCATCAGCAAAAACAAGCCGATGACGTGCTTGCTTTCCAGTACGCGATCGCCGGAATTCCCTCGCTTCGCCATTCTTAGCTCTTCGATTTCCCCATACTTTGCACCCAGCTACTAATGATATCGATAGGCAGGGGAAACACAATCGTTGTGTTCTTCTCGACACCTATCTCCGTCAATGTTTGCAGATATCGCAGCTGAATGGCCGTTGGTTCCGTCTCCAAAACCTTCGCGGCATCCGCCAGTTTTTGTGACGCCTCAAATTCTCCCGCAGCGTGAATAATTTTTGCGCGACGCTCGCGCTCCGCCTCTGCCTGTCGCGCGATGGCGCGCTGCATTTGCTCCGGAATATCCACTTGTTTTACTTCCACCTTGCTTACTTTGATTCCCCACGGCTCGGTGTCTTGATCCAGGATAATTTGCAATTTGGCGTTAACCTTGTCTCTCTGCGACAAAATTTCATCCAATTCGAACTGCCCAACGATGCTGCGAAGGGTGGTCTGCGCTAATTGCGACGTCGCGTATTGATAGTTCTGCACTTGCGACATTGCCAGGTTTGCATCGACAACGCGAAAATAGCACACCGCGTTTACCTTTACCGATACGTTGTCGCGCGTAATAATATCCTGCGGCGGGACATCCAGCGTTTCAAGCCGCATATTGATGCGATACAGCGTTTCGATGGGCCAAAAAACGAGGTTGAGACCAGCGCCCTTCGCTTCAGGAATAAGTCTCCCCAGACGCAGCACGACCCCGCGTTCCCATTCCTTAATGATGTAAAGTGAGTTCCAAAACCAGATCAGCAGTACGATAAAAATAAATATTGTGCCGATTCCTAGAAAGTCAAACATGTTACCTCCGACCGTTAAAATCGAGTTTCCCTAATTCGCCGGCTCAACGTGCACCTTCAGTCCATCCACACGCGTCACTCGAATTGTTTTGTCTTCAGCGATCGGTCCGCTCGAAACCGCGCGCCACAGTTCTCCGTGTATCCGAACAATGCCTTCTCCGCCATCCGGCACTGCGGTGGTCACCACGCCCTGCGAGCCTACCAACTGCTCTTTACCGGTTGCCGGCTTCCACTTTCTTGAGCGCAGTACCAACCGCATAAGCAACACGGTGATCGCCGCGAATGGAAGTGTACCTGCAATCGCGACTCCCGGACTAACTCCGCCAGGTGTCAGCGGCGATCGTATTAAAAACATGGCTCCGAGCAACATGGCGACAATTCCACCAAGCGCTAAAACTCCGTGGCTGGTGTATTTCGCCTCCAGAATAAATAAGCCCAAAGCCGTCAAAATCAAAAGCACTCCCGCGATGTTCACAGGTAGCAAATGCATCGCATAGAGCGCCAAAACCGCACAAATACCGCCAACCACGCCGGGCGCAACGACTCCCGGATGCGTAAATTCCGTGTATAAACCAAGCGTGCCCACTATGAGTAGCAGGAAAAACATATCCGGCTCTACAATGCGGGCGAGAAATTTTTGGCGAAGAGAAAGCTCGTAAGATGTTCGAGTGGCATTTGTCAGCGCTAATGTTACTTTCGTTCCGTCAAACCGCGTGATCGTCCGTCCATTTAGTTGGTGTAACAAATCTTCCGATGAACTTGTCACCACATCAATCAATTTCCCGTCCAATGCTTCCTTTTCGGTGAACGCTCTCGCATCGGTCACGGCCGTTTCCGCGAGAGTCGGATTCCGTCCGCGTTTTTCCGTGAAGCTTCTTAAAAACGCCTTCCCATCGTTCGTTATCTTCTTTCGCAGCGTTTCATCGATACCCGGTGTGAATCCTCCAATGGACACAATCGGAGACGCGGCTCCCGTTCGCGTACCCGGCGTCATCGCGGCAATATCAGCGGACAATAAAATAAAAAATCCCGCCGAAGCTCCTCGCGCACCCGACGGCGCAACGTAAACGGCTACGGGGACGGGCGAATCTAAAATGTGATGGATTATGTCAGTCATGGAATCGCTCAACCCGCCCGGCGTATCCATGGTTATCAGCACCAACGCCGCGTGACGTCGCGCCGCTTCCGCTAATCCCTCGCTGATATATGTCGCGAGTACCGGCTCAACTTCACCATTTATGCTTAATTCCAGTACCAATGGGCCGGCGGGTGGCTCTTCAGATGAGGCCATTGGAAAGGCTGCCAGTAGTCCAAAAAAAACGAACGCAAAACAAATAATTGCCAGCCGCGTGGCTAAATTTTCTCCGGAAACAAAAGACTTCGTCATCTCACACCACTTGCCGGACTTACTTTGTGCAAGCGTGCGAGTAATTCCTTAGCTTCAGCGTAATTCGGCGCAAGTTTGATTGCCCGCTGGAGTTCGACAAGCGCCAAATCACTCCTGTTTTGTGCCAGATAAATTCGCGCCAAGCGTGTTCGCACCACTGCGGATTCCCGTGAAGCAAGGGACGCCTGCAATTCTTTGACTGCATCATCCAACCTGCCGCGCCTCCGATAAATCTCACCCAATCCAAAATGCGCGGCAGAATCCGCGGGATTGGAGGTCAGCACGGTGCGAAATTCTCTTTCCGCGGCGTCTATATTCCCCATGGCAATCTCCTGTCGTCCGCGCCTATCTCGAGCCGCTAGTGCTTCGCCGCCTGAAGCTTCTCCATTTATCGATGCAGCCGGTTCAATTTCTGTTCGCAGCGTGGTCGTGTCCAGTTCCGCCTTTACACGCTCAAGCCGCGTCACGCCCTCGCCCTTTGCATCTAAATTCACGGCTGGCAACCCACTCGGACCCAATATTTCTTCAGCTGTTAGCCGCTCCTGCTCCGCTTCCGCCTTTTTTCCAGACTTTTCCAGGCTGGCGATTAACAGCGCCCGATCCTCCGCATTTTCCGGCTGTCGTTGCGCCGCTTCTTTGAAGAATCCTGCAGCCGCCGAAAAATCCCCTTTGCGCCACGCCAGCAATCCGGAATTAAAAGTGTAGTCGTCTTCATCTGGGTCAAGTTGGCTTGCGCGCTTCAAATCGCTTTCCGCGGAAGCACTTTTCCCCTGACGGGCACGGGCGAGTGCCAGGTTATTCAAAATTTCAGGTAAGTCACCGCCAGAGACGACCGTGCCGGTCTTTGGCCCGCCATTGCTCAGCGATTCTTGCAGCGAGGCAAAAATCTCTTCGGCTCGGTCTGGCTGATTCAGCCGGAGCCGGCACACTCCAGTGGAAAACACCGCCTCTGCGGACCGTGATTGACCGGCGGGCACCCGCGCCAGCCACGGTAGCGCATTGTTGCAATCATTCCGAGCAAAATAAGTTTGGCCCAGAGCAAATATCGGCGCGGTCCATTCGGGATCGAGCCGGGCAGCTTCGCGAAGCTCGCGCAAACGCGTGTCTTCCTCACTCGCCAGAAGGCCGCGAACGTACTGCTCGAAAGCGTCCAAGCGCAGCGGTCTTTGTGTTTTTGCGAACTCGGCAAGGTTGTACGGGTATCCGCGATCATTCTGCGAAAGCATTCGCCACACCAGTCGCGTATGCAATTCCATAAAACCATCGAGCTGCCCGGCTTCGCGCAACGCGGGCAATAGCCTCACCGGATTCACCCGCAGGGTGCGTGCTACTACCGTGAGCGTTTTTCCATCGGAAGAAAAAGTTCCAAAAATTACAAAGTCGGCGTCGAGCTCTTCCGCCAGGCGCAACATCGTGGCGCGGCTAAGCTTGGCGCGAGGCGGCAAACCATAGCGATCGAGCTCATTGATTCTTCCTTCGCGGGAATAGACTTGTTGCCCAGCAGCCGAAAGACGCTGAATGGTTAACTCTTCAAGCCCTTCGCCGATCCAATCCAATCGAGGTGAAGAACCCGCGTTTTCAAACGGAAATACGAGATAGATATTGCCCTGGTTTCCATTCGCGACCTTGTCCTTGCCCGGCAAAACCGTTTGTTGCGCGAAAAGGTTAGAGGAGAACGTGCTTGCCACAAAGAATAGAACGGGCATGCAGCGCAAAACTCGACTTGGCTTAAGCATGTAAATGGCATTGTAGCAGAGCAAGGGAGCGGCATTCGGCCGCAGTTTCTACGTGCGCAAGGACGTTCCGATGCGGCAGCTAGGGCTGCGCTACTGCCGTCTGTGTCTCTAGAATGCTCTGTATCTCTGGGTTGGTAACCACATTCGCGAAAGAAGGATCCTTCCGGATCTGTTCCATGTATTTATAGCCTTCATCTTTCGCCTTCCGCAAATACAACGCGCAACGCTCTGCGTTTCCAGACATTGCAAAAGACTTTGCCAGCAAGAAATAAAATTGCCCGCGATCTTCCAGTACCGACCGGTCCTGGATAAGTGTCCCGCCACGCGAGCCATTTCTTTCGAAGGCCGTTGGGTCCAGCGCCAGCGCCTGACGGAAGGAAGCGATGGACCGCTCGTAATTCTTCTCGCCAAAATAGGCATAACCCAGATTCATATAGAAGCTAGGCGCGTCGGATCGCAATGCAATCGCCTTTTCGTAAGCTCGTATTGCTTTTCCATAACGCTTTCGCTCGTACCAAATTGTTCCAATATTATTTTGCGCGTCCGCGTATTTCGGATCTACCTTCAAGGATTTTTGGTAATACTTTAGGGCTTGGGTGAGGGCGGTCTGCTGGTGCAGCGCAATGCCCAGTCTGTTCAAATACAACGCGTTTTTGGGGTTCTGGTCCGACAGCCGCTTATAGATAGTCGCCGCTTCGTAATATTGCTTCCGAACCATGCACAGGGAGGCTAATTCATCTTGGCTCAGTGTACGCGGACCCGGTGCCGTGCTGGACATCTGCGCAGCGCTTTGCATGGAACTTGGAAACGCAGCGGTTTCGGCCGTGTCGGGGTTCGTCTGGCTGCTGGAAGGAAATGCTACAGCCACGATGAGAATACTAGCCGGAATCGCCAAAGAAAGTCTGATCATGGCGAATCTCCTTGATCCCGCTTCGGTTTATCGGGATCCTTCTTCTTCTTATCCCCAAAGATACCAAAAATCTTCTGCAAAGGACTTTTTTCCTTTTCGGGAGGGTCCTTGGCCGCATCCGCGCCTACCCGCGCATCCACTGCTCCTGGGACTGCCTCAGCCTGGCTCGCCGGCGGCTTTGGCTCCCCGCCGCCACCAAAAATATGGGAAAGGAAAGATCCGGTCGAGGATACGATCCCTCCATTATGTAGCTCACACAGTTGTGTGGGAGCCGAACCGGCCACGTACACCTCGTCTTTCGTCGTCGGGCAGTTGGCTGTAGCGAGTTCAAGGGACTCTGGGTCGATCGCCACGGACTGAACTCCGCCGGGCATCGGGAAATCTCTTACGGCGCGATAGGCGGACAGAGCGGTGGCTCGAATCATGAAATCAGCCCAAATGGGCGCCGCGGTGGTTCCACCCGGAAGTCCCAGGTCGCGATTATCATCGAAGCCAATCCAGATCACGCAAACCAGATTGTTCGTGAAACCCGCGAACCACCCATCGCGGGAGGTGCCCGTCTTTCCCGCGGCTGGCAAGGTGAATCCTTTGGCGCGAACACTTGCGCCCGTTCCCCGATTCAAAACGTCCTTCAGCACGCTGTCGACAAGGTAGGCCACGCGAGCGTCAAGCACTGCGCGAGTCTGCGGAGTAAACTGTTCGAGCGTTTCGCCGTCCGCGCCGGCGACGCTGCGCAGAAACATCGGCTCCGCCCGCGTTCCTTCGGTCGCAAAGGCCGTGTAACCGGCCGCTACCTCCACCGGCGTCATTTCGTAAGCTCCCAGAGCAACAGCCGGGGTTGGGCGGATGGTCGTCGCCAGACCCATCTGACGCGCGATTTGTACCACGCGACCGTAGCCAATCAACTCCGCGATTTTCACCGTCGCCACGTTGAGCGAATTGGTCAACGCTTCGCGTGCCGTCACGCGTCCCATAAATCTTTGCCCAAAATTATTGGGCGTGTACGGTTGTCCGTCGAAATCAAAAGTCGTGGGCTCATCATCAACTACCGTTGCGGGCGTAACGATCGGGGGCACATTGTCAACAGCGCTTTCAAAAGCAGCCGCATACACAAACGGTTTGAACACCGAGCCTGGCTGCCGGTGCGCCAGCGCATGGTTCAACTGGCTTTGCCCATAATCCCGGCCTCCAATCAGGGCTTTTATTTCTCCGGTTCGCGGGTCCAGCGCTACAAGCGCGGCCTGAACTTGCGGAACCGCCTCATTGTTTCCTTTCTTGGCCTGCGCGCGATGCCACTTCTCATAGCGCTTGGCGAGCAGCGCGTCCACATTTTTTAATCCAGTATCAAAAGCCGCAATCGCCGCGCGTTGCAGCGCGGGATCGAGCGTTGTGAACACCCGGAAATTTTCGCTCTGAAGCTCCGTCTCGGAAAATTTTTCGAGCAGGTGGTCCTTAACCATATCCACAAAATAAGGCGCTCCAGCGCCAGACACCGACGCGCGCACAATTTTCAGCGGCGAATGTTTCGCATCCTGGGCGTCCGCTTCACTGATGTATCTGTTGTCAACCATCTGCGTCAGCACCCGGTCACGCGACTGCGGTCCACGCTCGGGGTGGCGGTCGGCGGCGGAATAATAGTTCGGCGCTCGAATAATCCCGGCCAGAAACGCGCACTCCGCGAGCGTCAACTGGCGCAAGTCCTTGCCAAAGTACGCCACGCTGGCTTCGGCAAATCCTCGGATGCCGAAGCTGCCGCGATTCCCCAAGTAAACTTCGTTGGCGTACAACTCGAAAATTTTCTGTTTCGAGAATCGCTGCTCCAACTCCAGCGCAAGCATCGCTTCGGATACTTTTCGCTGCCAGGTGCGGTCCTGGGTAAGGAAAAACGTTCGAGCTACCTGCATGGTAATAGTGCTCGCGCCTTGCAAATGTTGGCTATGCCGCAAGTCCGCCCAGGCGGCGCCAAAAATGCGAATAAAGTCAAAACCCGGATGCTCGAAGAACCGTTTGTCTTCCGCGGACAAAATTGCGTGCACCAGTGGCGCTGGCAGGTCGTCGTACCGCACCGGCCGCCGCTTTTCGCGCTGGCTGTCGAAAAGATTTGTAATTAACTCCGGTTCAAGTTCAGCGGATTCCATGTCTGGCCCGCCGCCAAGCGGCCTTATGGCGCGAATCACCCTGCCGTTAAACTGCACTGCCAGCGCGTTGGCGCTGCCAAAATAGGAAAGTTTCGACGGACGAATATCGATTGTGTTTCCCCGCACCGTGTATTGACCTAGAGCCTGACCGTCCTGCTCGGGCCGGTAACCGACGCGCTGCAAATAGGTAGCAAGATCCTCGGGTCCCCAGGCTTGACCGGGCGAAATACGCTCCGGAGCGGAAAAAATCTGTGTAGTGTTCTGCAGGACTTGGCCGGAAAGCCGGGCATCAATCAATTTGGAAAATTTTATGTAGTAATAAGTGAAAAAACCCGCAGCGGTAAGGAAGCAGAGAAAAACAATTCCGAGAATTACTAGCCCGACAGTCGATGTAAAAAACCCTTTTTGAATGCGAAAGCGCAAATCGTGGCCCCCGAAGCCGAGACCTTTATTGTCTCCCAAGATGACCGGCTATGAAAGAAATGAAATGCACAGAAGCAACGTGGATTGCGCAGAGAAAGAATTCTAATTTCTAGTAAAGCGAGGCGTTATCGGCAGTATGCGCGAAGTGTAATTGCGTCTGGTACACCTGCAAATCGACGGGTACGATATAGTCCACCGAGATGGTTACGCGCTTCGGCGAAGTCAAAATCTTAATTTCCTCGCGCTTCACAGGAATTTTCGCGTCTTCTATAACTTTATAAACGTCTTCGCGAACTTGCTCTTCAGTTTCGCGGTTGACCACGGAAAAGCGCGCAATTTCATCCATTCTATCTTTCAACTGATAATCCGATACGTAAGCGGGCACGATTTTAAACGCCGCGTAACCCGCTGCGGCGATGATCACCGTTGCTAGCAGCGCTTTAAATTTGCCTTCACCCCTTTCAGCGCGAAGTGAAAAACGACCAGAGGGGCGCCGGGTGTTGAGAAAAAACACGAAGTAATTCTCCTTTGACAGGCCTAGAACGCCGCACCAAAGGCGGCCCTGGTTCCGTGTATAGCTCAAACGCTAACACCAAGGGCCAAGGCTGTCGATAACCAGGAATTGCGCGTGTAACGTGAAAGGAACTACGAAAATGGGGCTCTAGTAGGCGCGGCCGAAAATGGCGCTTTCTCTGGCAGGTTTTGCGCAGCCGGCGCAGGTTCCTCCGCCGCCGGTCTGATCCAGAGGAATGCAGCGCATGGTGGCGCGAGCTTCTTCCTTGATTTTCGCCTCGCATTCGCCGCTGCCACACCAGGGAGAAAGAGCAAAACCGGTTTCCACCGCTTTCTTCAGCGATTCCATGTCCTTCGCGTCATGAGTATTGGATTTTCGGAAGGCTAGTGCCTTGTCGTGTAACGAAACTTGAATCTCAACAAGTAAGCGTTCAATCGTGGCCGGCAAATCGGTGAGCGAGGCGCTGATCTTTCCTTCCCTCCCAGGATGATCACGCCGCGCCAGTACCGCGCACTGCTTGGCAATATCCTTCGGACCGAGTTCCACGCGAAGCGGCACACCGCGCATTTCCCAGTCGTTAAATTTCCATCCCGCACTCTGCGCATCGCGCTCATCCAGAGTCACGCGGATATTGGCCGCGACCAGCGCATTTTTCAAGCCGCGCGCTGTTTCCAGAACGCTGTTTTTTTCTTCGTCGGTCTTGAAAATGGGAACAATCACAACTTGATAAGGCGCAAGCTTGGGCGGCAAAACTAATCCTTGATCATCGCCGTGCACCATGATGATTGCGCCGATGAACCTCGTGGAAAGCCCCCACGAAGTGGTCCAACAGTGCTGCAACTGCCCGTTCTTATCGAGATAACGGACCTCGAAAGCTTGTGCGAAATTTTGTCCCAGGAAATGCGACGTTCCCGATTGTAAAGCTTTGCCATCGCCCATCATGGCTTCAATCGAATAAGTGACGTCCGCTCCTGCAAATTTTTCCGCATCGGATTTTTTTCCAGGTATGACCGGAATAGCCGCGTCGTTTACCGCGAAATCTGTGTAAATATCCAGCATCTGGCGCGTTTCCGCTTCAGCTTCTTCTCTCGTGGCGTGCGCGGTGTGCCCTTCCTGCCAGTAAAACTCCAGCGTGCGCAGAAAAAGTTTGGTGCGCAGTTCCCATCGGATCACGCTGTTCCATTGATTCATGAGCACCGGCAAATCGCGGTAGGACTGGATCCATTTTGCCCACATATGTCCGATAATCGTTTCGGAAGTCGGCCGAATAATCAGCGGCTCGGCAAGTTCTTCGCCACCGCCGATGGTCACCACCGCCAGCTCCGGAGAAAATCCTTCTACGTGATGCTTTTCCTTCTCGATAAAACTTTTGGGAATGAGCATGGGGAACGCCACGTTCTGGTGACCCGTTGCTTTAAAGCGGCGGTCCAGAGATTGTTGGATATTTTCCCACAGGGCCCAACCGTAGGGACGAACAACCATGCAGCCGCGCACGGGCGCGTAATCAGCTAGCTGCGCCTTCAGCACCAGCTGGTTGTACCACTCCGAAAAATCTTGTGCGCGAGTCGGAAGCTTTTCTTCAGCCATGCGGAAATTGGTCCGTTCTTCTCAGTGGAGAAAACTCAAGCAATGTAAACACAAAAGCGTAACGGACGCGTAGCGGTGTGTCAACGAAGCCCAGCCGCAGAACAAATTTGCGTTTTGCAAATATAACTTCTAGATGGAGCTGCCGAGAAAAAATAAGTCGTCAGCTTCAGGCAAAGACGTTGCGCTATTCCGAATCAGAAGTTCGGGGTCCTTAAGCGTTACTCGGCTGTACGGCGCAACGGAATGCGTCAGCCATACGTTGCCTCCGATAATGGAGTGATGCCCGATTTTGGTGCTCCCGCCGAGAATAGTGGCGCCAGGATACACGGTCACGTGATCTTCCAGGTCAGGATGGCGTTTGTTCGTGATGCCGCGAACCAATATGCCTTCTCCGTCACGGCGGCTGGTGGGATTAAACGCACCCAACGTGACGCCGTGATAGAGCGTGACGTGATCGCCGATGATGGAAGTCTCGCCGATCACCACACCGGTGCCGTGATCAATAAAAAACGATTTCCCAATGGAAGCGCCCGGATGGATGTCGATTCCGGTGCGGCTGTGCGCCGCTTCCGTGAACATGCGCGGAAGGAAGGGAACTTCCAGTTGATACAGGCGATGCGCCAGGCGCTGGATGGTGACAGCTTCCAAGCCGGGGAAACTGAGTAGGATTTCTTCCAGTCCCGAGACCGACGGATCATTGTCCAGCGCAGCTTGCAAGTCCGTGGCGAGTAATCGGGCCAGATCGGAAAACTGGGCGCGAAGCGCAGCCAGGATTTTCTCTGATCGGGCATTCAAGTTCGCCGGAGTAGTATCTCGTTTGCAATTGGAATCGAAACGAAACGCGCAGCAAAGTTGCTCGATGAGCAGCGACTCAAATTCCATCAAATACGAAACAATGCTTTTGTCTTCCGCAGTCCCGGGTTCAGACTTCGAACTGGAATAGTGAAAATAAATGGGAAAAATGGATTCAAGATACAGCCGCGAAATTGTGGCAACAGCGTCTTTGCTGGGCAGACGAAAACCCGCGGACGTTTCGCCCGCGAGGCGTGCTTCCAGCGCTGCGTGGAATTCGCGCGCCAGGCGATCAAGCTTTTCATCACTCATGTTAAAGATCTCAACAGCTCAAGTACGCGACCAAAGTCGTTCGTTTTATCGCAGGGAGATTCCCCGCGCTTAGCCCAAGCCTTCGTAAAGAATTGTCGACAGATAGCGCTCGCCGGAATCCGGTAATATCGTAACAATTGTTTTGCCGGCAAATTCAGGCAGCTTCGCAAGTCGCACCGCCACCGCCGCGGCCGCGCCGCAGGAAATTCCGCTGAGGATCCCTTCTTCCCTTGCTAAACGGCGCGCAAACTCAACCGCCTCGGCATTCGAAACTTGCTCAATGCGGTCCATCATCGTCAAATCCAGATTCTTAGGGATAAAGCCGGCGCCAATGCCTTGAATCTTGTGGGGGGCGGGCTTGGGCGGCAGTCCTTGCCGCTGTTGCGTAATTACGGGGCTATCGGTGGGCTCGACGCCAACGGATAGAATTTTCTTGCCTTTGGTATTTTTGATATAGCGAGAGACCCCAGTGAGAGTACCACCAGTTCCAATACCCGAAACTAAAACGTCGATGGCGCCGTCGGTGTCATTCCATATTTCCGGACCAGTGGTCTTTTCGTGGATTGCTGGATTCGCCGGATTTTCAAATTGTTGCGGGACAAAAAAATGTTTTGTGTCGGCGCTCGCGATCTCTATTGCTTTCTTAATTGCACCGGTCATCCCTTCGGGCCCGGGCGTCAGCACCAATTTGGCGCCGAACGCCGCGAGAACGCGGCGGCGCTCCATAGACATGGTTTCAGGCATGGTCAGCGTTAGGCTGTAGCCACGCGCCGCAGCCACGAAGGCCAGCGCTATGCCTGTATTGCCACTGGTTGGCTCTACAATTTCCATCCCCGGCTTCAGAACGCCGCGAGCCTCCGCATCCATAATCATCGCCGCGCCGATACGGTCCTTTACGGAATAGGCGGGATTGCGGCCTTCAATTTTGGCAAGCACCGTCGCGCCGGTACCTTGGGTTATACGACTCAATTTAATCAAGGGAGTCTTGCCGATGCTCAATGAATTATCAGCGTAAACATTTGCCATGAGAGTTCTCGATCCTTCTCAGCCTTGGAGAGTCTTTTAGATCTCTCCGGTAAAATAAGCGGCTCATCCCATACATACCACAGAATGAGAAAAGCTGCAGGATGTGCGCGTACCCCGGGGAATTGGCATTCCCGCACTTCATCCGATAGAATTCTCGTTCTGTCGCACACACGAGGAATCCAATGAGCCAAACCACCACAGCAAATGAACGAATGAATCGGTCACTGGAAGCGGTCGATCCACAAATTGCCGAATTGCTTAAGGACGAAGCGCGGAGGCAGGCTACCGGCCTGGAGTTGATCCCTTCGGAAAATCTGGTTTCGGAAGCGGTCTTGGAAGCGATGGGATCGATTTTCACGAATAAATACGCTGAGGGCTATCCCGGGCGTCGCTACTACGGTGGCTGCGAATACGCCGACAAAGTCGAGCAGTTGGCCATCGACCGCGCAAAGCAACTGTTTGGCGCCGAGCATGCCAACGTTCAAGCGCACTCTGGTACCTCCGCCAATGTCGCGGTTTATATGTCCACACTGAAGCCGGGAGACACGGTGCTGGGAATGGCGCTAGCGCACGGCGGGCATTTGACGCATGGTCACCCGCTGAATTTTTCGGGCCGCATGTACAAATTTATCGAGTATCACGTGCAGCAAAGCGATCAGCGCATCGACTACGACGAAATTGAAAAGTTGGCACACGAGCACAAACCAAAGATGATCGTGGCTGGCGCGAGCGCGTATTCTCGAATCATCGATTTTGAGCGCATCGCAAAAGTTGCCAAGGCGGTGGATGCGCTGTTTTTTGTGGATATGGCGCACATCGCGGGTCTCGTCGCGGCGGGCGTGCATCCCAGCCCTGTTCCCCATGCCGACATCGTCTCCACCACCACGCACAAAACGTTACGCGGCCCGCGCGGAGGTTTGGTACTTTGCAAAGCCGCGTTTGCCAAGGAGTTGGACAAACTCACTTTTCCTGGAACGCAGGGCGGGCCGCTGATGCACACCATTGCCGCGAAAGCAGTTTGTTTGAAGGAAGCAATGGAGCCGGCTTTTAGGGACTATCAGCAGCAGGTGGTGAAAAACGCGCAAGCGCTGGCAAATTCTGTTGCCAAGAACGGCTTCCCGATCGTAGCCGGAGGAACCGACAACCACGTATTTCTAGTGGAGGTCCATCGCGGCGGAATCACCGGTAGCGACGCAGAGAAAGCGTTGGACCGCGCAGGCATTACCGTGAACAAAAATGCCGTTCCATTTGATCCATTGCCGCCGATGAAAGCAGGCGGAATAAGATTGGGCACTGCCTCCGTAACCACGCGCGGAATGAAAGAAACAGAGATGACACAAATTGGTGCATGGGTGGCCGAAATTTTAAGCCATATAGGCGAGCAATCCATCGAACAACGCATTCGTGGACAGGTGGCAGAAATGGCTGCGCGTTTCCCAATTTACGAAGCGCGAGTACAGGGTAAACCGGCGAACGTCGAACATGCGCGCGTTTAGCCAGTGTCGCAGCACCGAATTCCATGAACATTTTTAAGGCGACAGAACATTTCGAGACTTGGCTTGCCAAAGAAATTCCTCTGGTGCGCCAGGATCTGGCCCTAAAACACGCGCGAATGGCTGACGAAGCCTTTTCTTTTTTCCGCGCAACATTTTATCGCTGGCTGCAACAGTGGCCGGAAGTCTGCAAAGATGTTGCCAAGGCTCCCGTCGTCCTGGGCGTTGGCGATTTGCATATCGAAAATTTTGGCACCTGGCGCGACCGGGAAGGGCGTCTCATTTGGGGTGTTAACGACCTCGACGAAGCGTGGCCCGCTGCTTATACGTTGGATCTGGTCCGATTGCTGGCCAGCTCGCATCTGGCGATCAGAGGCGAGCACCTAAGCGTATCGAGGCGGGAAGCTGCGGAAGCGATCGAAGAAGGCTACCGTGGTGGCCTGGCTGCGGGCGGACAGCCATTCATTCTCGCCGAACATCATCAGTGGTTACGCTTATTGGCGCTCGGCAAACTGCGCGATCCTGTGCAGTTCTGGGCGAAAATGCAGCTCTGCCCACCATTTGCATCCAAGCCTCCGGCCGAAGTGAAACGAATGATTGAAGCCTCTCTGCCATCGCCCAAAGCTCCGTACAAATTGAAGAAGCGCATCGCGGGACTGGGGAGCCTGGGCCACCCGCGGATTCTGGCGGTTTCCTGTTTCCAAGGCTCTTGGATAGCGCGCGAAGCGAAGGCCATACGCCCATCGGCCTGGGTATGGGTTACTGGCCGCTCTTCGGGCGATTTGTGGAATGGCAAGCTGGACGAAAGGGCCGCGCGCGTGCGTGATCCTTTCGTGAGATTTGACGGAAGATGGATGGTTCGAAGGTTGGCGCCGGATTGTTCGCGCATTGAATTAGCTTCCTTGCCCCAGGAGCGCGACGAAGCCCGTTTGCTCTATTCCATGGGTTGGGAAACCGCAAACATGCACTGGGGCAGCCCTAAATCCATTCCCAAAATTAAGAGCGATCTTAAAAAACGACGGGGACGGTGGCTGCACAAGGCCGCCAAAGCGATGTGCGAAGTTGCCCTCGAAGATTGGGAAAAGTGGCGTGGCGGCTGGAAGCGGGTGCGAACCGGTGCGAAAAAACACCGTTAAAATCGCATTTTTTGGCCGTTTTGCCGTGCTGAAAACGTAAACCATTTTTACCCTACTAAAGTCCGGCTGTCCCAAGACTGTCCCACTGAGCAGTAGATTTAGAGGCAACCCGGGCGTAGCTTTGCAATTGTCTTGATTCCAGCCGCCAAAACGCCGCTCCGTGGATTTTCCCGCAAGGCCGGGGAAATCCTCTCAAGCTGTTCGCGGTGCGGACTCCGAACTTCCCGGAAATCATCGAGGAGAAAATATGATTGATACAGAAGCTTTCCGCGAATTTAAAAGCGGTTTGACGTTATTGCGGGATAACTACACCACCAAAGCGCTGCCACATCTGCAGCGCGCGGTGGAATTGGATAAGAACAATCCCTATTACATGTCCTATCTGGGGGTAGTGTTGGCGCGGTCCGAGAAAAAGTGGGCGGAAGCCGAAAAACTTTGCGATTCAGCCGTACGCATGAAGCGCAATCAAGCGCAATTGTATTTAAACCTTGCGGAAGTTTATAACACTGCGGGGAGACGCGAAGACGCGGTTGAAGCCCTGCAAGCCGGAATGAAATTCGCCAGGCGCGATGTGCGGCTATCCATCGCCATGAACAAATTGATCCATCGCCGCGCTCCAGTGTTTTCTTTCTTGAGGCGAACTCATCCGATAAATCGGCAAGTGGGAATCTTGCGGCACCGCACACTACAAATGCTCGGACAGGATTAGAAACCGAAGGGTATCTGAAATCGATAAAGGCGGATGGCGCAACCATCCGCCTTTCTTTTTACACACCTTTAGTCAATTAAGTCCCAGGGCAGCTTTACTGCTGATTCGGAAGATCGTTCGAAGGAAACCCGGCGGGTTCTGACAATTCCATGAGTATTTTGAATCCCACGCCCCTTAATCCATTGGGCAGGTCCACTTTGCGAACAACTTCGGCAAGATAATCCCGGCTGACAGCTCCCCTATTCTGGCTATAGGGCATGGTTACGAAAAGCCGCATCCCCACTTCGTATCCAGTTTCGCTGGTCTGAAAGAAAATCCCGTTGCGAGAAACGCTCGAACTGCCGCGTAAGTCCTCAAACTGCAACTTTGTCGGGTCGGAGGGGCGCAGCCTCATCAGCTGCGTGATTTTACAGCGCCGGCTCGCGCGCCTTTCCGCCTTGGAGCCAGCTCGTGAGGAAGAACTTTCGTGCGTGGGAGTATGGGTCATTGAATTTTGTTGCGCTGGCATTTCTGGCTGCCTCACTTGGGAATCCTCAGTGCAAACACAAGCGTACGCAGCCCGTGAAAATAAACCAATAGAGGAGACGTACCAGGGTAGAGCAGGACACGCCCCATAGTCATCGTAGTACCGAAGTTCCAAAAACGCAAAAACGCTCCAACTAACGCGGATACTGCTTGATAGCCGTTACGCGTTCACCCATGAATCTCACAAAAATGGTTTTGGCTGGGGGCGTGCCGTAGATCCAATCCTCGGTATCTCGTCCCTCGGCGTCCCGCTCGCGAACTTTGCGGTCGGGCTTTCCGATAGCGGCAACAACCTCCTCGCGGTCCATTCCGATAACCGGACGTCGTTCGGTGATTGCCTGTTTCATCTCCGCGGGCAGCGTGTCAATCCACTGCACCGACGCGGAACGCTCTTTCGCAAAATTCAGAAAAGGTGCAAGGAGCTGTTTCAGCTCATCAGGCGTCAGGTCCGGCACCGGCTTTCCAAACTCCAGAAAAACCGTGCTGCCGGCGCCGGGCTGCATTCCCGGGGGCCCATTTTCATTGGATTTTTGCGTTGACGAGCGTGGTCCAGGGATGGGATTACCGCCCCCGATCCCGACTTGGATGTGGTCCCTCCAGTGGTGTTTGCCACGTCCGCCGCCGTTTACGTCCACCACGATGCTTCGCGCGCGAAATTCCAGCTTGGTAATTTGTACCTGGTCACCGGTGTTAACCGCGGCGCCGTGAACAGCCACGCTATGTTGCAGAGCTGTTTCATCAAGCGGCTTTCCCACCGTGACCTGAAAACCATCTTTTCCTGAAGGAAGAGGCTTAACGGCCTTGGCAAATTCTCCGGAAACGTAACGAATGAGCGCGAAGCGTGACTGGTCTTGCAGAACGCTTTTTTTTGCGTCCTTTGTATTTTGCTGGCTAGCCGCCTGCATATCCGGCTCGTTATTAAGAGCCGGCAAAAGTGGAATCGCATCAGTTGGAGAAAACGTAGGATCGGATGGCGTGGGGGGACGCAAATTCTCAACTCGGGGCAGGTCCGCATCACCCAAAAACAGCATAGAAAGCGCTAATGTAAGCCAGATGTGCATGTTTCTGTTGGGCGAACCTAGGTGGCGCCGCTTTCCTATTGTACGATGCAAGAAACGCTTTGAATAGCACCATAACCCGGAATTGGCGCGCTCAGTTTCTTGACCGGAACTTCCTTAGCGGGATACCACCCGGACCCCGTCGCGGTCGATTTTCATCGGCAGAACTTCGCCTCCCGCCTCTTCAACAGCGATTTCCACTCGTTCGCGCGATTCCGGTTCAATCAGCAAAATCAGACATCCGCCGCCGCCCGCACCGCAAACTTTCCCGGCGAGCGCGCCTTTGCGACGCGCGCTATCAATAATGCGATCGATGGTCTTCGTTGAAATCGTTGGAAGACTTTTTTTGCGAAAAGTCCATTCTTCGTGCATCAATTGACCCGTCTCTTTCCAGGCGGACGCTTCAATTGCTACGCGCATTCGTTGCGCTACTTGCGAAATCCGTTCCAGATTCCGATCGATTTTTCTGTTTCCACTGATGTGTGCCTGAAAAACTTCCCAATTGTTAATGCCGGATTGCCGTGGTTTTCCGGTGTACACCACCACGATGCGGCGTTCCAATTCATCCAGGTTTACATGAAGCTCCACTCGGCGCTCGCCACCGGGAAGCAGTTCAATCGCGGCCGCTCCGCCGTACGCTGGTGGATAGTGGTCCTGCGTGCCGGTCGGCACACGAATCACGATTCCCTCGGCGTCGCGACTGATGTAAATCCATTCCCCCTTGCTCTTCCCGGCACCCGTTAATTTGTCCAGTGCGGCGCAAAGCGCGACCGCCATAGCGCTGGAACCGCCGATTCCGGCGCCTGCCGGCGCTTCTGAATCCGTGGTGAGCGTAAAGCCCATATCAGGACGAAAGATTTTGATTAATTCGGTGAGTAAAGGCAGCCGCGACCGTTTTGCCTTCACCACCGCTTCGAGCGACGCAAACGTTTCTTCCCGCTGCGTATCACGGGAAATTAGCTTAATGCGCTTGTCGCTTTGCGAGTGCGTCTCCAAAACACACGAAGCGTACCGAGTTATCGCTGCGTTCACAGTCACCGCTCCGGGATGAAACAAATATAGCGGCCAAATATCCAGTGTTCCGCCTGCTAGATCCACTCGTGTTGGAGCTTTGGATTCGATGCGCATGGGTTTGTGACGATGTTTAGAGGAATGCTTCGATTATTTGCCGGAGCTTCCGGCCGAGGCAGTGCGATTGCGAATCATTAATTGCGGGCCTGTTTCACCAAGCGCGTGTGCGGGGTTCGGTTCAAAGCAACGCCGGCAACGAGCCTCATACGCGCCCATCGCCCCCACTACGATCAAGTCTTCGCTTTCCACCAAGCGCTGTGTATGTACCGCGGGATTTCCACATCGCACACAAATCGCCAGCAGTTTGGTGATTTCTTCCGCCACCGCAAGCAAACGCGGCATGGGTTCAAAGGGCCGCCCACGATAGTCCGTATCGAGACCAGCAACAATCACGCGTTTACCGAGATTCGCGAGCTTGGTGCAAACGTCTACAATTTCTTCACCCAGAAACTGCGCTTCGTCAATACCCACGACTTCGGTTCGCGGCGCGAGCTTTTCCAGCACTTCGGAAGCCTTACTCACGTTATCCGAGGGGATCCCCAGACCGGAGTGGGACGTAATTTCATTGGCGGCGTAACGCGAATCGATCGAAGGTTTGAAAATCTGCACGCGCTGCCGCGCAATTTCCGCGCGGCGCAGGCGGCGTATTAATTCCTCGCTCTTCCCGGAAAACATAGGGCCTACAACCACTTCGATCCAGCCCATATTGCCTTTCACTATGTCCACGGTCACTCCCTCTAGTTCTGCAGATTACTGGTGACTAGCCTCGCGGCTAGTGCGCTCCACTCGCGGGTCGATACATTCGCGAATTATAAAATGGAGCGAAAGCCGCCACGACTGCAACGCGAAAGGCTTCCTGTCGCGCTATCAGATTCATCGAAAGCACACCCCACGCACCTTGCGCATCCCTGATGCCAATCGAACCTGCAAAATTGTCGATGGCCACTGAAAGCTCGATTCCCTGTTCGAGCACCTGATGCGCTAGCGCTTCCGGTAATTCAATCCCGCCCGAGCGGCCATAATAGCCCTTGAAGCCGTCGGTGACAAACGCCCAGCTTTCCAGAAAAACACGGCGCTGTCCATCTTCAACAATAAAATCGAGGCCACCTTCCAAGCCTACAAAATAATCCCACGTTTCATTTTTTTCCCGGGCTAATCGCGTTAGAGCCTCCGCGCGTTGCCTGGCGCCGCGCATGCACTCTTCCCGACTCAGTGGGGTGTGGCCCACACCGCTATCGACCTCGACTCCAAGAACATCCGGCGTACCTGTAAAACCGAACTTCGGTCCAATCGCGGCCAGTGCCTCGGTGACAGCGTTCAGCTTCGGTTTTCGATTGCTGCCTACAGCGATAATCACTTAGGTTCATTCCGTGGAACGGGAGTCTTAAAACGCATCGACGGCCATTCTAGCTGGAAAGCGAGAAATGTTTCGGGGAAATAAGCTCTCGCACAAATGCTGCCATCTTTAAAATCTTCTACGCCGGGCACGCCTTCCCCGGTTCAGCGAAAATCAAATGCTATGATAAATCGATTTTTCACAAGCTTGACTGCTGAATTTGCCCTTTTCTCCGTACACAATTTCATACATAATAATAAATAATACGATGCGCGCGTTATCCGGCGAGGATATGTCCGACGAACTTGGAATAAAAACAGCTCTTACCTCTCTCACATCGCAAGCCGTGACGCGCCGGGAATGGCTCGCCAAATTAGGCTGTGTAGCTGGCGCTTCGTCCCTTTCACGCCTGCTACTTGGATGCGGCAGCGGAAGCACTCCCGTCCCTGGTCCGCCCCCTCCTCAAGGCGATGGCTACCCCGGCACGGATGACCAACTCCTGGAAGAAATCACCCGCGCCGGTTTTCAATTTTTCTGGGATCAAGCCGATCCGGCAACCGGCCAGGTAAAAGACCGCGCGTTAGCTGCTGGCAACGACACTCGGCGTGTCTCCAGCATTGCAGGCACGGGATTTGGGCTGACCGTTTTGTGCATCGCGGACCAGCGCGGATATCGCCCGACAACCGAAATCGTTGCGCGTGTTCGTGCGACGCTGAATTTTCTTTTGAATCAGCTCCAGCCGGCCGGGAAAAATGGGTTCCTCTTCCATTTTGTAGATATGACCACCGGTGCTCGAGCGTTCAATTCTGAAGTCTCCTCCATTGATACCGCATTGTTGCTCTGCGGTGTGCTCATGTGCCGTAAATACTTTTCTGACGCGCAGATCCAGAACGTGGCCACGCAAATTTACGAAAACGTTGACTTCAACTGGATGCTCAATGGCGGTCAAACACTCGACATGGGCTGGACCCCCGAAGGTGGTTTTCTTGCCTCACGATGGGACTCTTATTGCGAACTGATGTTGCTGTACCTCTTGGCCATGGGTTCGCCAACGCACCCCATTCCCGCATCGAGCTGGGCTGCCTGGAGTCGCCCGACCTACACGTACCAAGGTTTCACTTATATTTCCGGGGCGGCACCGCTCTTCACCCACCAATATTCGCATGCTTGGTTTGATTTTCGCGCCAAGAAAGATGCTTTCGCAAATTATTTTACCAATTCGATCAGTGCCACGTTAGCGCACCGTTTATTTTGCATTTCCCTCGCAAATCGTTTTCCAGATTACTCCGCTGACCTTTGGGGCATTTCCGCTTCGGACTCCGCAAATGGCTACGTTGCCTGGGGCGGCCCGCCAGCCGCGGGACCCATCGATGGCAGCATCGTGCCTTGCGCCGTAGCTGGATCGTTGCCGTTTACTCCTACGCAAACGATTCATACCTTGCGTTGGATTCGCGGTCACTATCCGCGCGCGTGGCAAACCTACGGGTTCATCGATGCATTTAACCCGCTGACCAATTGGTATGACCCCGATGTAATCAGCATCGATACAGGTATTTCCGTATTGATGGCTGAAAATCTTCGCACTAACCTGGTCTGGAATACCTTTATGAAGGATCCCTCGGTACAAACAGGTATGGCGCTGGCCGGTTTTTCCCCGGCGTAGCGAAGTTGAAATTCCCGCTTTGGAGGACACAGTGCTGTCCTTTGCGTACACCCGCCATTTACTCAAATTGACATCAATCGCAATGCGCTTAAGCTATACAAGTGAAGATTTTGAAGGGGGTAACATGAAACTCAGACGAACCTTGCTGTCCAGCGCTTTTTTATTGTCATTCGCAATTTCCGGGTGCAACAAAGCGGCCGATCAGCAGAATACTTCCACGAATAATCCCGACAATTCTGCGGCGCCGGGCGTCGCCAACACCAATTCTTCGCGCGATTCTGGCATGCACATGCCGTTCACGCCCAAACCACTTGTGGTGCCCGCTGAAACGGCGCTCACCGTGGTGTTGGACCAGACTCTTTCATCCAAAACCAGTACCAATGGGGAAACCTTTGCAGCCACTGTGCACAGTCCGGTAGAAGTGGATGGGAAAATCGCGATACCTAAGGGCGCTCGCGCTACTGGTATCGTAAGAGAAGCTAAGTCCGCCGGTCGTTTTAAGGGCGCCGCCGCTCTGGAACTTACGCTCACTTCCCTCAATGTAAATGGAAGCGAGTACGAAATTCATACTTCCTCACCGCTGCGGGTCAGCAAAGGAAAAGGGAAACGCAGCGCAGTTATGATTGGCGGAGGCGCGGGCGGCGGAGCACTCATCGGCGGTCTCGCGGGCGGTGGCAAAGGCGCCCTGATTGGCGGTCTAATCGGAGCCGGCGCCGGCACTGCGGGCGCTGGGCTAACGGGCAATCGCGAAATCACGCTGCCGGCAGAGACAGCTCTAACCTTCAGATTGATGCGTCCCCTCGAAATAAAACAAAAGTAGACTTGCCAAATAAATTGTGACGCGCCCCGCGTAAAATAGTTGCCGCGGGGCGTTTTTTTGCCCAAGTGCTCGCGATAATTTCAGTACCTCGGCAATCATCCCTGGTGGGATAGAATTAAAAAGAGGTTTCTGGCCGCTCATGGAAACAGCTTATATCTGCGATGCTATCCGGACGCCCATAGGGCGCTACGGTGGTTCCCTTTCCACGGTTCGCGCCGATGATCTGGCCGCCGTCCCCATCAAGGCTCTGATGGATCGCAATCAATCTGTCGACTGGAATGCTCTTGACGATGTCCTTTTCGGTTGCGCCAACCAGGCCGGCGAAGACAATCGCAACGTGGCCCGCATGGCGCTGCTTCTTGCCGGGCTCCCCAAGGAAGTTCCCGGCTCGACCATCAATCGCCTTTGCGGCTCCAGTATGGACGCCGTTGCTATCGCATCGCGCGCCATCAAGAGCGGCGAATCACATCTTACGATCGCGGGCGGAGTTGAAAGTATGTCACGCGCCCCGTTCATGGTCGCCAAAAGCAGCGAAGCTTTTTCGCGAGCCATTAAAATGGAAGATACCACCCTGGGCTGGCGATTCATTAATCCGCTGATGAAAGCGAAGTATGGTGTGGACTCCATGCCGGAAACGGGCGAAATCGTTGCGGAGGAGTTTCATATTTCCCGTGCGGACCAGGATGCTTTCGCCTATCGCAGCCAGCAGCGCGCGGCCGCGGCGATTAAGGAAGGCCGCATGGCTGTGGAAATTGTGGGCGTTAGCGTTCCACAAAAAAAGGGAGAAGCACTCCTGGTTAAAGTTGACGAACACCCCCGTGCGGATACCTCTATCGCCGCACTTGCAAAGTTAAAGGGTGTCGTTAGTCCCGAAGGCTCGGTCACCGCCGGAAATTCTTCTGGAATAAATGACGGCGCTTGCGCTCTGTTGATGGCCTCGGAATCCGCTGCAAAGTGCCATGGTTTGACGCCTCGCGCCCGTGTGATTGCCGCAGCGTCGGCCGGTGTCGCGCCGCGCGTCATGGGCATGGGACCGGTGCCGGCCACTCGCAAAGTTCTGGCGCTGGCAAAACTTTCCTTGCGACAAATGGATGTAATCGAGCTGAATGAGGCGTTTGCGTCGCAAGCGCTGGCCGTTTTGCGCGAATTGGGAATTCCAGATGACGCTGCCCACGTTAATCCCAATGGTGGCGCAATTGCTCTCGGACATCCACTTGGGGCCAGCGGCGCGCGACTGATCACCGCTGCCACCTATCAATTACAGCGAACCAAAAAACGGTTTGCTCTTTGTACCATGTGCATTGGCGTGGGCCAGGGAATCGCGGTCATCTTAGAACGTGTTTAGTTCGCTCAGAGTTGGACGATATGCCTTTCCTTCAATTACCAGCCGTCCGCATCCATTATGAACTCTCCGGCCCGACTAACCGACCGGTGTTGCTGCTCGCGCATCCCCTGGGCGTAAACCTTTCCATCTGGGAACCCCAACTCGCGGAATTCTCAAAACATTTTCGAGTTCTTCGTTATGACGCGCGCGGCCATGGGGATTCCAGCGTCCCGCCTGGCGATTATTCGATACCGGGCTTGGCGCAGGATGCTTTGGACCTGCTCGATGCGCTCAAAATCGATCAAGCGCATTTCTGCGGAATTTCCATGGGCGGCATGGCTGGAATGTGGCTTGGCGCAAACGCGCGATCTCGTTTCGACAAAATCGTTCTCAGCAATACCGCGGTGAAAATCGGCACCGCCGAAAGTTGGTCCACTCGAATCGAGAGCGTGCGCAAAATGGGAATGGCCGCCATCGCTCCATCCATTATCGAACGATGGTTTACCTTTGAATTCCGCGCCGGCTCACCGCATATTGTTGCTGGAGTACAAAACATATTGGAAAAAACCGACCCGCAAGGCTATATGGCAAGCTGCGCGGCAATCCGCGACATGGATTACAGAGAGAAAATATCAGCCATGCAATCGCCTGTTTTGGTTATTTCCGGTTCGAACGACCCGGGAACTACTCCTGCGGACGGCCAATATATTGCCTCGCGCATTCCGGGCGCCATCTATTCGGAGTTGCCCGCTTCGCACCTCTCCAATGTTGAGGCGGCGGAGCAATTCACCGCTCAGGTACTCCGCTTTTTAACTCACTAACATTAATTCTTGGTGTGTTTTTCCGGGTTCGCCACAAATTGATATCCCAGGCCACGCACGGTCAGCAGGTGCCGCGGTTTACCAGCTTCTTTTTCAATATACCGCCGCAGTCTCACCACAAAATTGTCAATTGCTCGGGTATCCGTGTCCTCATGCAAATTCCACACATCCTGCAGTATCGCGCGCCGCGAAACCGGACGACCGTTGTTCCGAATCAAATATCGCAGCAGTTCCGTTTCCATCAGCGTAAGCTGAACAACCTGTCCTCCCACTCGTAACTGCAAATTTTCGAAATCAACGATTTTGTCATCGAATTGAAAACTTTGCTCCGCGGCATCTTTCGGCAGCTTGGTTCCCGGGTCGCTGGCGCGGGCCATCCAATTCTTTCGCCGCAACAGACTATCGACCCGCGCGATAAGAATCGCCAGATTAAATGGCTTCGCTAGGTAGTCGTCCGCGCCGGATTCGAATCCCTTCAACACATCCTCTGGTCTACCCCGCGCTGTGAGCATTAGCACCGGTACAAAATTTTGCGCATGACGCAACTCCTGCGCGACAGAAAATCCATCCCGCCCCGGCAGCATCACGTCCAGAACCACTGCGTCAAAATTATTCTTGAGGTTTAATAGCGAATCGAGCGCCGCTTCACCTGTCGGAGCTACCTCCACACGATGCCCTTCGGATTCCAGATTGAATCGCAGTCCTTCGGCGAGATGCGCTTCGTCTTCGACCACCAATATGCGGCTCATGAGCGATGGACTCGTGGCAGCTTCAGCGTGAACGTGCTTCCGGCAAGTTCGCCGGCGCTCTCGGCGTGCGCTTCGCCACCGTGGCGGCGCGCAATGGATCTCACGATGAACAGGCCCAGCCCCGTTCCCTTTACTTCGCCCGATAAGGGATTTTGCGCGCGGTAAAATCTCTTAAATATTCTTTTTAACTCCGCCCGGGAAATTCCCACGCCTTCGTCATTTACCTGCAAAACGACCGAATCTATGTTCGGCCGCAACAGGCTCACGGTAATTCTCGGGTTGTCCGCCGAATATTTCACGGCATTATCCAGCAGATTGAATACCGCGGTACGAAGCTCGTCCGCATTACCGAGCACCAGCATTTCCTCCTGTGGCTCGCTGGAAAAACGTAGCGCATCCTTTCCAATGTTTTTGCGAATGCGTGCCAGTTCCACCGTTTCCAGCACAATTTTGCTGAAATTCACTTCCGTCCATGTGCTTCGATCTTTGCCGTGTTTTGTTTCTCCTGCCTTGAGGACCTGCTCCACGGTACCCAGCAGCCGGTCTGTGTCTTCCAGCATAATCCGGTAGAAACTTGTCCGCTGTCTTTCATCCAGATTGCGGCTTTGCAAGGTCTCAAGGTACAACCGTATCGACGCAATAGGCGTTTTCAGTTCATGGGTAACAGCGTTCAGAAAACTGTCCTGGCGCTCGTTACGCCGAATCTCACGAACCAGAAAAATTGTGTTGATAACCATTCCCGCGATAATCACGCCAAAAAAAATGATCCCGAAAACAAGCGGAACAACCTGCCGCCAGTGGAATAATATCCAACTGACGTTCAACGCCACCGCCAACGCCACCAGACACGCGCCGAGCGTGATAAAGAATGCGATGGCTTTCGTTCTGGTGGTTATCCGCATGATCTTCTTCTCGCTGATAGTAACGGAAGGCGAAGCAAAATAAAAACCGCGAGCAAGACTTCGCTCGCGGTCTCCAATTGCTTCTAAGCTCGCCCTATGTTTCAGTCACCAACCATCGCCGGCTCCAACTCCTCAACCTGTTCCACCGGCACCACCGCAGCAACCGCAGCAACCTCCGTCAATGTCGTCGGTTCCCGGGGCTTAATCTTCGTCAATTTTACGTCCCAGGCCAACCCCACCGTCTCCAATGCTTTGATCCCGTACCAGTTCATGTCTACTTCGTACCAGCGCAAGCCGTGCCGGGCTGACTGTGGCACCGCGTGATGATTGTTGTGCCACCCTTCGCCAAAGGTAAGAATTGCTACCCACCAATTGTTAGTGGAAGTATCCGAGGTCAGGAATCGCCGCGATCCCCACATGTGCGTCGCAGAGTTCACTAGCCAGGTAGCATGCAGACCCAGCGTAGTCCTCATGAAGATTCCCCACAGCAAAAAGGGCAGCCCGCCAATCGCCAGCAGCACAATTCCCAAAAGCGTCAAAGGTACCCAATGCCACTTGGTAATCCATACGTGGAATTTATCTTTGCGCAGGTCCGGCATATACGGCAGCAGTTCGGCAACGCTGTTGTGCATGGTTTGGCCAGTCATGATCCAGCCCATATGCGCCCACAACCCGCCGTCGTTCGGCGAATGCGGATCGCCTTCCTTGTCCGTATTCTGGTGATGAACGCGATGCGTTCCCACCCAGGCCATCGGCCCACCTTCGAGCGCCAGTGTCCCGCAAATCGTCAGAAAATATTCCATCCACTTTGGAGTTTTATATCCGCGATGCGTCAGCAACCGGTGATAGCCCATGCCGATTCCCAAGCTTCCGGAAACCCACCATAAAAATGCCGCTACCGCCAGCGCCTTCCAGGTAAAGAAAAACAGCGCGGCTACAGCTCCAATATGAAAAGCTACCATGAATAAAGTTGTAGTCCAGTTGATGGATTCGCGAAAGGTTCGGTCGCTGCCAGGAGTGCTCATAAGGGCCTTATTCCTCGTGAAAGAAGTCTTGCAACTTCAATTTCACAGTAACATTTCCCTTTGTCCGTTCTTGTAATACTTATGTAATTCCCGTTTTTCGACACCTATAAATCACCCGTCCTAACGGTCAGGTCCACGTAGAGAAATTGGGTCAATAAATCGTCGATTTACGGGGAGTTATTGCTGTTGCTCTATAGCGAGATATTTGGCTGGGAGGCCTGGACTCGAACCAGGATAGCCAGATTCAGAATCTGGAGTCCTGCCAATTGGACGACCTCCCAGCCGGGAGGAATAAAAACGAATCGCCGCACATCCGGTTGTCC
>Ga0209117_1000069_pt1 | contig 75025 bp, 65 predicted proteins | sample BlaSpr_A8_OM2_M2_FD_187978 | JGI IMG/M metagenome (GOLD analysis project Ga0209117, IMG submission 187978) | Forest soil microbial communities from Thunder Bay, Ontario, Canada - Black Spruce, Ontario site 2_A8_OM2_M2 (SPAdes) (version 2) | ecosystem: Environmental > Terrestrial > Soil > Boreal... | reverse complement strand
AGGCAAGAAAATCTTCGTTCACTGCCGTGTAGGTGATGACCGCACCGGAATGATGATCGCCGCCTATCGCATGGCCGAGGAGGGCTGGACTGCGAAGCGAGCTATGGAAGAGATGACGAGATACGGTTTTTCGTTCGCCCACAGACGCCTGATTTGTCCGCGTCTGTCTGAATATGAGGAACACTTTTCCGAACGCTTTGCGACCAAGCCCGAATTTGAAGAACTCCGTTCTACAAAGTCGAGCCAGCCAGCTCCTGAGGCCCCTGCACCGCAGCCACGGCCGGAGCCACCCGCAACACAGGAACCACCCGCAAAGCCCCCTCTCTAGAGTAGGTGTGGCAACTCCCGCTTTCCAGCGGGTCGAGGAGCTTTAGCTCCGAGATAAGTCGCGCCTTCTCTTCACGGCTTTAGCTGCCTGGTTAACGCAAACCAACATGTGAATTCCAAATGTCCGGTAACCCGACTAACCAAGACTTGGCCCGTCGTTGCCAGCGTCGATTACTGGTGGTAAGGGATTTATCAAAATCTATGACGAGCGTGAATTCATTTCCGCTGGATGGCCTCGGTAGCGGCAAACCTCCTGTCTACGTGCGGTTTTGAACGCGGAGCACCTGAAAGCAGCACACAACGCTTCCCGGCAGCGGCACCACATGTAGAACAGGGAACGGCGGATAACTGTTTGGGCGTGAGTTCTTTCTTTTTCATTCTCGCAGAATGCACTAAGACCCAGTCGTGTAAGCGTACAATTTTGAAAACTGTCCCAATTAGCCGCGTAATCGCCAATACCGGACATGTCCGGTAACGCGACTTCTCATTCCCGATCCGCGATTTCTGGCATTGAACGACGCATACTCGCGACACACACTGATCTCGGCTGAAGAGGCACGAAAATGCCAAGCGAAGAGTGGATCAGAACACTTGAAGACGGCAGGCAGGTGAAGTTCATCTACCAAGAACTGCCGGAAGACGGGGCGTTTCTCACCGCGCAGCTTGCGGGGAATGAGGTCGTCTATTCGGTCGTATTGACCAAAGCAAGAAACCCGCTGAATCGTGAAGATGTTGAAAGCCATTTCAAGGGCGAGCTTTCGAAGAAGTAGTGGCACTCAATTTGCGACACTATGGGCGAAGCAGCCGATTCGAGCTAGACCTGTGACAGTCACTCAAGAACTTCTTGACTAGAATCACTCGGCTGCGCTATATCTAATGAGGTGGTGTCTATGCGGGCATCCACGACTTCTGGGAAGGTCAAATCCCCTACAAAACTTAAGCAGAAGTTCGCCTTCGATGCCCAAGCTTTCCTCGATTCGGCTGGTGTAGCCAGAAGAATTGTGGAGTACCCAAAATCGCAGAAGATTTACTCTCAAGACGATCCAGCTACGCATGTAATGTATATTCAAAAAGGCGCTGTAAAACTCTCCGTCGTCAATGAGGTCGGCAAGGAAGCAGTCCTCGCGATGCTGGGATCAGGTGACTTTTTTGGTGATGGGGGAATGGCAGGTCAGGCTTTTCGGATGGGATCAGCGACCGCGGTTGTACCTACGACTTTGCTCGTGATTGACAAAAACGAGATGATTCGTGTGCTCCACGATGAACATGAATTTTCCGACCGCTTCGTCGCTTATATGCTTTCACGGAACATCCGAATTGAAGAGGATCTGGTCGATCAGCTATTCAACTCGAGCGAGAAGCGGCTCGCCCGCACGCTTCTCCTGCTTGCCCGTTACGGTAAAGATGAACAGCCCCACGGAGTAATCCCCAAGATATCGCAAGAAACGCTGGCGGACATGATTGGCACAACGCGGTCGCGGGTGAATTTTTTCATGAACAAGTTCAGGAGACTCGGCTTCATTCAATATGGCAGTGACAGTCTTCAAGTCCACAAATCCCTGCTAAGTGTTGTCCTGCACGAGTAAGCACCAACTTTCCGCAGTTGGTACTGGCCAAGTAAGAATGTGTACATATCCTGATTTAAAGGCGCCGGAGAAATGGTGCAGAAGGGAACAGACAGGCGAAGGCCGGTAGTTCCAAGATGGGCCACGGCCATGGGCGTGGTTGGCAACCAAGCCAGCAAAATTCGCGGGGTTTCTCGGGGTTTCACGGTATTGCCTCATGGAGGGCCTAGCGTTGAAACTTGCGCGAGAGGCCGGTTAATACGTAAACGAAGCGGTACACCGGCAAAATAGGGTGGAAAAATGGCCGAGAAGCGATCTCGCCTCAGAGGAATGCCAGAGCCATTCACTTTGAGTTTCCAACCATCAGACAAAACACAAAGACTGGTCGCCGGGGAAGCGAATTTACTTGAAATGATCGCAACGGATGCGCCGCTGACATCGATACTGGACGAATTGTGTTCTTCCCTGGATGCGCAAATCGGCAAAGTGACGTCGATGATCTCGCTGCCGGGCGAGCATGAAGAAGTGGAACGAGCGGCGCCGCCCGCTACGCAATTCGGATTTTCGCTGTTCTATTCAAGTGAAATTGTATCGCGGGATGAATTCCTTTTGGGAAACCTGGAGATGTATTGTTGCGTGCCGCGGACTCCGACGGCTGGAGATATTGCGCTTATCGAGCGGGCGGTGTTAATTGCAGCGCGAGCGATTCAGCGGGACGACTGGGAAGAAGAGGGCGACAGACTCGCGAGTGCGAACAAGAAGCGGGGCAAAGGCCCGTACATACTGCCGTGGTCTTTGAACTAAACGCGGGTTTCTGGAGAGAGCATACGTGAAACGATTTTATGAAAACCAGCCAAGCATGAATAGAAACGACCATGTATAAAACATTTTTCGGTCTGCGCGAAAGTCCGTTCAACGTGAATCCTGACCCGCGTTTCTTGTATTTGACGCCGCAAACCCAGGCGGCAATGGATGAGCTTACTTACGGGATACAGAACCGCAAGGGATTTATCCTGCTGACCGGCGAGGTTGGAACGGGGAAAACCACGCTTATCAATTATCTGCTGAATTGGCTGAAAGCACGGAAAACTCCAACCGCGTTTATTTTCAATTCGCATCTGAGCGCCAATCATCTATTCGATTTCATACTGACGGATTTTGGGATACCGAGTGATTACCGCTTCAATAACAATATGCTGATGCGGTTAAATACCTGGCTGATTGAAAGATTCCGGGCCGGCGAGCGGCCGGTATTGATCATCGACGAGGCGCAAGGGTTGTCGTCGGAACTGCTGGAAGAGATACGGCTGCTGCTGAACCTGGAAACGGCGTCGGAGAAACTTTTGCAAATTGTTCTGGCAGGGCAGCCGGAGCTGGAACAAAAACTCAAACGGCCGGAGCTGCGGCAACTGCAGCAGCGGATTACGCTGCGGTGCAATACTGGCGTGCTGAGCCTGGCGGAGTGTCACGGGTACATTGTGGAACGATTGCGCATCGCGGGGGCGACGCGCGACATTTTTGCCGGGGATGCGATGGACGCCGTCTATTTTTACTCGCAAGGAATTCCGCGGGTAGTGAATTTGCTTTGTGAACATGCGCTGATCAATGCGTACGTGGAGCATTCCGAGCATGTCCGCGCGCGGATGGTGGAGGACGCGGCGCACGAATTCTTGCTGGACGAGCGGCGGCCAGTAGCGATGCGGCGTAATGTGCAAGAGATGAGCAACGATCATCTTGCGGTGATCCATACTATTTTTTCTAACGGGTTGGGTTCGCAACTGGCAGGAGAAGAGCAAAAGGCGCCGGCGCCGGTTCTGCAAGCCACAAAGGCGGAAACGGTGATGGCCATGGAAGCTCCGGCGTTGCGGAAGAAAGCGGAGCCAGTTATTTTGCTGGAGGTAGCAAATAAGAGTTCGAAAGAAAATGAATTCGCCGAAATGCTGCCGCTGCTTGCGGCGTCCGCAAAGAAAAAGACGCAGGGCACGACGTCTATCAGCTCGGCAAGTGCGGCGCAGGTTTCCGCGGATACACGCGAGGTAATCGCGGCGCCGATGTCTTCAAAAATGGCGGGGATCGAGGATGTGAGACCAGAAGCGCTTCAAACGATTCCGGTTGCGAGAGCAGAGCGACCGATTCCAATTGCGAAGACGGAGCAGCCGCGTACGCCCGAGCGCGTAAGTGCAGCGGCGGCTCAATCGGCTCATCCCACTGGAGTCAGGGTGCGCGTGGCTGGGAGGGCTAACGAGCAGTCGCGAAGCGCGCGGTGGCTGCGATCGCCGATGGCTGCGAATTTGCCGGCCATTGCGCATCCGACACTTTTTAGGATTATTTCCACGATGCTGCTATTGCAGTCGGTGCTGCGGAGCTGGTCCGGGGAATTCAGGAGCGACTGGCAGGCGATGATCAGGACGACGCCGTGGCCACGGATGAAGAAGGTATTTGTGCAGTGGTTACGTCAGCCGATACGGTCAGAGGTGTGGGGGCCGACAAAAGGTGCACCGATGCGACCACACCGTAATGCAGTTCCTCAGAAAACCTAGAGTACCTGATTGCGCTAACTGTTCGGGCAATTTCCGCATATCCGCCGGGGCGCGTTTGCGCGGGTGTCCTTGCGTAAACTGCTTGGCGTGAGTAAGATGCCTGCGAGACAGGGGTCCCCGGCGCAGAGTTGCAGGGAACATTTGGTGACCGTTTTACGTTCCATAGTTGACAGGCTGAGACGGCGCCGAAGCGCGGTGCCGTGTAAATCGAGCAGGATTTGAGGCTAATGATACGTTGGAGCAGGACACCCAACTGGTCCAGCAATGCCTCCAGGGAGATAACTCAGCCTGGGAGGAACTTGTGCGCCGGCATTCGAGACGCGTATTCAATATTTGCTACCGGTTCACCGGCAATCGCACCGAAGCCGAGGACCTGTCGCAAGATGTATTCCTCCGCGTTTACCGCACATTGGCCAGCTACCGTTCGGCGTATGGCGGATTTGCAACCTGGATGACCAGCGTGACGCGAAACCTTTTGATCGACCATTACCGGCGCAGTAAGCGGGACCGAATCACGGATTCGCTGGATGACGCGATGCCGGTGGTCGAAAATAAAGCGTCTTCGGCACGGCGCCCGGACGAGCAAGCGCTGCTGGGGGAATTGAGCGCGCAGGTGCAGCAAGCGCTGACGAAGCTTTCGCCGGATTTGCGCGAAGCGGTGATTTTGCGAGATTTGCAGCAGTTGGAATATGTGGAGATTCAGCAGGTGCTTTCCGTTCCCGAAGGCACGGTTAAATCGCGGATTAATCGCGGACGAATCGAGCTAGCGAGGGTGTTGCAGCAGATGGGAGTTCACCCGTGAGAAAATTTTTTGAAAATGGATTTTTGGTTTTGGACGACAGGCGGTGCGCGAGATGAATTTGACCTGCGAACATATCGAAGAGCGGCTTAGCGATTACGTTGATGGAGTTTTGGCGGTAGCCGAGCGCCGGGCCTTCGAAGCGCACGTTGAGTCCTGCTCGCACTGCGCGCCACTGGTTGCGGGATTTGGCAGCCTGGTATTGCGGCTGCATGGGCTCCCGCAACTGGAAACGCCGCCGCGGCTGGTCTACAACATTCTTGACGCGACGTTGGGCCCACGTGATTCCGTAACTGGCTGGGGGGCTGTTATTGAATGGATGCGCGCTCTGGCCGCGCCGCGATTTGTTTATGGGACGGCTTCGCTGGTGGCGACGGTTTTAATTGTCGCGAGCGCGGCCGGTTTTTCGTGGCGCAAACCGCGGCTGGCGGACCTGAGGCCCACAACGGTGTATCGCAATGCGGACCGTCAAGCGCACCTGGTTTACGCGCGGAGTTCGAAATATGTGAGCGATATGCGCGTGGTTTATGAGATTCAATCGCGGCTGCGGCAGGACGAACCGATTCCGAGTACGCCACAGGAGACGTTGCCATCTTCGCCTGAAAAAACGCCTGGGAAAACAGATGGCTCGCAGACCGTACCGCCCAAACAACAGAATCGGGCGACGGGGCTCGATAGAAGTTTGCAGATGCTTGCTGTTTTCGTGGCTGCACACGCGGATCTGATGGATGTGCGGCAGCTGATAAATGTGCAAACGCTGCGCGATGGGAGAACCCGATGAAGTGTGCCGTACATCCTGAACTAGATGCCACGGGATATTGCCGAAACTGCGGCAAGCCGATGTGCGCGGCGTGCAGCCGGCCGGTGCGGGATGTTCTGTACTGCGAAGATTGCCTGGCGAAAATTACCGGGCTTTCGACTCCCGGCGCGCCGGTCGCGAACACGGATCCGGCGTTCGGAAACGCGCCAAGGCGTGGTGGAAGCCAACCGGTGGCCGCGTTACTACTGGGATTCGTGCCGGGACTCGGCGCCATCTACAACGGTGAATACAATAAGGCGCTAATACACATTGTGGTGTTCGCGGCGTTGATCGTTGGGCTGAACAGTGATTTGGGTGACGGACCGACGGTCGCGGTGTCGCTGCTGTTGGCGGGATTTATTTTCTACATGGCGCTGGATTCCATGCGGACCGCGAGAGCGAAAATTACGGGAGAAGTTGTAGTGGACCCGCTGGAGAGTTGGAGCAAGGACCGGCCGGTGGGTCCAATGATTCTGATCGCCATGGGCGGACTTTTTCTGCTGAACAATTTCGGTTTTTTCTCGTTCTTTCAGATACATCGTTTCTGGCCTGTGATTCTGATTGCTGTGGGTGTACTGATGTTCCGGAATCGCATGGGCAGCCATTTTTAAGAGGTGCTTTTTAAGAGGTGAAAGGGATGCGTGATCGCATTCGTTGTACGTGCCAAAGCTGTACCATCCGCCACTTGATGGGTCCGGCGGTGTTGATAACCGTCGGAGTGCTCTTTCTCTTGCAAGAGCTTCACAGCGGAAGATTTGATTTCAATAATACCTGGCCGGTGATTCTGGTGGTGATCGGAGCAATCCGGCTGGCTTCTTCGATGGCGCCGATGGAAGGGCACGTTTATTCTTCCCCCGCGCCAGTGGCAGGTCCACCCGCGCCCGGCGCTTCTGCGCCGCCTTCACCAGGGCAGGGAATATAACCTTCATGGCCAACGGCAGAGCTCGCAGCAGCGGAATATTCTCCGGCGTACTTCTTATTGCTGTCGGCACGCTGCTGCTCCTCCATAATTATCGCGAATTAGATATCACACCACTGCTGACACGCTGGTGGCCGCTGATCATTATTGTCTTGGGCCTCGCTAAACTTTATGAACGCACCGCGGGAAGGTCGTTCGACAGACCGAGCACTTCGCGCATCACCGGGCAGGAGATTCTTCTGGTGGTGGCTTTGCTGGCAATCGTGGGCATGGTGGTGGGGTTCGAAAAACACAGGAACGGTCCAGGTGGGGAATTTTTCAACGAAATGAACGGAGAAAACTTCCCCTTCGACGCCAACGTGGAACCACAAAAAGTTCCGGCCAACGCGCGCATTCTGATTCGCGGGACACGCGGGGACATCAGTGTTCGGTCGTCGACAGATAATGAAATTCGCGTTTCGGCAAAGAAAAATGCGCGCGCCTGGAATGAAGAGTCCGCGCAACGCATTGCCGATCGCGTAAGAGCGGAAATCGTTAAGAATGGCGACGGGTACGAAGTTCGCGTTGCGGGTTCCGACGACGCGCGCATTTCGGTGGATCTTGATGTAACGGTTCCGGAGAAATCCGCGGTCACGATAAAAACCGAAAAAGGCGACGTGATCGTTTCCGATGTGGGCGGGGCGTTGAACATCAGCGATATGACCGGCGATGTGGAAGTCCGGGGAAACAACGGCGATGTGGACGTGGACATTCGCAAAGGCGATGTGAAGCTTTCCGACACCAAGGGGAATATTAAGATTTCCGGCAAGGGGGGGGCGATTGACGCCACCTCAGCGAGCGGCAGCCTAACCGTGGACGGAGATTTTTTTGGGCCGATTCGCGCCGATAAAATTTCCAAAGGCGTCCGGTGCGTGTCAGGAAAAACCGATCTGACACTTTCGCAACTGGCTGGACACCTGGAGCTGGGCAGCGGGAATCTCGAAATTCTGGATGCGCCGGGAAATTTATCTGTCAACACTCGCGATACCGATGTGAACGTCGAAAACGGGGGCGGCAAAATAAGGGTGGAAAACCGCAATGGCAGAGTTGAATTGCGGTTCGCGTTACCCCCCAAGGAAGATATCGAGATTGTGAACTCCTCGTCGGAAATTTCTCTCAGCCTGCCGGACAGCGCCAGTTTCGAGCTACAAGCCGACTGCCAGAAGTGCGACATAAATTCCGAGTTTACGGGGCTGCAGCAAAATGGCGACGCGGGTGATTCGCACCATTTGGCGGGGAAATACGGAAATGGGCGAGGCCCGAAAATTACATTGAAAACCAGTTACGGAGCCATCTCGTTGCGGCGGACCACCGGGTCGCTGCCTCCGATTCCACCGACGCCGGCATTTCCAAAAACGCCAAATGTGCCGAAGATGCCGCCAACGAAGCCCGACGAGTTGTAGTGATTATTGTCCGCGTATATTGAATCGCGAATAACGTTTTTAGCGTTCAGCCAAGCGCTCTAATTCCGCAAAAAACGAAGGGAAGGAAACTGCGGCGCACTCCGCGTCGCGAATGGTCGTTGGTCCTTCAGCGCCCAAGCCTGCCACGGCAAACGCCATGGCGATGCGATGGTCACCGTGCGGCTCGATCTCCGCGCCACGCAATTTTCCGGCTTTGCGTCCTTCAACGCGAAGGCCGTCGGGCCTTTCTTCGACGGTGGCGCCCATTTTTCGCAAATTTTCGACCAACGCGGCGATGCGATCGCTTTCTTTGACGCGTAATTCGGCGGCGTCGCGAATTTCAATGCCATGCTCGGTGTAAGGACCAAGCGCGGCGACCATGGGCAATTCATCGATCAGGAGAGCAACCTGCTCGCCTTCGATCACGCCACCTTTCAGTGCCGCTCCTTTTACGGCGAGGTCGCCGACAACTTCTCCGTGACCGCTTTTCAGGGAGAGGATTTGAATTGAGGCACCCATTGAGGCAAAAAAGTCCAGGACCGCGGTACGTGTGGGATTTAGTCCCACGTGGTGCAGCAAGATGCTGCTCTGCTCGAAGATCGAAGCTGCAGCGATAAAAAATACCGCTGAAGATAAATCTCCGGGAACATCAAGCGATTTCGCCTGGAGCATTCCCTTTCCCCGCGACCCAGTGAGTCCCTGAACGTGAATGGTTTTGCCTGTTTTTTCCAGCTCCACACCAAATTCTTCCAGCGCGAGTTCGGTGTGATCTCTGGTGCGAGCCGGCTCGGTGACGCTGCTCTCTCCGTCGGCAAAAAGGGCCGCGAGCAGGACTGCGGACTTTACTTGCGCGCTGGCCATGGGCATCTGGTAATGAATGCCGCGTAATTTGGTGCCGCGAATTTCGAGAGGCGCAAAATTGTCTTCGCGGGCGCGAATGTCCGCACCCATTTCCCGCAAAGGGGTGATGACTCGTTTCATGGGGCGTTTTTGCAGCGATGCATCGCCAGTAATTTTTGTTGTGAAGGTTTGGCCCGCCGAAATTCCAGAGAGCAAGCGTATGGTGGTGCCGGAATTTTCCGCGTCGAGCGCGCGCCAACTGCTTTTGAGCCCGTGTAATCCGCAGCCGGTAACACGCACGGTGCCGTCGTCCACTTTTATGTCCGCACCCAATGCCTTCATGCAATTCAAAGTGCTGTGGCAATCGGCGGCGGCCGCAAAATGGGTCAGCTCGCTGGTGCCTTCGGCGAGCGCGGCGAGCATGGCATAGCGGTGGGAGATGGATTTATCGCCGGGAAGTTGCAAACCGCCGGAAAGGTGTTTTGCGGGATGAATGACTTGTTTTTTCACGCGAACAGTTTAACTCGAATCTCGCTTTGGCCAACGGCGTACTCCCCTGACTGAGGTGTTTCTTTTTCTGCTAGCTGTCCGCAAGTACAGTGTTTTCGCGAGCACTATCAGGGAAGTCTTTGAAATTATTTGCCGCGCGCAAACGTATTATCAATGGGAGCGATGAAATAGCGAGGAGATCAGTAATGACAGCGGGTGAAACATTTTTATCCATCTTGCGCAGAACCGGCCTGGTTCTGAGCGCACTTTTCCTAGTTACCGTGCTGCTGGCCGCGATGCCTGGTCACCGTCCTCCGAATGTTGCCTTGACGCAAGGGGAGCAAGAAAGCGCTTCCGCATCGCACTCAATGGCGGATATGCCCGGCATGGAGATGGAAGACGCCAAGCTGAATGAGAAATCCGCGGTACAGCAGATGACCGGCGCGCATTCCGACGCGCATCAACTGCACATGAAGATGACGTCCATGCGGCAGTCAAACGATCAGGATATTGCGCGGGCCAAGGCAATTTCCGAGCAACTGCGCGAGGGCATCGAAAAGTACCGGGATTATCACGTGGCGCTCAACGACGGCTATAAAATTTTTCTTCCGAATGTTGCGCAGCCGGAGTATCACTTTACAAATTATTGGAACGGGTTTCTGGAAGGTTTCAGCTTCGATGCGTCGCGGCCGACGTCTTTGCTGTACAAAAAAACTTCCGCGGGCTATGAACTGGTAGGCGCGATGTATACCATGCCGAAACGCGCCACCGAAGAACAACTGAACGAGCGTGTTCCCCTGAGCGTGGCGACGTGGCATCTGCACACGAACCTGTGCATGCCGCCAAAGAGCGAATATCGCACCGCGAACTGGTCTAAATTTGGACTCAAAGGCTCCATCGCGACGTCTGACGCGTGCGAAGCGGCGGGCGGACGATTCCAGCCTTCTATTTTCGGCTGGATGGTGCATGTGTATCCTTACCAGGATTCTCTCGACAAAATTTACCCGATGCACGGCATGGACTAAGCCGAAACCTCTTGTTTTCTGGCCTAGTACGTCTAGCTTATTCCTCCTATTTTCGGCTCTCCGTTAGTTGGATTGCGTCACCGTACCTAGCGAAGTATTATAGGTACGCATGTACAGACTTACGGACAGGGCCCCGTTTCACCCGGTTAGAGGTTGCGCGCGCTTCTTTACCGTTGTTTTCGCCACACTTGCGCTCCTGACTGCCTTTTGTTGTGGTTCCCCCCAAGCCCTGGCTGGCCAATCCACAGAAATTATTCCGCTGAATCAGATCCATGCCGGAATGCGCGGCTACGCGTTTACGATTTTCGAGGGAGATCAGGTTCAAAAGTTCGAGCTGGTGGTGCTCGGGGTCATGGATAATTTCATGGGTCCGAAACAGTCCATCATCCTGGTGCAACTGGTGGGCACGAAGGTGGAGCATACCGGCGTCGTAGCTGGGATGAGCGGCAGCCCGGTTTATTTTGAAGGCAAACTGGCGGGAGCGCTCTCGCTGAAGCTGGGCACGTTCACGAAGGAGCCGATTGCGGGAGTAACGCCGATCGAGGATATTTTGCGGCCTCCTCCGGATGTAATGGTAGGGCAATCGTCCTGGCCGGTTACGGGTAACACATCTTCGTCGAGCTTTACTGGACTCGGGAGCGGTGCCGCGCTTCAGCCGATTGAAACCCCGCTGGTATTCTCTGGATTTCAACCAGCGACGCTTCAGCAGTTCGCGCCACAGCTGCAAAATTTTGGTTTTGTGGCCGCGCAGGGCGGAACGGCGCCCGCTCGACCCGACGACAGCCATCTGCAAGCGGGCGACATGGCGGGAATGGTTCTGGTGCAGGGCGACGCGTCGATAAATTCCGCGTGCACGGTGACGGCGGTGCGAGGGGACCACGTGTATTTGTGCGGGCATCCCTTTTTGAGTTTAGGCGACGTGCAACTGCCGATGGCGCGCAGCCGGGTGATCACGACGCTGTCGTCGGATCTTGCTTCCACGAAAATTGTTAATGTCGGCGGCTCCATTGGAACAATTACCGGCGACCATTTGACGGCGGTAACCGGGACGCTCGGTCCGCCGCCCGCGCTGATTCCGATGGATATCACTTTTGTTACGCCGAGTGGCGAAAAGAAACTCCATTTTAAACTGGTGAACCATCCCAAGCTGACGCCGCTTCTGGTGGCGCTAACGACGTTCAATGGACTGACGCAAAATTCGCTTTATGGCGAAGGAACCACACTGCACATGACCGGGGAAATACTTCTGCACGGTCACGCGGCGGTGCAACTGGAAAATACTTTTTCTCCAGGGGACTCGCTGGGGCCGGATGGCATTCCGATCGCGCTGAACGTGCAAAACACTTTTGCAAAACTTTTTTCGAATATTTACGAGCGACCCGAGGTGGACCACATTTCGTTGCGAGTGGAAAGCGCGTCTGGCCACCAGTCATTCACCATTGAGAGCGCGTGGCTGGAAAAGGGCGAAGCCACGCCTGGAGAAAATGTGCGCGTGCGCGTGCGTTTGCGCCCGTATCGCGGGGCTCCACGAATTGCGGACGCAACCCTTCACGTTCCGGAGCAAGCGGTTCGCGGCAGCAACTTGCGCGTGCTGATCAGCGATGCAGATTTGCTCAACCGGGCGTCGCGTGGATTCATGGTACCGGGGGCGGGAGCTTCCGTGGGCATCGACCAACTGATTTCTCTTCTGAACCATGAGCGCCGAAACGATTGCGTTTACGTGGGCTTGTTCGTTCCTTCGCCGACGATTCTGTGGGACGACAAAGAATTGCCCAACGCGCCACTCTCGCAAATCAGCATTGTTGACGGCCGTCCCGCGCCGGGGAGCGTGCAAGTTCTTCGCGAATCTCTGGCCAGCGAATCCGCAATTGCGCTGGGAGGGCCGGTGTCCGGCGTCATTTCGCTCAATCTGGCAGTGCGCTAGTCGATTGCGGTTGGTTCTGTAATCGAAACTCTCTTAATCGGACGATGAAAGGTGCAGATCCCGTGGCTCTTTTTTCGGTGTTGCGCCAGCGCTTCTTTCTTTTGCGTGGCCGGCGTTGCTTCTTTCTGATATTGGCGCTGGCGAGTGGCGGGACGGGCGCAAACGCGGAGCACACGCGTTTGTGGCGGCAATCTGGTTTCGAGGAATTTCTTCGCGGCACCGCGCATGGGGTAGCAGTGCGCAGCGACGGCCGGCTGGAACTTGCGCCAAAATTTACTTTGCTGGCGGATGCGGATACTTCGTATTTGTGGTCTCTGCGGCTCGATGCGAAAGGGACATTGTTCGCGGCCGGCGGCGCTCCGGCAAAAGTATTTCGGTTCGATTCCAAAGGCAAACCGTCGGTAGTGTTTGAGTCCAGCGATCTCGCGGCGCAAGCGATTGCTTTCGACAGCCGCGGACAGCTTTACGTGGCAACTTCTCCGGATGGCAAGGTTTATCGCGTTTCGTCGAGCGGAGAAAAAACTGTTTTCTTTGAACCGAAGACCAAATACATCTGGGATCTTGCGTTTGGGCCGGATGGAACGCTGTACATCGCAACTGGGGATAAAGGACAGGTGTTTGCGGTAAATCCCGACGGCAAGGGCGATGTTTTTTATACCAGTGACGAAGCACATATCCGCGTGCTGGCGTTTGACACAAAAAACAATCTTATTGCGGGGACAGAACCCAGCGGACGCGTGATTCGGATTACGAAAGAGGCGAGCACGGCGGGTTCTTCGGCCACAACTTCCGCGTCAGGTGCTTCGGCTGCTGGTGCTGCAAGCGCGTCGGGCTTTGTGCTTTATGAAACGGCGAAGCGAGAGGTGACTTCACTGGTTATTTCACCGAACGGCGCTATCTACGCTGCGGCCATCGGGGAAAAACAACACTCCGGGGCGCAATCGACGGCGACGATTATTTCCAATATTCAGGGAGTCACAAACCTGACTGGCGGGACCGCGTCGCAGTCTCAGAGCCAGCCGTCTTTGGCCACGTTTCCTTCGGCGCTCTCGAGCAACATCTATCGAATCTCGCCGGATGGCGTCCCGGAAGAGCTGTGGTCTTCGCGCGACGAAATTGTTTATTCCATTGGACTGGGACCAGATGGCAGGTTGCTGGCGGGCACGGGATCAAACGGGGCGTTGCTGGTAATCGACGGGCGCGGTGTTTATGCGCAGCTTGCCAAGGCCGGGTCAGCGCAAATCACGAGCATTGCGCGGAACAGCAGCGGCAAAGTTTTTCTGTGCGGCGCAAATCCTGGCAAAGTGTATTCACTTGGCCCGGATTTTGAAGCAGAAGGCACATTTGAAACCGCTTCGTTCGATGCGAAACTATTTTCGCAGTGGGGGCGGCTGGAATGGTGGAGTCCTCCACCGGTGACAGTGGAAAGAAAAGCAAAAAATTCTCCGAATGCGGGCGAGCCGCGTCTGGAATTTTTTGTTCGCTCCGGCAACACCGAAGATCCGGGAAAAGAATGGTCGAAGTGGTTCGGGCCATACTCCAAATCGGGAAGCGTCGTGGAAGTTCCGGCGGCGAGATTTGTGCAATGGAAAGCGATTCTGCACGGGGGCAGGCCGGGCGACGGGATCGATTGGGTAACGCTGGCTTACCTGCCGCACAATGTGGCGCCGGTGATTGAAAGCATTGCGTTGCAGGATCCTGGCGTGCGCGCGCAACTTCCTGTTGGGCTGATCAGTGGGCAGGGTACCAGCGTTAATTTGAAGACGCCGCAGCAATCTGGAATCGCGGGATTAATCAGTTCGCAGCAAAGCGGTAGTGCGCCAAGGTTTGATTTGCAGCCGCAAGGAACTGCGCAGCGAGGGTATCAGTCGGTGCTCTGGGGCGCGCGGGACGACAACGATGACGAATTGCGCTACTCCGTTTTTTATCGCGGGGAACTGGAACACGAATGGAAATTGCTGAAGGATAATCTGGAGCAAAAGTTTTTTTCGTGGGATACCGCGACGATGCCCGACGGCGCTTATTATTTGAAAATTGTCGCGAGCGATTCGCCCTCCAATCCACCCGCGATGGCGTTGAAAGCGGAACGGGAAAGCGAGCGGTTTGAAATCGACAATACTCCTCCGGTGATTGAAAATTTTCAGGCGGTGGTTAATAAGGGCGGGGAACACGCGGGGGTGCAGGTTCGTTTTACGGCTGTTGACGGCGCCAGCAGCATTGGCAAAGCGCAATACAGTGTGGACAGCGCGGACTGGACTTTGGTTTCACCGGTCGGGGCGATCAGCGATGCGCCGACGGAGAAGTATGATTTCACGCTGCCGGATTTCGGTCCCGGGGAGCACACCATTTCGGTGCGAGTGTTCGACCGTTTTGAAAATGTGGGGAGCGCCAAAACCACCGTCAGGCGCTAAGCTTTATTTTGAATTGGCGCCGGAGAATAATTCAGGCTTTGGCCACGCCCTGGGTAATAAATGTTTCGATTTCCGCGCCGAATCCGAATCGACCGTCTCCATAGGCTTGATTGCGGGCGTGCACGACGCGCGCGGTACAACGAGTATCCTTGGGTTTTTCGCCGGTAATCTCGACCGGCAATCGAATGGTCGCTTCAATGGGCATGCCGACCTGAAGGGGCGCGGAGGTAGCGAAAAAGAATCCGCCGCTGGAGATATCCATGGCTTCGGTGAAATGCTCGGTCTTATCGGCGGCGACGCCCAACACTCTGAAGCGCAGCGGTGTGCGGATGGAATAGCGGGTTAATTGTCTACGTTCGGATCTTTCCATATGGAATCCTCATTGTGGAAAGGGTAGACGGGGGCACTTTCTACAGGTGCCAGTGTACACCGCAGCGCTGGCGAAGTCACCCAGCGGTTGAGTATCAGCTTTGTACTCCGCGGTTACGGTAAAATTTTGCGTGCGCTTTATTTTGGGGCCGAATCCGGTACTTTTCGCTGTATCCTATTTTGATTCTTTGGCATGAAACACAGATGACACCCGCGATCGATGCTTCGGTTTTTGTCCCGCCTGCCTGGCAATCCATTTCCGAGGCGCATCAGCGAATTGCGCCGCGAATTCACCGCACGCCGGTGCTCACCTGCGCTTCGCTGGATAAAATTGCCGGCGCGGCGTTGTATTTCAAATGCGAAAATCTTCAGAAAACTGGTTCCTTCAAGATTCGAGGAGCGGCCAACGCGATTCTTTCCCTGACTGACCAGGAAGCTTCGCGGGGAATTATTACGCATTCCAGCGGCAATCACGGCGCGGCAGTTGCATGTGCGGCGGGCTGGCGCAATATTCCAGCCTGGATCGTGATGCCGGAAAATTGCTCGGCAATCAAATGCCGCGCGGTGGAATCTTACGGCGGCAAAATCATTTTCTGCGAGCCTACGGTATCCGCCAGGGCCGCCGCAGCCGCTAAAATTCAAAGCGAAACCGGCGCAATGATGATTCATCCTTACGACAACGACCTGATTATCGCAGGGCAAGCGACGGCAGCGAAGGAACTGCTGGAGGACTTCCCGCAGATTGAAGCGGTGCTTGCGCCGGTGAGCGGCGGTGGACTTCTGAGCGGCAGTTGCCTGGGCGCGAAAGGGGTAGCGCCAAGTGTGCGTATTTTTGGTTGCGAGCCCAGTCGCGCGGATGATGCGTATCGCTCGATGACCACGGGAACGTTACAGACGCAGGAAGCCAGCGACACGATTGCTGACGGGTTACGCGCGTCACTTGCGCCGCGCACCTTCGCGATACTTCGTCAACAACTTGAACGGATTCTTCTGGTCAGCGAAGAAGAAATCGTGGCCGCAACGCGTCTCATATGGGAGCGCATGAAGATGATTGTCGAACCATCGAGCGCAATCGCGCTGGCGCCGCTATTACAACCAAGTGGGGTGGCTTCGCTTTTTGGAAGTAGAGAAGGTTCGACCACGCATAGTTCTGGCAAGGCCCAGATTGGAATCATTCTGTCAGGGGGAAATGTGGATCTGAGTGTTTTTCGTTTTGAGTAGGACTTTTTCGGCTCAGGGATAGCTGTTTGTAACATGGCTCAGCGCTCTTTTTGAGCAGGTAGAGTTCTTGTATCCTAGCTAAGTCATTACTCTCACACTGTATCCACTTTGTTTCCCGGACACTGCACCCAGGCGGAGCAAACCTTCCAGGAGGCTGTTGCATCTATGTGTGGGAATTAAGACTTTCTGGCTGGGGTCCCTTCCCCTCGGTCGTTCTGCAGGTCCTCGAAACTTGGCTTGGAAAAACATTCGCTGCGATGGGGTGGAGGCATGACTTTGCGCGCCAAAAAATTTCTTAAACTATTTCTGTTGAGTGGAAATGTCTTTTCTTTGGGCATCTTTTTCTTGAGCACTTCGGCGCACGCGCAAAAACCCGCGAGCGCGCAACGCAGTGTTCCAGACCGCATCACGGAAGATATCGATGACGCGAATTTGGTGCGTTTGTCCGGCAACGTGCATCCTTTTGCGCGAGCTGAATTTGATGCCGGGCCGGTTGACGAGTCGCAGCCTCTCAACCATATGTTGCTGCTGCTGCAGCGCAGCCCGGAGCAAGAAAAAGCTCTGCAGCAATTGATGGATGAGCAGCAGCGAGCGGGGTCGCCGCATTTCCACGCCTGGCTTATGCCTGAGCAATTCGGCAAAGAGTACGGTCCTTCGGATGCGGACATACAAACGGTGAACAACTGGCTTACGCGGCAGGGATTTTCGATTGGCAAAGTTTCGGCCGGCAGAACGGTTATCGAGTTTTCCGGAAACGCGTCGCAGGTTCGCCAGGCTTTTCACACGGAACTGCACCGGTTCGCGGTAAACGATAACGAACATTTCGCCAACCTTGACGACCCGCAAATACCCGCCGCGCTGCGTCCGGTGGTTGCGGGAATCGTTTCGTTGCACAATTTCCGCAAGAAGCCGTTCGTGCACCGCATCGGAAAATTCCGCAGGAATATTAATAGTGGCGAAGTGCAGCCTTTATTTACGTACTCTGATGTAAACGGAACTTTTTACGGCATGGGGCCGGCTGATTTCGCAAAGATTTACAATATTCCATCCGCGTACACCGGAGCGGGGCAAAACATCGCGATTGTTGGACGTTCCAATATCAATATTCAGGATGTTCGGGACTTCCGTACGGTGTTTGGCTTACCGGCCAACGACCCGCAGATTATTCTCAACGGTCCCGACCCGGGGTTAATTTCTGGCGACGAGGGTGAATCGGATTTGGATGTGGAATGGTCCGGGGCCATCGCTCCGGGTGCCAAGATCATCTTCGTGACCACGCAATCGACTATAACGGATGCAATGGATGGTATCGACGCGTCCTCCATGTACATCGTGGATCACAATCTGGCTGGGGTTATGAGCATTAGCTATGGATCTTGCGAAAGCGCTCTCGGCACCGCGGGCAATGCATTCCAAAATGCGCTTTGGCAGCAAGCCGCGGCGCAAGGAATTACGGTGGTAGTGGCTGCCGGTGATAACGGGGCAGCCGGATGCGACAATCCCTTTGCCGTGAGCGCCGCCACCAAAGGGATAGCGGTTAGCGGCACGGCTTCCACGCCGTTTAACGTGGCCGTGGGTGGCACGGATTTTGATCAGCCTAATCCGCTCACTTTCTGGAACGCGGCGCCCAACGCGCAGCCGGGTCAAGGTTCGGCGAAAAGCTATATCCCGGAAATTCCGTGGAATGATTCCTGCGCTTCGACCGGAATTACCGGTTGCGATACGGTGACCAGTACGAGTGCCAGCTTGAACATCGTCACAGGAAGCGGTGGACCGAGCAGCGTGTATACCACCAAGCCCAGCTGGCAAACCGGGTTCGGCGACTCCGCGCGTGATCTTCCCGATATTTCACTTTTTGCCAGCGACGGACAGAATCGCAGTTTTTATATTGTGTGCCAGTCGGATAGAAATATTCCGGGCGACACGGGGTGCAATCTGAGCAAGTTCGTCGGCACCGCTCCCTATCACGATTTTCAAGCGATCGGTGGAACCTCGGCGGGCGCTCCTTCCTTTGCGGGCATTATGGCGCTGATAAACCAGAAAACAGGCCAGCGTCAAGGAAATGCGAATTACGGACTTTACGCGCTGGGCAAAAAGGAAAATTTCGCAAGCTGCAACGCTGCGTCGCTTACTCTGCCTAATACTTGCGTGTTTAACGACATTGCCAAGGGCAATAATGCAGTGCCGTGTCCGGGAGGTTCGCTGAATTGCAGCAAGACGAGTTCAGGGGGATTCGGCGTGTTGAGTTCCGGGGGCAATGTGGCTTTCGCGGCAACCACGGGCTACGATCTCGCGACGGGCCTAGGCTCGGTAAACGTTGCCAACCTGATTTCCAACTGGGCCACACCTGCAACGCTTGGCACTGCTATTACACTTTCTTCGACGCCGACGCCCGTGAATATAACTGTCGATGCTTCGGTAAGCTTCAGTGGAACGGTTACGAAGACTTCGGGAAGCGGCACTCCCACGGGTCTGGTGGTGCTGGAAAATACCACCACCGGGCAGGCTATAGACAAGACTACGTTGTCGGGAGGCGCGTTTAACTTTGCCAGCACGCTTCTGCCCGGCGGCAGCTATTCGGTCATTGCGCACTATGGCGGCGACGGAACATTTGGCGCGAGCGATTCAGCGCCGCTCGCGGTTACGGTGAGCAAACAGAACAGCACTATTTCGGTTAGCTTTATAGGAGCAAATATTCCGAGAACCACCTCGCCGACCACGGTACCGTATGGCTCTCCCTACTTCCTGCGAATCGATGTGCAAAATCAAAGCTCGCAACCTTGCCAGACTGCAGCTACCGGCGCGATTGCTTTTACTTGCCCATCGGGTACGGTGACACTTCTTGACAACGGCGCCGCGCTTAAAGACTTTCCAACCACTGTAAATGCGCCATCGCCAAATCCATCGAATGTTGCAAACCTGAATAGTCGTGGATTCGTTGAGGATCTACCGATCCAACTCAGCGCGGGCACGCATCCAATTACTGCGACATATTCGGGAGACAACAGTTACAACGCGCAAGCAACTTCGAACACCTTAACGCTGACCATTTCGAAGGCGACTACCGCAGTCACGGTAAGTTCGAACCTGGCCACGGTCAGTTCCGGCGGAAGTGTGACGCTAACCGCATTTGTATCGTCCTCAAGCAACTCGAGTGCGGGACCGAGCGGAACGGTGCAATTCACGAATGGCACTGCCAATCTTTCCGCGCCTGTAACGTGTACTCCAGTGGGGTTCAGTGGAACTACTGGCGCGCATTGCACCGCGACGCTTACGACCGCACTGTCGGCGCTGTATCCGCCTGCTTCGCCCGGCCGCGGACCAGGCACTCCGGCGCTTCCGCTGATCGCAACGGTTACGATGGTATTAGTGATGCTTGCTTTATGGATCCTGCTGGGCAGGGGTGCGGAACATCGCCGGGCTTACGCGTATGCGACAGTGATTTGTTTTGCGTTGCTGGCAGCAGGCATTGTGGGCTGCAGCAGCACTAGCAGCAGCCCGGGCGGCGGTCAGACGAGGACAATCTCAGCGGCCTATGCCGGAGACGCGAATTATGCGGGGTCAAGCGGTAGCACAGTGGTGACGGTGCGCTAGTCAGGACGAACTTCGTTTCAGAGTACATTTGAAGAAAGCGCGAGCAGGTTTGGGCTTAATCGATTGTAGGGAATAAAGTCAATTCGCCGAGGGCGGGAAAAACACTCCCCAGAAGTTTGGAGAGGCAGCATCAAATTCCACAGGCACCTGCATTCCATCCGCTGAGCTTTGCGAAGCTCGCACTACGTGGGCTTCTACTTTTTTCTGTGTGCGCGGGTTCTCCAGCGTAACCTTGACACCCATCTGCAACGACTCGCGCATAACAAGCATGCCGCCGTTTTCGCTAACGGTCATTGTAGTGGCCTGAATTGGAGCAGGCTTGCCAGCCGGGTAAACCAGAATAGTTACGCGCAGCATCACGCGCGTCGCCCGGCGACGCTCCTCGGCAGTTTGCGTGCGCACGGTTGTCGCGCTGCGCTTCACGACGTGCGGGGCGGAACCCGAATTCGCTTTTGGTAAAATGCTCACAGGTCGAGTCCCCAAAAATCCATGTCCGGGGCAACGAGTTCCAACCCATATTCCCAGCCGCCGCTGGGCTGCGGATTGCCTTTCCAAACGATTAACGATGCGTTGCTGGTGTTAGTAGCCAGGTTGGTCAGAGCGATACGCTGCTCCAATTGAAGTGATTCCGCGAGTACCACCATGCAGCCGTAGGGGTTCACGATTCGCGTATGCGCTTCAACTTGTACGCGCTTGCCACTTTCGCCGTCCCATTCGAGACGGACCGGCACGCGGGAATTCATCCTGCGGCCGCGCCGGTTTTCCTGGTGGCGCGCGCCCTTTGGCTTTTCTTCATGTAGAGATACGGGCATTCGGTCCTCTTCTTCACCATGCTAGAGTTGGGGTCTGATGGGGTCAATGGTACGAAAGAGCGCGCACGCGTAAGAGTAGCTGTACCAATGGGCAGTATTGCGGCGATTCGGGAAGCACAAAGGAGACATGAAGAGTCTGATCGTCAACGCCGATGACCTGGGCTGGACCGATGGAGTGAATCGAGGCATCGATGAATGCCATCGGAATGGGCTGGTGACCAGCGCGTCGCTGCTGGCGAATGGCGCGGCGCTCTTCACGGCGCTGGAATTAGCGGGCAAGTCCCCGCAGCTGGGCGTGGGGGTGCATTTGAATCTGAGCGACGGTTTACCGGTAGCCGAGGCCAGGAAAATAGGCAGTCTGCTGGACGCAGGAGGGGCGCTGCACGGAAGCCCGGGAAATTTGTTGTTTCGGCTTACGCGGCGGCGACTTACACTGGAAGAAGTGGAGCTGGAGTGGGAGGCGCAGATCAGGAAAATCATTGACGCGGGAATTTCACCGACGCACCTTGACGGCCACAAACACGTGCACATGTTGCCGGGATTGTTTGAAATTGCGCTGAAGCTGGCGAAACGGCACCAGATTCCCGCGATTCGCGTTTCTCATGAAGCGTCGACGCTGCGATCGGCGCTTGCGTCGGGCTCCAGCTCCAGTATTTCAGCGGTGCGGCGAGGCGCGAGAGCTCGGGGACTCAAGCTGTTGGCATCCGACGCACGCGAGAAAGTTTCCCGCTCGGGGCTTTCGACCGCCGACTATTTTTGCGGTATCGCGCAGACCGGCCATTTGACGCTGCAAGGTGTAGAACAGCTGTTGAAGGCGCTTCCCGAAGGGTCGACGGAATTAATGTGCCACCCCGGCTATGTGGATCAGGAGTTGCAAAAGTCGGCGACCAGACTGCAGGGGTCGCGACAAACGGAGCTGGAAATTTTTACGAACCCGAGCCTTAGAAATTTTGTCGCGCAACGGGGTATTCACCTGATAAACTATCGGCGGCTGGCGGAACAGGCATAATTTTGTAATTAGCGTGGCTGGTGAAAATGAATTTGCCGGCGATGGCATTTCTAGCATGAAAACAGAATCAACAGTGCTGTACTCAATCGTCATTCCGTTCTTCAACGAACAGGAAAATATTCCGCCGTTGTACATGAAGCTCACCGAAGTCATGGACTCCATCGGGGAGCCTTACGAAATGATTTTCGTGGACGACGGCAGCCGCGATAATTCCTTCAAAGTACTCTCGGACATTTACGAGCACGACCATAGAGTCAACGTGGTGCGGCTGCGGCGGAATTTTGGACAGACGCCGGCGCTCAAAGCGGGTTTCGACCATGCTCGCGGGGAAATTGTTATTTCCATGGACGGCGATCTGCAGCACGACCCCGAAGAAATTCCGCGATTCCTGGAAAAAATTGAAGAAGGATACGATTTGGTCAGCGGATGGCGCTTTCAGCGGCGCGATCACTGGCTGATGCGGCAAGTGCCGAGCCGAGTAGCGAATTGGCTTATGGCCAAGCTTTCCGGAATTGATTTGCACGATTTCGGGACGACATTTAAGGCGTACCGCCGGGACGTACTCCAGGAAATTCAACTCTACGGAGAGTTACACCGGTTTATTCCAGCGTTGGCCAGTTCGAATGGAGCAAGAATCGCCGAAGTGCCCATTTCAAATTTGGATCGCAAGAACGGAAAATCCAATTATGGAATTGGACGGACGATTCGCGTGGTGCTTGATTTGGTGATGGTGAAATTCCTGCTGGATTACTCGACACGGCCGCTGCAGTTTTTTGGCTTGTTAGGGATGGCAGGCACTGGGATGGGATTGTTGATCGCGTTTTTTCTGGCGATCAGCAAATTTGTTTACCACACCCCGATCATGACCGAACATGGGCCGTTGATGCTGCTGGCGGTGGCGTTTTTTGTGAGCGGTATTCAATTTGTTTCGATGGGCTTGCTGGGAGAGATCAGCGCGCGCACGTATTACGAATCGCAAAACAAGCCTATTTACGCGCTGCGTGAATTTAAGAGCCACCGCAAAGAAATGGCGGATTCCGCCGAACCTCCAGCGCGACCTTCCGGGAACTCTGAACGATAGGCAATCTGTGAAATTGATGCAGGTTATTCGTGTTGCCCGCTTCGTGGCGTAACACTTCGTTGGGTAACCCCGCCGTATTGCCGGTCAAAAAAAACCAAGGGCTGGCCGGGTTCCGTTTCGGCGAATTCCACTTCTCCCACAACAATGCGGTGATCGCCGGCCGGATGGGCCTCGTTCAAACGGCATGCAAACCGCGTTAGGGTGCCGTTCAACAATGGAACGCCTTCGGCGGTCCAGCTATAGTGAATCCCTAATTTTTCATTCTCCTCGTCGGTTTGCTCGGGCTTGGAGAAATAAAGAGAAAGTTCGCGTTGTGATTCTTTCAGGATGCTGACGCCGAACTGGCGCGTCTGGCTGATGCAGGAGAGTAACTTGGCGCGTTGATCGACGCAGACGAGAATCAGCGGCGGAGTTAATGAAACCGAAGTGAAGGAATTTGCGGTCATTCCATGAACCTGGCCAGGACCGCTTTCAGCGGTTACGACAGTAACGCCGGTGGGGAATTGCGAAAGCACTTTGCGAAAAAGGTCCGGGGTAATCAGCTTGGCGGGCATACGCGGATGATTCGAAGATAGCATATCGACGTTAAGTCGCAAAAATTGCGCGTGAGTAAAAGAACGGGGCATCCGTGTATGAAGGATGCCCCAGGAAAAGCAACGTTAAGAAAAGTTATGGACGGTTGTTCGAATTAGGATCGGGCTTCTTGTTCGGATCAGGCTTAGGCGGTGGCTGCTGCTGTCGCTGCTGCGGTGGAGGTGGCGGCGGCTGCTGGCGTTGCTGCTGTTGTGGCGGAGGCGGCGGTGGAGGTTGCTGCCGTTGTTGCTGCTGTTGTGGAGGAGGTTGCTGACGCTGTTGCTGCTGTTGTTGCAGCTGTTGCTGATGTTCCTGCTCATGTTTTTGTTCGAGAGCCCTTTGTTCCTGGGCGTGTTTTTGTTCCAGCTCCACTAATTTTTGTTGTTGTTGCCGCTGAAGCTCCTGTTGCGCCAGGCGCTGCCTTTCTTCGTTGGCTTTTTGCTGTTCCCCAGCCAGTTGCTGCTGGCGCTGCTGTTCCTGCTGAAGCTGACGTTGTTTCTGGTCGTTGGCGTTTTTCTGTTCCAGCGCCTGCTGCTGCTTTAGTTGCTGTTGACGCTGTTGTTCCGCCTGTGCCTGGCGTTGTTTTTCTTCGTTGGCCTTTTGCTGTTCCAACGCTAACTGCTGCTGACGATGCTCTTGTTCCACGCGCTGACGCTCTTGATCCTGTTTTTGCTGCAACAGTTGCTGCTCTTGCTGGTGTTTTTCTTCCAATTTTGGATCAGGCACGGGCGAACGCGTTGGAGCGGGCGCGGGTGGACGATCGTTCCGCTGGTTCTGGGCAGCGGGAGGATTATTGGCGTTGTTTTGCGGTGTAGCGTTTTGGTGCTGAGGTGGCTGCGCCGTTGGTGGCCGATTCGGATTATTTTGCGGCACGGTATTTTGCTGTTGCTGCGGCGGCTGCGCTGTTTGAGGGTGATTCGGATTATTTTGTGGCGCGGTGTTCTGTTGCTGCTGAGGCGGCTGCGCCGTGGGCGGCCGATTCGGGTTGTTTTGCGGCGCGGTGTTTTGTTGTTGCTGCTGGGGCGGCTGCGCGGCGGCCGGTCGACTGGCGTTGTTTTGCGAAGGCTGATTCGCCGGCGTGGCTGCGCTATTGGTATTGCCCTGGGGCGGTGCTAGCGGAGTCTGCCCACCGGGTCTGGTCTGCGGTGGCTGCGCAGCCTCGCTTTGACGGATGCTGGATTTTGGAGAATTATCAACGCGGGGCGCCGCAGTTTGTGCCGGTGGCGCTACTTTTACAACAGGCGCGGCAGCCTGTTGTTGACGCGGCTCGGGTTGAATTTGCCGCTCTTGGGTAACTGACAGCGGTTTTCCGCCATTCTGTTGAATCGCGGCGGCGCGGGCTTCGAACGACGGTGGTGGAGGTGGAGGAGCAACTTTTGCTACGACGGGCCGCTCCTGCACAGTAGCGGGTGGTTTGGCGGTTGCGGCCGGCCCTGAACCCAACACGGCCTGTTTGGGCGGCGCAACGCGGGGCGCAACTGCAGCCACAGGGGCAACCGAGAGTTGTTTTTCACTCACCTGAACGATGTTACTGGCGACGGGTTTCGCCGACGTAAATGCCGCAGCAGTAGTGGCAGTGACGGCATTAGGAGCAGTCTGGTTCACATACTTGACGTTGCTAACGTTCACGTTATTTACCGTGTTATTCGTGGTGGTGTTGTTTACCACGGTGTTGTTGTAAACGTTGTTGATCACCGTGGTGTTTACCGTGGTGTTGGTGACGTTGACATTGTTCACGTATGTGCGGCTGACCGGGTAGGACGGCACATAGACTTCGCGGGGGCCCAACGGGAACCAACCCACGCTTTGACCGCCGCCTCCAGATCCAACGCTCACGGAGAATCCGGATCCGCCAACCCAAGCTACCAGGGCCGGTGCATAGACGGGTCGTACGTATTCGCCTCGGTCGTAAACACCGCCGCCATAATCGTTACCGTAGTAGGTTTGTTGCGGCCGGCAGGGAACCCAGCCCCACGATCCCTGTTCGTTAATCCAGCGACCGTAGTGGAAGGGAGCGAATCCCCAAGGCTCGTCGTCAATCCAAGTCCAGCCCCAGGGAGCAATCCAGTCCCAGTGTCCATAGCGATAGGGCGCCCAGTTCGTGTTTTGCACATGCGGAAACCAAACGGTGCCGTATTCGCGAGTGGGACGCCAACCACCGTATTGATCTAAATCTTCGTAGCCCACGGCATCCGAGGAAACATAGCGCGCAGAAACGGAATGGTCGATACGGCGATCGCGCTGATAACTCCAGCGATCAAAACTGTCTTCTCGGTTGATGCCGTCGATAACCGCATCTAGCCGGTCATAGCCGCGAAAAATGCCCAAGTCATCGGCATACAAAGTATAGTTCGCGCCGCCACCGGTTACTTCGCCCTGACCTTCGCGCACCGCGATGGTGGTGGTGTCACCATTTGGATCCACGGTTATTCGGTATCGTCCAGGATGCCAGATAGTAAAGGCTAAGTTAGGTGTGTCGATCTCGAAGGTTTCGTCTCTGTATAGTCTTCTGACCCGCACGTTGATGGAGCCTTCGGTCAGACGGATTTGCGTGATGCGGTCGTTTAGATCGAGGAAGGAAAATCCGGTTTCGCCCGAAAGGTGGATGGATGCAGAGCCCATATGCAATTCGGCGCGAGATCCCTGGTCGGTCCAGATGCGGTCACCGGTGGTGATTGGCCGATTAATTTCCGCGTCGACCCAGTCTTCGGTGCCAGCGGGTTCGAACGATACAGCACCCTGAATGTAGCCCAGGCGCGCAACGCGGCTGGGAGGATCGTCATTATAATCATAGGCGGCGGCTCGATGAGGCAGAACGAAAAGTAATCCAATCGCCAGCAAGAAACCAATAAATTTCGGCGCTGCTTTTTTCACCATCTCATTATCTCCTCGACATTTTCAAGCTGGGCAGCTTTGCATTATTGAGTTTGTTACGCTACGGGCCCGGTGTGACCAACTGCTATTGATCCTCAAGGAGTAGAACACGGCTCGGAACCAAGGGTTGCAGCCGGTCGACAATGACGACAATCGCAACAGTTTGATGGTTCGGCGTACTCAAATGTGTGCATCTTCAATGCCTTGACCGAGTTGCGAGCCACTGATGGCTCTGCGAATTTCCGGACGGTGGACACGCAAAAGCCAGCTCCCCTTCAAGAACTGGCTTTTGCATGCCTTGGTCGACGAAAAATCAGTGCGCTCGGTCGCCTCCTCGAGGCCCGCCACCGTTTCCGGAATTATGAGGGGCGGATGGAGGCGCGGAGTAGCCCCGGCTTGGTGGGGCTGGGGCAGAGTAGCTTCTTGATGGTGCCGAGTAACTGCGGCTAGGCGCGGAATAATTCTGTGGCGGAGCTGAGTAACCGCGGCTGGGCGCGGAATACGAACGCGAATCGTTTCTCGACGGTGGAGAATAACTTCGCGGCGCGGACGAGTAATTCTGGTTTGGCGGTGAGTAGGAGTGTGGCGCGGATTCAGAGCGGGCTGGAGGCGAATAACTCCTCGGCTGCGGACTTGGTGCGCTGCGCTGCGGAGACGCGTAGGAACGATTCCCGTTTGACGCTGGAGGCCGGGAATCGTTGTAGCTCGGCCGCTGCGGCGCAGAGTAGGAGTTATTCCCACGTGAACCGGTGTCGTAACTCGGTGTACTGCGGGCTGGCGGATTATACGAACGATTGCCATTGGTGGTGGCGCCCGGACGATCGTTGATGGCTGGCCGGTTGTAGTTGGGGTTGCTCGAGCCTCTTGGCGCAACTCCGCTGTTCATGCCGACGTCTGAGCGCGACGGTCCCGCCCAGGGAGGCCGGTTTGTGTTCGTTGAGATTGGCCGGCTGGATGATGGCGCCGCGTTGTTTATTCCATTCGGACGGCCACGATCCACGGGGGCGTTGTTTTGCGCTGGGCTTTGTGCTGGAAACGTCCGCGGAGGTGCCACGTTGGAGGTGGGGCCGTTGTTCGCAGGAGAACCTGCGGTGGAGCGTCCGGCATGCGGAGTCGCAGAAGGTGGTCGATTTGAACTCAACTCGCGTTGCCGGGCGTTGCCCGGTGCGGACTGCGACTGCGTAACCGGCGCCGACTGCGACGCTGGCGCTCTGCCAGCTATTGAAGGGTTCGGCGACGCAGCACCACGTGAGTTGATTGCAGGATTGGAACCATTCGTTGGTCTGCCGACCACAGAATTTCCGGCAGAATTTCCAGCTCGGGCTGCTTCTCTTCCTGGCGTTAAAGTGCTCGCGCTTACCGTGTGCACGGGCATATGCGACGCAGCGGGGGCCGGCGCGGTACGGGCGACAACAGGCCGATTGATAACCGAAGCGGGCGGGGCCGCAACTTGCTTGCCTACGTTTGCGCCGCCGAAGTAACTGGCTTTCGTAGGTACGGCGGCGATCTTGGTTGTGACTTGAGCGCCGCGTAATGAAGCCGCGGTGAGATGCGCTTCACCGCGATTTATAGGCGCGCCATTTACGAAATTGTTGTGAGTTGTAGTGGTGACGGCACTGACGTTGTGCGCGTACGCATAGTTGTAATTATTGATGGTGGTGTTGTTGATGATTGTAGTGTTGTTGATATACGTATTGGCAACGTTGACGTTGCGGAGGTAATTGCCGCTGTATCCGTACCACGGGCAATATGGTTCGCCAAAGCCCAGCGGGAACCATCCTACACCGCCGTAGCCGAAGCCGCCGCCGCCGAAACCTATCCCGACGCTCCAACCGCCGCCACCAAGAAAACCGACAAAGGCGGGCCCATAGATTGGCTCAGAGTAAATTGGTCCAGGGCACCATCCCCAGCCGCCGCCAACATAGGCCCAGCGGCCATAGTGATAGGGAGCAAAGCCCCAAGGCTCATTGTCCACCCAGGTCCAGCCCCATGGGCCGACCCAGCTCCAGGAACCGGTGCTGTAGGGCGCCCAGCCAACTTCGACGGAACGGGGATACCAAACATGGCCGTACTCGGGGACGTCGCGCCAATCGCCGTAGTCGTCCAAATCGTCGTAACCAGCCATGTCGCGCGAAACGTACCGCGCGGAAACTGCGTCATCTTCCTTCAAGTCGCGGTCTTCGGCCCAACGATCCAAGTCGTCGGGTCGGGGCGCGCGATCCACTGTGTAGTTAATTTGATCTATGCCGGTGAATTCGGCGCGTTCTCCGCTGCGCACTGAGTAGGTGCTTCCGCCCGAAGTCACTTCGCCTTCGCCGCGAATGATAGTTACGCTGGAATAGTCACCGTTTTCATTCACATCGATACGGAATGCGCCAGCCTGGCGGACGACGAAAGCGAGATTCGGAGTATCGACTTCGTAAAGGTCGCCTTCGCGCAGCTCGCGCACGCGGAAATTCAAGCTGCCTTCGCTGAGGCGCATTTGCGTGATGCCCTGATCCAGATTCAAAAAAGAGAGTGCAGTGTCGCTGCCCAAGTGGATGGAGGCTTGGCCGGTGCGTAATTCCACGCGGGAGTCGCGGTCGCTCCAAAGTTTATCGCCGACGGTAACAGGACGGTTTCTGACGGCAGCGCCCCAGTCACCTGTGCCACCGGGCTGAATCGAAACAGAGCCGTCTATCGCGCTGACCCGCCCGACGCGCGTCGGAGGATCGCCTTCGTCGGCTCGAACCTGGGTAGCTGAAAAGCTGAGAAGACTGGCAAAAAATAACAGGAAAGACGCTGCAAATTTACCGGAAAAAGAGGGCTTCATGTTATTCCCCTGTTCTTCGGCCACGGCGGAAATGGACCGAACGGCCACATTCGGAGTGGCCCTTAAGTTGTTGAACCCGAGGGTACAAAATAAGTTGCGGCGCACGCGGCTACGAGATCGAGTTCGAAGTACCGGTACCAAATCCGTGCTGGTGAGTGCGAGTGCGACCGATGCCGCAGTGGGTATACCCAGAATAAAAACCTCTTTTGAGTGCTGAAGAATATTTGAGCAGGGGCGCGAACTTGACGAGGGCTTGCTGGGCCAGTAGGCTGACCGTCCTATGCGTTTTTCGGCGAGAAAAATAGTTTTGCTGGCGGGCATTGTGCTGGGCGCCGGTTTTCTTTTTTATCATTTTCGCGCGATGTTCAGTCCGAGCCAGTTCAGCGGGGGAAAGGTATTAAATGCAGTTCGCGAAGCCAACCCTTTCTATCTAATTCTTGCCTTGATCACCATTTATGTTTGTTACGCAGTGCGGGCGTTGCGGTGGCAGAGATTTCAAAAACACGTTGGGCGGTCGAATTTTTGGGATATCTATCGAATGACGCTGGCGGGATTTGCGGCGGTTTTTTTGCTGGGGCGACCGGGCGAGCCGGTGCGGCCGGTGTTGCTGGCCAGGCAAGGAAAAATTCCGATCGCGGATACTTTCGGAATTTGGGCGCTGGAAAGATTGTTCGACGTGGGCAGCATGGCGGTAATCGCGGCGATCGCATTGCTGGTATTCAAGTCGGGAGAGCATACGGGTGAGGCCGCGGCGACGGTGGAGAGAACGGCGAGAACAGCCGGGGCGTTATTGTCCGCCGGATTGGTTGCGGCAGTCGCGGCGCTCGTTTACCTGCGTGTGCACGGCACATCGGCGCTGGAGCGGCGACTTGGCGGGTGGCTAACCGTTGGGGGATTGCGTGGCCAAATGGGAAGAATTATTTTGGGATTCATTCGGGGAATTCAAACGGTACGGTCGTGGCAAGACTTGGTGAGCGCGGTCTTGTACTCTGGTATTCACTGGTTTTTAGTGCTGGTGGTGTATTTTTTGATTACGCGAAGTTTTGCGGGGCGGTTGGCGGAGTTGCGGCTAAGTGATTGTATGCTGTTGTTGGCGTTCACGCTGGTTGGATCCATTGTGCAGTTGCCGGCGGTGGGGGGCGGGTCGCAGGCGCTGGCGATCTTTGCGTTTACGCGAGTGTTCGGAGTAGAAAGTGAGCCAGCGGTGGCGGCTGCGATGGTAATTTGGCTGGTGACGTTTGCTGGCTGCAGTTTAGCGGGTGTGCCCTTTTTATTGCACCAGGGGATGTCGTTGGGAAAATTGCGGGAGTTCGCGGAGCAGGAAAAAGAGGCGCAGGGGACTGTCGCTGCGGGGATGCCGGTGGCCAACCGGCGAGGAGAATCAACGGAGTGAAATGTCCTTTTTGCGCGTTTCTGGATGACAAAGTAATCGATTCTCGCGAAGGACGCGCTGGGGATGCAATCCGGCGGCGCCGCGAATGTCTTAAATGCGCGAGGCGCTTCACCACGTATGAGCGCATCGACGAAATTCCCTACATGGTGATTAAGAAGGATGGCCGGCGGGAACGTTTTGAACGCCACAAAATTTTGCAGGGCCTGCTTAAAGCTTGCGAAAAAAGGCCGGTGGCCACACCGAAGCTCGAAGGCATCGTGGACGAAATTGAAGGCGTGGTGCACGAGGCCACGGAGCGCGAATTGACCACTACGGAAGTCGGCGAGCTGATCATGCACAAGCTAAAAAAACTGGACAAGGTGGCGTACGTGCGATTCGCATCTGTTTATATGGATTTTAAGGACGTGCAGGAATTTATGTCGGAGCTGAAAAACCTGCTGAAGGATCGCGTAAAGAAATAGTTTTCTGGGAATTTATTCAGATTTCGCGAAGGTCAAGAAGAACAAACTATGAAAAAAATACTGTTGTGGGTTTTTTCTCTGACCGTACTGGCTGGAGTAAGTAGTTTTAGGGGAGTGCCAGAATCCTATGGCTTGCCTAAATCCGTCGCGCCATCCGCCGCGCCTCGGCCCGCGATTGATGCAGAAAAAATTCGCGCGCACGTGAAGTTTTTGGCCAGTGATTTACTCGAAGGACGGGGAACTGGCCAGCGCGGCGGCGATATTGCGGCGGAATACATCGCTACACAATTTTCTTTGTACGGTTTGAAACCCGCGGGAGAGAACGGAACCTTTTTTCAGGACGTTCCGATGGTCGGGGTCAAAACCTCGCCGGACACAAAATTTCAACTGGTGCCAGCGAGCGGGCAGGCGCTGGCGCTAAAAAATCTGGATGAATTTGTCACCAACAACGAAAGTCAGACGGAAAGCGCGGAAATTGATGCGCCGATTGTCTTTGTCGGGTATGGAATCACGGCGCCGGAGTACAAATGGGATGATTACAAGGGCGTTGATCTGAAGGGCAAAGTGGCGCTGCTCTTCGTGAATGAACCTTCATCGGATGACCCAAAATTTTTCAAGGGCAAAGCGCTCACGTACTACGGCCGATGGACGTACAAATACGAGGAGACCGCGCGGCGCGGAGCAGTTGCCACGCTAATTATTCACCGCACGGACCTGGCGAGCTATGGATGGGATGTGGTGCGAAATTCTTGGGGGACGGAACGAGCCTATTTGAAAAATGATGGTTCGCCGAAGCTGCGCGCCGCGTCGTGGATACAGTTGGAAATTGCGCGAAAACTTGCGGCAATGGGCGGACAGGACCTGGACAAATTATTTGCACAGGCACAATCGCGGGATTTTAAAGCTATTGAGTTGCCGGTACGACTGAAGGCGCATGTCAGCAGCGCACTGCGGCCATTTGTTTCGCGAAATGTTCTGGCCAAGAAGGACGGAAGAGACGCAAAACTGAGCGCTGAAGCGGTCATGTACACCGCGCACTATGACCACTTGGGAATTGTGCCGGAGATGAAAGGCGACAACATTTATAACGGCGCGGCAGATAACGCCACCGGGTGCGGCATTTTGCTGGAACTGGCGCGAGCGTTTGGCAACGTGGAACAAGCGCCGCCTCGATCCGTGATTTTCGCGGCGGTGACCGCGGAAGAACAGGGATTGCTGGGCTCGGAATATTTGGGAAAACACTTGCCCATTCCCGCGGGAAAAATTTCGGTGGATTTAAATTTCGACGATGTTCCGCCGCTTGGTGAACCGGAAGAAGTGGAAGTCAGCGGAGCGGAGCGCACCACGATTTACCCTCTGTTGGAGGAAACCGCGAAAGAATTTAAACTGACGATACGGCCGGACGCGCTTCCTCAAGCCGGTCACTACTATCGCTCCGATCATTTCAGCCTGGCGCGAGTGGGCATCCCGTCGTTTTCCGTGAACGAAGGAAGAAAATTCCAAGGGCACACAGTGCAATGGGGCGAAGCGCAAGCCAAGGACTACGTGGAACACCGTTATCACCAACCCAGCGATGAATATAGGCCAGAGATGGACTTTACGGGCGATGCGGTGATTGCACGATTTGGTTTTGCGCTTGGATGGAAAGCCGCGGAAGCGCCGGGCGTCGCGGAGTGGTTGCCTGGGGACGAGTTCGAAGCAGCGCGGAAGAAAATCCCGGGAGCAAAGGAATAATCCAGTTTAGGTGTTCGAATCTGCCGGAAATTTTTCTTCAGCGAGGCCAAACGCCAGCGGTAAAAGTTTTGATGGTGCGGAAACCGAGCCGCTCGTAAAGGTGGACGGCGCCATGATTGCCCGAAGTAACGGTCAGCGTGAGTTCGCGGAAACGCAAAGCCCGCAAAGCCTCAGCGGATGTCTGCATGAGCATGCGGCCCAGGCCGCTGCCTTGAAATCCGGGGAGCACGCAAATCTGAGTGGTATGCGCGACGCCGGGAGAAACCTCGCTGGTGAGCACCGCGGCTACGAGTTCATCGCCGCCGGGCTGACGCAGAACAAATGACGCTCCCGGTACAAATTGGCCGCATCCGGGGAGAAGAATAATATTTTTTAGGAATTTCAAAGCGCCGGTGCGCGTACGATATTGATCGTTGATTTCGCCGTCCACGTGATTGGCATACGCCAGGTAGATCAGCTTGGCGCAGGATTCGAAATATCGGTCGTGCCAGCGATCGAGGCGCATGCCGTTGGAGGCGCCAGTTTGGCCGTTGTGCGGGTCCTGCAACTCAAGGCGCATGAATTGGCGCTTGTGCAATTCGAAACCCTGCTCGCGCAGCGGCTCTTCCACGGGTCCGCCAAAAGGCATCAACTGCGCTTCGATGCGATACATCTGCGGGAGGGCGCGCATTGAGAACAATATTTCTTCGAGCAAACGCCGGCCGATGAGCGCTTGTTCTTTTCGCGGGGAAACGTAAAGCCCGCCAATCAGCCCTTTGTGTTCTTCCAAAACGTAAAAGGTGTAGCCGAGGGCTTCGCCATTCTCAAAAGCGACGCAACCGTTCAAAGCATGGGCGTCCATGAAGCGCTTGATTAGCTCGACGGCGCTTTGATAATCCCAGTGCAGTTCCGTACGCCAATGACGCGTCTCTTCCACCAGCAAGGGCTCCATTTGCTGGGCCGTCACCTGTCGTAAATCGAGGATCTTCATAGGCTCGGAGAAGGCGCCTTGCAGCGCTCAAACGCAATCATAGCCGATTCGGCATCCTGGCTGCCAAAGCCGGACGAATAAACGATACGGATGCGACACATTCCCAAGCGCTTCTTTCGAGGGCGACGAACTCCTTGTGTTACTCTGCAGCACATAGAATCGCAGGGGTCAAAATCAGCCGGCGACGCGCGCCGTCTGTGTAATATGCTTCTGCAATTACACCTTTTGCGCAGCTAACGAATGTCTATTCTCTTCGAACTTCGCTATCCAACCCGGTGGTATACCAAATTATTTACGGCAGTGCTTGCGCTGGCATTTTTTGCGGTGCTATCCACTGCCGCGATTGCCAGCTTCCTGCTTTTCCGCATTGTTAAGCCGCAACGGAGCAGTTCTGAGATAAATATGCAAAGTTTTCCGGGGCGGCCGGACGCAGTAAATTTTGAGGTTGAAGGACAGGGAAGCCGCGAGGGCTGGTTTTTTCCGGGATTTCGCGTCGCGCCCACGATTGTGCTTTGCCATGGCTATGAATCCAGCCGCGGAGAATTGCTGACTTTGGTTTCCGCACTGCAGGATCACCAATACAACGTCTTTGTGTTTGATTTTGCAGCGCATGGAGGCAATGCGGGCGTCACTACGTTTGGATACCGCGAAGCGGACGAAGTCCGGGCGGCCATTGATGCGCTAGCTAAACGCGATGATGTGGACCCGGCACGATTCGGGCTATGGGGCTATAACCTGGGCGCGTATGCGGCGCTTCGTGAAGCGCAGAGTGACGGACGCGTTCGCGCGATCGTGGCGGATTCCGTTTACGACGTGCCTGAACAGATGGTGAAAATTGGCGTGGAGCGCAGCGGGGTGGGCGGATTTCCGTTGATGATTCGCTCAGCGGAGACGGGTTTTAATTGGCTAAATTATCGTTACCGGACAGTCCCACCGCTTTCGCGCAGCTTTAAGGCGCAGAGAGGCGTCCCCATACTTTTTATCGAGGCGACGGACGATCCGGAACTGGGAGCGATTACGCGGCAAATGTTTCAAACCGCGCCCGAGCCGCGGGAAGAAGCGGTGATCGCTCACGGAAATTTTGTGGGATTACTCGACGATGACAAGCGTGCGTATGAAAACCGCGTGGTGAGTTTTTTCCTGCTGCACTTGCCCGCTACGGGAAGGGTCACGCGCTAACGGCCAGGCAGCACTTTGTAAAGAAACCTGCCTTCGGTATTGGGGAATGGCACCGGTTGGCACACGAATGGCTGTGAGACCCATTGCCGGCAATCATGGGTGCCGGTCAGAAGATATCCCTCAACTGGATGATCCTTGTCCCACGCTTTGATTTCTTCCCGCATATAAAAATTCAGACTGTAATTTAGACCACGATTGATTCCGCCCACACGTAAACGCTGCGGGGGAATGCCAGCGGAATACAGGTCATTGGCGAGCGATCGGCCGGAAGGGTCCGACCGAAAAAATAACGGCAGAAAGTGATTCCAGGTGACGACTGCCAGCAAAATTGGCAGCACGCAGGACGCAGCCGCGAATCTACCCACGCCGTTTTGACTAGACGAATAGAAGGTGGCTAATAAGACGTTCGACATCCCCACGAGAGCCGAAAAAATTCCTGCCGCGACGACAAGATTCTGGTATTGGTGAAAAACACCAGGATCCAAACCTGATATCAAACCTGATAGAAGTAACGGCATTAGAAAAGCCGCGGCGGCAATCCACAGGCTCAGACGAAGGAATTTCTCCTGCCGGGGCGAGGTAATTTGTGTCTGAGCATGAGCAACTATGAGGCTCACCGCCGGAATGGCGGGGAGAATATAGCCCGGCAATTTTGATCGCGAGATGGAAAAGAAACCGACACAAAAAGCGGCCCAACAAACGAGGAAGCAGGTGGATTCGCTAATCCGCTGAGCTTGCCACAGCCGGCTGATGCCGCGAGCGAGGGCCCAGACAAAGAGCGCGGTCCAAGGAAGAATTGCATCCAACAGAACCGGCGCGTAATACCAGAAGGGTTGAATGTGCTGGAATTCCGGCGTCAAGAAACGCCGGAAATTATGCTCAACGATAAAAACGTGGAAAAAATCAGGATTGCGCCTGGAACAGAGGATGTACCAGGGAAGAGCTGTAAAACAAAACGTGGCAATTGCCAAGGGATGTAAGCAACGAAAGGCATCGCGCCAGCGCCTGGTGAAAAGCGCCCAGAAAAATATGGCACCGCCGGAAAGAATGATGGCAGCAGGACCTTTGGCAAGGACCGCCAGCCCGAGGAAGAAACCGAGCAAAGCAAGAGCGAGCCAACGCGTCCGCGGAATTGCGGGAGAATTGTAAGGGCGCGTCAGACCGATCACCTCAGCCGCGCAGACCATGGCGATGGTGAGCATGGCGCTAAAGGGCATGTCCGTCGAAGCAGCGTGAGAAAAGCCAATCATGGCGGCGGTGGTCGGCAGCAAAAGCAGAAACCAGCGGGCAGTTTCCGGCCCGTAAAGCCGCCATGCGAGCCATGCGAGCGCGAGGGTTGCAAGCAATGCGGAAATCGCGCTGGGCAAACGCGCCGCAGCTTCGCTCACTCCAAATAATTTGAAGCTGGCCGCAGCGCCCCAGTAGTAAAGGACGGGCTTTTCAAACCAGGGCTTACCGTACAAGCGAGGGGTGATCCAATCGCCGGACTCCGCCATATCGCGGGCGATCCAGGCGTAGCGCGGCTCGTCGGGACCGACAAAGCCGAGGGCGCCAAGGTGGCTGAAATAGCAGACGAAAAGAGTAACGAGAATTAAGACTGTCCACCCGACGCGGAGGGAACTGGCGTGGTTGCTCACCGAGGTTGATGGGTTATTTTCCGGGTTCACGAAGAAATGAGTCTAGCATTCACGCGCAGAAACGTCAGTGGAGAATGCATCGAATTCGGCTGAGTGCAACAAATCGCAACTTGCAGTGGCGGTCAGCTGGAAGATAATTGCATACTGTCGCTCGGCTGATATTTATGGTTTTCAAACAATGAGAGAGTGGTGCGAATTTGCGGCGGCATGGGTACTGCTGAAATTTATTGGAATTTTACCGCGTCCGGTTTCGCGCGCTACGGCCGCTGCCGGTGCAAGAATATTATTTTGGTTGCGCCCCAAGCTGAAAAAAACGGCTTTGTTTAATCTTCGACTGGCTTTTCCGGAATGGACAGAACACCAGCGCAAACAAACCGTCCGCAAAATGGTCCGCAACCTTGGCTGGATGGCGGCGGAATTCTCGCGTTTCCCCAAATATAACGCGAAAAATATCGAACAAATTGTGATTCTCGATGGTCATGAAAATTTTCTGGAAGGGCGCCGGCGTGGAAAAGGCGTAATTTATCTTACCGGGCATATTGGCGCTTGGGAGCTCTCGTCCTTTGCTCATGCGTTGTACGGATTTCCACTTTTTTTCATGGCACGCCCATTGGACAACAAACGGATTGACGCGCTGGTCAACGGGTACCGGACGCTCTCAGGGAATAAACCGGTGTTCAAAAATGAATCAGCGCGCACAATGCTGCGGATACTGAAAGAGGTAGGAACGCTGGGGATACTTGCGGATCAAAATACTTTGCCGGAAGAAGGGGTGTTCGTGGAATTTTTCGGCAAAACGGCTTGCGCGACGTCGGGCATTGCGCGGGTGGCGATGCACACGGGCGCTGCTGTTGTGCCGGGGTATGCCTATTGGGACAAAAACATACGAAAATACCGGCTGCGGTTTGAGCCGCCGGTGGAATTGGTGAGCACTGGTAACACCGAACGGGATGTATTCGAGAATACGCAGCGCTTCACGAAAATCATTGAAGAAATTATTCGCCAGCATCCGGATCAGTGGGTGTGGCTGCACGCGCGATGGAAAACACGTCCACCGGGCGAAGCGCGGCTTTACGATTTCTTATGAAATGCACGGAACGCGGAGCCAAACATGATGCGAACATCAGCGGAAGTCTCGCGGGCAGTTGGCGCAAAGCTTGAGGGAGACGGCGGTTTGGAATTGCATGGAGTCGCAGCTCCAGAGCGCGCCGGCCCGAAGGATGTGATTTACGTGGAGTCGCGCAAGCACGAAGCTCGCGCGCTGGCATCGGCAGCGCTCTGTGTGATCGCCGGTGAAGGCGTCGGTGAAGGCATTGCGCGGGCGGGAAAAACGATTCTGCGGAGCGGCAATCCTAAATTGGCTTTTGCCAATGCGGCGGCGCTCCTAATGGAACGCGCGCCTATCGCCACGGGCATTCATGCAACGGCGATTATCGCTCCCTTGGCGCGCGTGGCGCCGGACGCGTCGATCGGCCCTTATGCGGTCGTGGCTGAGGACGCGCACATCGGCGCGAGAACGCAGATTGGCCCGCACTGCGTTATCGGCGCGGGGAGTTGGATTGGGGAAGGATGCCGGATCCATCCGCGAGTGACACTGTACCCGGGCGTGCGCGTTGGCAACCGGGTGGAGATCCATTCTGGGGCAGTGATCGGCGCGGATGGATTTGGCTATGCACAGGGCAAGGGCCGTTATTGGAAATTTCCGCAGCAGGGAATCGTGGAAATTGGCGACGATGTGGAGATTGGCGCCAATACTACCATCGATCGCGGCTCGCTGGACGATACGCGGATTGCCGAGGGCGTCAAACTCGACAATCTGGTCCACATTGGGCACAACGTTAAAATTGGCGCGCACACCGCAATCGCAGCCCAGGCAGGGTTTTCGGGATCTTGCACCGTGGGCGCCGGCGTGGTGGTGGGTGGCCAGGCGGGCTTTGGCGAACAATGCGAACTGCAAGACGGGGCAATCATCGGGGGACAGGCAGGAGTGTTGGGCGGTAAGACAATTCGCAGCGGACAAATTGTTTGGGGCACGCCGGCGCGGCCGTTGGAAAAATTCAAGGAACAGTTCGCGTGGTTTTCGCGACTTCCCGAGCTGGCTGCGCGGATAAAAAAGTTAGAGGATAAATAAGATTTTTATTGAGGTGGCGATACGTAATTGATACGCATCTTAGTGATTGACCACTGGTGCTAAGCCGGAGATACTTTACTAGTACTGCGATAGTACTTGTGGCAGGCGGCCTGGCGTGGGCGCCCCATAAGTCTTGGGCAACACACAAGTTAAATTTTGTAAAGCGTCAAGGTCGCTAGATCTTTGTTCGCTCGATTATTGATGCTGGGGGAAAAGTAAGAATGGCGTCGTACGCTCGCATCGGAGAGCAGCTCTCCACCGTTCCGGCACCTGCGCCGCTGCGGGTCAATCGATGGATGCAGAAATTAGAAGCTTCTATCGAGCAAGGCGCCAGCCACTTGTTGTCGCTGCAAGCCGACGAAGGATATTGGCACGGCGAACTGGAAGCGGACTCCACCCTGGAATCCGACTATATTTATTACCTGTACGTGTTGGGAAAGAACACTCCCGAGCGTATTGAAAAACTGGCTAACTATGTTCGGCAGAAACAACTGCCGAATGGTGGCTGGAGTATCTACCCTGGCGGACCTTCGGAACTGAACGCGACCACCAAAGCGTATTTTGCGTTGAAGCTTGCGGGGGACAGTCCCGACGCTCCGCATATGGAACTTGCGCGGGAGACGGTGCATCGTTTGGGCGGGCTGGAACATACCAACTCGTATGTGCGATTTTATCTGGCGCTGGTTGGCGCAGTGGGCTGGGAACTGGTTCCCGCGATTCCGCCGGAGCTGATGCTGCTGCCGAATTGGTTCTACTTCAACATTTACGAAATGTCTTCCTGGACGCGCGGCATCGTGATTCCCATGGGAATTTTGTGCGCATTGCGGCCGGATTGGCGGTTGCCGGAACGCGCCTGCGTGGACGAGCTGTTTAATGATCTTTCGAAAAAAGCCGCGGCATTTGACTGGGGCAAGCAGCTGATTTCCTGGCGGAACGTGTTTTTGGCGGTGGATCGGGCGCTAAAACTTTACGAGAAATTTCCATGGAAGCCGTTGCGCAACCGCGCGATTCGCGAATCCAAACAATGGATGCTGGAGCACATGGAGCGCACTGAAGGGCTGGCGGCGATCTACCCTTCGATGATGAATTCGATTTTTGCGCTGGTGGCGCTGGGACACGGACCGGACGATCCTCTTACCTGGCGTGAGATAAAAGAATTCGCGAAGTTTGAGATCGAAGAAAAAGATTCGATTCGTCTGCAGCCCTGTGTCTCGCCTATTTGGGACACATGTATTGCGATGGTGGCGTTGCAGGAAGCGGGTTTGCCGGCGGACCATCCTGACCTGGTGAAAGCGGCGGACTGGATTTTGTCCAAGCAGATTCTTGGCGGCGGCGACTGGCAAGTTAAGAATAAGGATGCACAGCCGGGCGGATGGGCGTTTGAATACCGCAACGATTTTTATCCGGACGTGGATGATACGGCATTCGTGTTGATGGCGCTGCAGCGCGTAAAACATCCGGACCCGGAGCGCATGGAAGGCGCGGTTCGCCGCGGAATTCAGTGGCTGTTGAGCATGCAGAATCGCGACGGCGGGTGGGGCGCGTTCGATCGCGACAACGACAAAAAATTGCTGTGCAACATACCGTTCGCCGATCACAACGCGATGATCGATCCCTCGACGGCGGATGTTACCGCGCGGGTGCTGGAGTGCCTGGGACGATTTGGCTGGACGGAAAATCATCCAGTGGTACAAAAAGGCGTGGCTTTCCTTCGCAAAGACCAGTGCGACGACGGATCGTGGTTTGGCCGCTGGGGCGTGAATTATATTTATGGCACCAGCGGTGTGTTGCGCGCGATGGAAACCGTGTCGCTTTCTACGCGGGAATATTGCCGCAAAGCGGTGCAGTGGTTGAAAGCGGTGCAGCAGCCGGACGGAAGCTTCGGCGAATCGCTGCTCAGCTATGATGACCCTTCCACCAAAGCGCAAGGACCGAGCACGCCATCGCAAACCGCGTGGGGATTGATCGGATTGCTTGCGGGCGCCGAGCCGGGCGACCCGGCGATTGGCAAAGCCGTGAACTGGCTGATGGACAGGCAAAATGACGACGGCTCATGGCCCGAAGAAGATTTCACCGGCACGGGTTTTCCGGGCGTTTTTTATTTGAAATATCATCTTTACCGCAATTATTTCCCGGTTTATGCGCTTTCGCGGTTTCGCAATCAGATTGACCAAACACAAGACTATTGCGCTTTAAAATTTCAACCAAAGGAATTCCGCTTGCGCAGCGGTCTCTACTCCAATCGTGAACGCGAGATGGTTGTTTAGTTCGAATGTGGTTTACGGTTCCTCTTTCACTCACACCCGCAGGTAATAAGTTTCTCCGACGACAACAATTTGGCTGGGAGCGGGCGCGATGACCACTCTGGTCACTGGCGCGGCGGGCTTCCTCGGCAGTCATATCGCCCGGCAACTTGTGGCGCGTGGCGAAACGGTACGGGTGTTGATGCGCAGCTCCAGCAGCAACCGCGCCATCAGCGACCTTTCGCTTGAATATGTGACGGGAGACTTGCGCGATGCCGGATCACTGGACCGCGCGATGCAGGGTATTGACCGAGTGTTTCACGTTGCAGCCGATTACCGCTTGTGGGCTAGAAAATCTCAAGATATCTATGACTCGAATGTAGGCGGCACCAAGAATCTGCTGGAGGCCGCTAGACGCGCCGATGTAAAGCAACTGGTTTATACCAGCACGGTGGCGACGATTGCTGTGGACCGTCCGGATTTGCCCACTGAAGCGACCGACGCGAAATTGGCGGAGATGATCGGCCACTATAAACGTTCGAAATGGATGGCCGAACAGGAAGTATTGGACGCGGCAAAAGCAGGATTGCCCGTAATTATAGCGATGCCGACGACACCGGTGGGCCCCTGGGACTGGAAGCCAACTCCCACCGGGAAAATTATTTTGGATTTTCTCAACGGGAAAATGCCTGGTTACGTGGAAACTGGACTTAATTTTGTCGGCGTGGAAGATTGTGCCGCGGGGCACCTGCTGGTGGCGGAAAAAGGAAAAAATGGCGAAAGATATTTACTTGGGGCGGAAAATTTAACGTTGAAAGAGCTGCTGGATATGCTGGCGAATATAACTGGTTTGCCCGCGCCAGCTTTGAAAATTCCGCATGGCGTGGCTCTGGGTGTAGCGTATATCGAGACGATGTTTTCGCGATTGGTGGGCAGAGAGCCAGGCGTCCCCGTAGAGGGAGTGAAAATCGCGCAACACAAAATGTTTGTGGATTGCGGACGGTCAAAGAAAGAATTGGGATTTGAGCCTGGACCGGTCAAAGCAGCGTTGGAACGCGCGGTGCGGTGGTATGAGGCGAATGGCTACGTTTCAAAGGGCCGAGTAAAGAAAATGAGCAAGGCGCGGGCCGCTTGAACTTTTTGTAGCGTGGTTTGGAAGAAAGGCATCTTACTTCTGGCATGAAAGTGCTGGTTACATTTGCGGTGGATGACGAATTCGCTCCCTGGCGCGAGCTTCGTCATTTTGAGAAGCAGAATCGCGACGGGATGGAACTGTACATGGCAAGGATCGAAGGCGCGGACGTAGCAGTGCTGCTCACCGGTATAGGCGGGAAAAAAGCGTGGGTGGAAGCGACCAAAGTAATTTGGGATTCAGACATTGATGTTTGCATCTCCAGCGGACTGGCTGGCGCATTGAAACCGGGTTTCCAACTTTCTGATGTTCTGGCGGCGCGGCGAATTGAAAGAGGGTCCGGGGAGAAGCCGGTAGTTTGCGATGGACGGTTAGCAAGCCTGGCTTCGGAGTTGGGCGCCAAGATCGCGGAATGCTTCTATAGTGCGGACCATGTGGTGCTAAGCGCGGTGGAGAAACGGGAATTGGCGAAGACCGCGGACGCCGTGGAGATGGAGAGCGGGGAAATTTTGTCGGAGGCCGCTGCCTTTGGCGCAAGAATAATTGCCATCCGGGGAATAAGCGATGCGTGGGATGAAGATTTGCCGCTCGACTTTAACCTGGTGACGACGGACTCTGGCGACGTGAGTTTAAAGAGAGTTCTATCTCAGGTGGCGCGAAAGCCGCAATCCATTCCTGCGTTGATTCGTTTTGGCAAGCAGAGCAAGCACGCCGCGGAGAGATTAAGCCAATTCCTGGATGTTTATGTAGCGGGAGTCGTACGCAGCGCGAAAGTATTGATTTCCGGAGGCGCGGCGACGCAGTGAGCGGAACACGAACAATGACCGAGGGCAGGCAAACATTGGGGCCAATCCCCAAGACCATGCGTGCCGGCGTGTACCTCGAAAAGGGAGTGGTACGCGTTGAAGAGGTACCCGTCCCGGAGATCGGCGAAGGGGAAGTGCTGATTAAGGTCGCGGCATGCGGAGTCTGCGGCACGGACATTAAGAAAATTTTTTATGGTTATGTGGCGCCACCGCAAATTTTGGGGCATGAACTGGCGGGCACGGTAGTGCGGGTTGGAGCGGGAGTAACGCGATGGAAAGCCGGCGACCGGGTGATGAGTTTTCACCACATTCCTTGCGAAAATTGTTATTACTGCGAAAAAAGGCTTTTCTCCCAGTGCCCGCAATATAAAACCACTGGTTTGACTGCAGGCTTTACCCCGAATGGCGGCGGCTTTGGGGAATACGTTAAGGCCATGCCATGGGTGGCGAAGCGTGGCATCGTCGCGCTGCCGGACAACGTCAGTTTCGAGGAAGCGACGTTTCTGGAGCCAATAAACACTATTTTGAAGGCGGTGCAAAAGGCCAGAATAACGGCTGGCGAGACAGTGCTCATCCAAGGGTGCGGGCCTATTGGTTTGCAACTCTTAATGGTGGCCAAGCTGGCGGGAGCCCGCGTTTACACAAGCGATCCCATGGAGGTTCGCCGCAAAAAGAGCATCGCGCTCGGGGCAATTGAATCCTTTGACCCCACAAGTGGTAAGCTAGTACAGGAAATTAAGGCTCGGTCCGAAGGCCGAGGAGCTGACGCGGTTTTAGTCGCGGTAGCGCATCCGGCGGTGGTTATTGATGCTCTGGCGGCGGCCAGGCCTGGGGGGCGCGTGCTGTTGTTCGCTGCGAACGATCCAGTCACCAGAATTGAGTTTCCGGCAGCGGCGGTGGGAATCGACGAAAAAGAAATATTAGGCAGCTATAGCGCTGCGGTGGACATCCAAGAAGCAGCGGCGGAGCTGGTGTTGAGAAAGAAACTGCCGGTAATGGATATCGTTACACACCGGTTTCCTTTGGCTAGAATCCAAGAGGGCTTGGAGCTGGCGGCGCATCCGACCGCGGAATCTTTAAAGGTGCTGATCACGCACTCATGAGAATCACGACTACAAAGAAAGCGGACGCGGTTTTCGAAACCAGCGCCGTCGCGCCGCGGATCGTTCTACCGTCGAAAATGACGGCTGCGGTTCTGTATGGCAGCGAAGACTTGCGCATTGAGCAAATCGATGTGCCCACACTGGCCCCTGATGAAGTTTTGCTGCGTGTTCGACTGGCGCTAACGGACGGCACGGATCTAAAAGTTTGGAAACGCGGCTACCACGCCAAAATGATTCAACCCCCTGCGATTTTTGGTCACGAGGTAGTAGGGGACATAGCTGCGGCCGGCAAGCGTGTGGACGCGAAATGGCGCATCGGAACGCGCATGATTGCGGCAAATTCCGCGCCTTGTTTGCGTTGCTATCACTGCCGACGTGGGCAGGAAAATTTGTGCGAAGATCTGCTCTTCAACAATGGCGCTTACGCGGAATACATGAGAATTCCGGGCCGCATCGTAACGGAAAATATGCTCGAAGTTCCTCATTCCGTCGATGACCAAAGTGCTGCACTGGTTGAGCCGCTGGCTTGCGTGCTACGCGGAATCCACGAGATGGAAGTGCGCGCCGGTGACACGACGGTGGTGATTGGGTGTGGTCCAATCGGATTAAAATATGTGCGCATGTTGACGCGGCGCGGTGTTCGCGTTATTGCCTTGGCGCGGCGCGGGGCCCCGCTTGCGGTGGCGCGGCGTCTTGGCGCGGTAGCGACCCTGAACGTGACTGGAATCCTGGATGTGCCCGCGGCGGTGAAAGCTCTTACTGATGAGCAGCGCGGCCCCGACTCCGTTGTGGAAGCCGCGGGAAATCCCGCTACGTGGAAGCAGGCGCTCGCGATGGTTCGCCGCGGTGGCGTGGTGAACTTCTTCAGTGGGCTGCCTTCTGGAACGTGCATTGAAATCGAACCTGCAGGCATTCACTACGCCGAGGTGAAAATTATTTCGCCCTTCCATCACACGCCACGGTTCATTCGTGAAGCGCTGGAAGCGATTCGCCGCGGTGATATTTCCGCGCACGATTTTGTCACCGAGGAAATTCGCCTGGAGGATTTGCCGCAAGCCTTCGCGCGCATGAAATCACGGAGCGGTGAAATCAAGCTGGCCGTTCGGCCGTGAAGACCGAGCGGGTCTTTATACCTTCGACTTTGTTCAGTTCCCGTGAACCCAGAAATGTCCCTCCTGATGCTGCGCCCCGGTGAGCTGGAGATCGCCAAGAATCTTCCGCCGAGCGCTTGTTCGCCGGCAGAGGCCCAGCAATACACACGCTGGCTTGCCACGCACCATTACGAAAATTTCACCGTAGCTTCCTGGCTCCTCCCAAAAGAACTTCACCAACATTTTTATAATTTGTACGCGTTCTGCCGGTGGGCCGATGATTTGGGCGACGAAATACCGCAATCCGCGCGCGCTCTGGAATTGCTGGACTGGTGGGAACGCGAGCTGGACGAGTGTTTTTCGGGCCGACCATCTCACCCGGTGTTTATAGCGCTGCGTGAAACGATTCTGGCGAAGAATATTCCCAAACAGCCCTTTGCGGATTTGCTGAAAGCTTTTCGTCAGGATCAAACCGTGAAACGGTACGCGTCATGGGAAGATGTGCTCGGCTACTGCCGTTACTCCGCGAACCCGGTGGGCCGGTTGGTCCTCTATATTTGCGGGTATAGCGATGCGCAAAGGCATCAATTGTCTGACGCCACTTGCACCGCTCTGCAGCTTGCAAATTTTTGGCAAGATGTTTCACGCGATGTGGAGAAAGGCCGCATTTATATTCCGCTGGACGAAGCCGCCGCTTGCGGTATTTCTGAGGATGACATTGTTGAAAAGCGCTTTGACGCGCGTTATGCGAACCTGATGGAAAATCTAATTGCGCGCACGCGCATACTATTCGCGGAAGGGATGCCCTTGGCGAAACAAGTTGACCGCCGTCTAGGCGTAGACCTGGAAATGTTCAGCCGCGGCGGACTTGCGGTCCTCGATGCCATTGAGAAAATGGGTTTTGACACCTTGCATCACCGGCCCGCGGTTGGGAAGGGGAGACAAGTCTTATTATTAGGCCGCGCGGTCATATCTGGTTTCGGGCAGCCGACCGACTTTGCCGGTCGCGACGCAAGCAAAAGTGTTTCGGATGTCCAACAATCCTACGAAGAATGCAATCGAATTGTTCGCCGATCGCATAGCAATTTCTATTACGCATTTTTCCTTTTGCCTAAGCCCAAACGAAACGGGCTGGCTGCGCTCTACGCGTTCATGCGCGCGATCGACGACGTCGCCGACGAAAGCGACAGTGTCGACGCCAAGAGCCGAGGGCTTGCAACGTGGCGGAACGCTTTGGACACGGCTCTTGCGACAGACCGTGGGGAAATAAATTCAAACTTGCCGGCGGATGCTGCCGAAAAGAACGGGCTGGACAATAAAATACTTCCGGCGCTCGTCGACACCATGCGCCGTTACAAAATGCCGGCACGCTATCTTCATGAGCTGATTGCCGGCGCCGAGATGGATTTAACGATTTGCAGCTATGCGACCTACGAGCGTTTGCGTCAATACTGCTATCGAGTGGCGGGCACCGTGGGATTGGCATGCACACACGTTTTTGGCTTTCAGGATACGCGGGCGCTCGATCTGTCTGAAAAACTTGGCCTGGCGTTTCAGTTAACGAATATTATTCGCGATGTGCGCGAAGATTTCATGTTGGGGCGCGTGTACATTCCACACGAAGATTTGGAACGTTTTGGAGTTTCGCCGCAAAGCTTTGCTGAGCAGCGGGCAAGTTCCGAGGCACGCGATTTACTGCGGTTTGAGGCGGAGCGTGCTTGGAGTTTGTATGAAGAAGGCTCGACACTTCTAAATTGTATTGATGAGGACAGTCGCCCGGCGCTTTGGCTCCTGGTGCGTACCTACAGTGCGTTACTCGCGCGCATCGAATCCTTGGATTTTGAGGTTTTGAACAAGCGTGTGCGACTTGGCAAATCCGAAAAATTGGCATTTATTGCCAAGGCGAAGTTCGGGCGTTTAACGGAAGAGAATATTCTTGAAAAACGTGATGGTGATCGGCGGCGGGCTGGGGGGACTCTCAGCCGCCGTCGCGCTGGCTGAAGCGGGTTGCCGCGTGCGATTGTTCGAGCAACGCCCATTCCTTGGCGGGCGGGCTGCTTCCTACGTGCTGCCGGATGGCGAGCATGTGGACAATTGCCAGCATGTGACGCTGGGTTGCTGCACGAATCTCGAAAATTTTTACCGTCGCGTAGGTTCTTCGGACAAAATTAAATATTTTGATCGTTCGTTTTTTCTCGATCCGCAAGGCCGACGCGGTGAAATGCGAGCTGGAATTTTACCCGCGCCTTTTCACATGGCGGAGTCATTTGCCGCCTTTGCGCCACTCGAGCTTCGCGACAAATTGTCCATTGCGCGAGCAATGCTGGAGATTTTGCTTGGAAAAGGTAAAACCGCCGACCTGGAAGAAAATGGCGGCATTTCCATGTTGGAATGGCTGCGCCGCCGTCACCAGACTCCTGCAGCCATTGAGCGTTTCTGGCGTGTAGTACTCGTTAGCGCGCTGGACGAAGAACTGGATCGCACCGACGCTCGTTTTGGCGTCGACGTTTTCTGGAAGGGGTTTTTATCCAATCGCACCGGCTACCGCATGGGTGTTCCCACGGTTCCGCTCTCGGAATTGTATGCAGGATGCAAAAGTGCGATCGAGCAGCGAGGCGGAGAAGTTATTCTGCGATCTCCGGCGCGTGCGCTGCGTATCCAGGACAACTCCGTGGCGGGAGTGGAATTTGACGGAGATCGCGTGGAAACCGCGGATGCTTATGTATTCGCCGTGGCGCACACCGCGTTCTTGGAATTGCTTCCAGATGAATTAAAAGGGAAGTACGCGGTTTTTGAAAATCTAAGAAATATAAAAGTTTCGCCAATAACCGGGGTTCATTTTTGGTTTGACCGGGAGGTTACACAAGAGCCATTTATCACGCTGCTGGATACCACTACACAATGGATTTTCAATAAAACACTTCTGCAGGGTGAATCCAAAAATAATTCTGAAACAAAGTCAAAGGGCCAGTACCTTCAATTGGTTATCAGCGCGTCATACGATTTGCTCCGGAAGAGCCGCCAGGAAATTATCGAGCTCTGTCTGCGCGAAGTTGGGCACGCGCTGCCGGCAGCACGGGACGCGCAACTTGTGAAAGCAACGGTTATTAAGGAAGTCGCTGCAACATTTTCACCGTCGCCCGGCGTCGATCGTTGGCGACCGAAGCAACAAACTGAGGTGGCCGGCCTGTTTTTAGCTGGCGACTGGACTGATACGGGCTGGCCTTCCACCATGGAGGGAGCGGTACGCAGCGGATATCTGGCCGCCGAGGCGGTTTTGCGCGTCGCGGGAACGCCGCAGAAAATTGTGCAGCCAGATTTGGAAGCGGATGGGTTTGTTTCTCTCTGGGCGTAAAGGCAATACAGCAATTCAGCACATGTGGACCAGAACTTTCAGGGAGCGGGTGTTTCAAATGAGCCGAGATATCGTTCGTTCTCGCAGATTCCCTTGCAGGAGGTATCCAGGGCGTGATATTCGGCGGCGTGAGTGGCGAGAAATTGTTCGTACGCGGCTAGAGACTTCCAGGAATCCATGGTGATGTATACATGTGGCCGCGAGGTGTCTCGAAAAAGTCGCGAGCCCTGGTGGTTTGCATCGCGACGAAAAAAGGAGTCCCAGTCGCCTCCGGCACTGTATATCTTTTCAAAGCGCCCCTCGCAGCTTGGCTTGACTTCGAACTCCCAGAGGACTAAAAACATAGATGTCCCTTCTTCTGCTCTCGATTCATGCGCCCTTCAGAATAAACAGTTCGCAAGTCCGAGGCGCTGCCGGAACGAGTGTAGCAGTCCGATCGGATACAAACCACGGTGCGGTAATCACAGTTAAGTTTACAAAGAAATGGAAGTGGGCAGTCCGTCGCGACTGACGGACGGAGGCGTTTGTGGATCGAAAGTACAGCCATCGCGGATATCGTGACGCGGAAAAAGACGAAAAAAAAGACAAAAGAAATAAATTTCAAGAGCGAAAGCCTCCGCAGGGTGGGCCGCGCGGAGCGGATCAATTTGGTCCGCGGACCCCGCGCATGGTCGGCACGGTGACCAGGGGCCGTTGCTCTAATTGCGGGACGGTGCTGGCGCCTGGATTTGATCCCAATGGCAAGTGCGCAAAATGTTCCTTTGAATTGCACTCCTGCAAACAGTGCCGCTTTTTCGATACTGGTGCGCAATTCGAGTGCACGCAACTGATTCCCGAACGCATCACACCGAAGGATGCGCGCAACGAATGCAAACTTTATGAGTTTCGCATGACCATCGAAAAAGACACGGCGCCTACGTCTTACGCGCAGCAGCAACCGCCTCCTTCCACGACTTTTTCCGCGGCGCGCCCGAGTGATGCGCGGCAGGCGTTTGACGACTTGTTCAAGAAGTAGAAGGCGCGTGGTTTGTATCCAGATTGCGGTCGTTACCAGCAGTTGTTATTGTGATTGAACCATGTGGGGCAATGAAGTTCGGATTCTCCTCCTCCCAAAAAACTACAGGTACAACCATGAATGTTTCGATCAATTACAAGCATGTGGAGTCTCCGCAGAACGTCGAAAAAGAAGTTGCACGTCGACTCGTCAAATTAAGCAAACTCTTGAAGCACTATTCCGCGGACCTGGTGCAACTGCACGGGGCGTTCTCGAAGAACCTGCACACGCATGAGGAGTCCTGCACGCTGACGATTTCACTTCCTTCTGGCGCGCTGCATGCCACTGGTAGCGGGCGAAACGCGATCGCCGCGTGCAAGCAAGCGTTCAGCGAAATTGAATCGCAATTGAAAAAACACCAGGCGATGTTGCGGAGGGAGCATTTGTGGGAGAGAAAAGAATCATCGACCTAAGTCTAATGATTTAGTACCCCCCCTCCCCCTTTTTCATAAGTGTTCATTCTAAAGGAAAATAAAAGCCTTTGTTTTGATACACTTTTGAAGGTGTTGTCATCGTTGCAAACATGCCTGCAATTTCAGGTAAAATACTATTTTATCATGTTTGTCAAGTGGGTACTGAACGGCGATTTTGGATTTCGATTGCGTTCGAACGCAAGACTTGGGGGAAGCTGTTGCGGATGAGACTGCGGAGGCGGTTTCGCGGCTGTTCGGCGGCGGTTTGATGGCGAACTAAATGATGTTAAGATTAAGGGCTTCCAACTGGCATGAGTACGCCATACGTTTGCGAGTCCTTCGAAGCAAGAGGGCATGAACCTGAATATCGTGCGCGAGAGCTCGATCACCGGCGTGTTCCAGTGAGCAAATCAGTCGTAAATCCGATACCGGATTGAACTGCGACTGCAACGTAAAAGCGAAACGCTTGCCAGTTTTGAAAGTAAGTTTAGGGGCGTAGCTCAGTGGTAGAGCAGCGGCCTTTTAAGCCGAAGGTCGTGGGTTCGATCCCCACCGCCCCTACCAAATTTACTTTCGTTTCAATGGGTTGCAAAGAACCTAGCTCCAATTCAGCGGGTTAGCTCCAAAACGCGGCCAGCAAGAGAATCCACTGCTCGCCGTTGTGCGTCACCAATGACGTGCGCGTATTTTTGCAAAGTGATACGCGAATCGCTGTGACGCATCTGACGCTGAACCACTGATGGCGCTACACCATTCTCAATCAGTTCGCTGGCTGCCATGTGCCGGAAAGCGCGAAGCGCAGCGTGCTCAATCCCCAATTCTTGTCCGCGGCAGTCACGACGGACTCCCACCACCGGGCAATGCTGGAGGTGCCAGTCCGCCAACTCCTAATAAGCGCTTACCGGACAACTTGGCGCACGAGGCCGTAGAATGTTCCCATGCGCAGGACAGGACGCGCTTGGCATGCAGTTCTTTGGATTCTTGAGATAGCCGGCCTCGCGACGTTCAACGCAATGCCAGATGCTTGCTGTAGACGCATCCGAGGCGTATACGTTGTTTAGGGTCTGACCCCATGGATATTCACCGCCGAGCTGTTCAACAGGTTTCGCACGAGCTGCCTCATCCTACGAAGGTTGTTCCGTTCGGCAGCTACGGAGCGGGGCTTTGGACCGGCCATCCGATTGGATTGGTGATTGTAATTGGTCTGCTTTTCATGGGTTTTGTAGGATTACCAGAGGCACGCTGGTTTCTCGCACTCACTGTTCCTTTGGGCGGCATCTGCGGATTTTTCCTGTGGCTTCGCCATCGAAAAGGACTGGTGGGCCGCTGAACTATGCAGGACGCTAAACTTGTTGTTGTCCAGTCGTACGGTAGTCGCCCCGAGGCAGACTTAGCCAAAGGCGCGCTCGAAGATGCCGGTATTCAGGCAATGGTCCAAGCTGACACGGCGGGAGGAATGCGTGAACACCTTGCGTGGTCGGGCGCGGGGTTTAAAATTCTCGTGCGCGAGGAAGACGCAATCGCAGCGCGCGAAGTGCTCACTCCACCAATTGAGGGCGACTTAGACGCTGACTTCCAACCTGACCGCGACCCGCTGCCACCTTGGCGTTGCTTTACCTAACTACACTAGAGAGCTGTTTCTTAAAGAGAAGCGAAGGCTACTACCGAAATTTCGTCACCATGACATTTCGTCACCGATTTTGCGCTAGGTCCCGGCACGCCAAACCGGACATCTGGTTTTTTGGCGGTTTCACTTCTACGGTAAGTGCGTTACTCAGGCATGTGGATTACTTCCGGGTAGCCCGTTACTCGGGCTCAAACCGCATCGTCCTGCCTTCCATCGGTAAAGAATGGGTGCCGATGCAAGCATGTTGTGAGAGGCAGAAGCCTACACCCGTAGGTGGTTCGAGGCAAGCTGGGAAGCGCTTTTCCGGCATGTAGCAGAGGCAACGGGATTTAGTCCGAGTAGACCGGCCATGAGGACCAGGAGGTAGCTGCCCGTTTTTTGGCCTTCCCACCAGTTACGTACAGCGGTGCCGGGCGGTAGATTGAGGCTCCAGTCCAAGGTGGGAATATGAGCGATTGGTACGCCGCAGGGACTTTCTTCATTCAACTCGCTTTCCTGGTTTCAGTGGTGTGGTTTGCGCGCAATATCCTGCGAACGGCGAGGGCACTTCAGGAACAGATTGGTGCGCTTCTAAAGTTATCCATGGTCGCGGAAGAGCGCGCGGAGACTGAATCCGTCGGTTCGTTTGCGGCCGCGCCCGCCGAAATGCATTCGCCGGATGCCTTTACCAGGCGGCCTGTGGCGGAAGTAAGCCCGTTTTTGCTGACACCCCCTGAACCGCGAACCTTCGGCGCTAGCGCGCCACTGGAGACGCGAACGGTTAGCTTACCGTCAGAAACGCGAACGATATTCGGGGCAGAGCCTATGGAGACTGGCACTAACGAATCCGTTGGTGCGTGGGGTTACATGGTCCGTTGGATGCAAACGCCAATGCGCTCTTCGCCTCCTCGGAGTCGAATCATGCGTTGGCTCTTAGCGCCAAGCCACTGATCCGCGCGTGAGGAAAACACCATGGACGAGACAAAACCGCAGGAACCCGAGTATTCGAAAGAGCGGACCGAGACAGCTGGAGTGACAGATGCTTCGCACCCAGCGGAGTCCTCGCGGACTGAAAAGATCGGCCACGTCTCGAAGGAAGAACAAGACAGACAAATGGCGAACTTGCTGGAGATCGCACGGAGAGGCAGGTCCTCACCGCTGGCGGAGATTGTAGAATTGCTAAAGCGAAACAGGCGAGAGTTGTTGAAGGTGAGCGCAGCGATCTGCGGAGCTTTGGCGATGGTTATTCTGGTAAAAGACGCGAGCGCGTGGGTCAGGAACGTGCGTGAGAGGCGGCTGGAGCGGGCGGTTGCCAGCGTGACGCCGGACAGATTGATTGCGCGATGCGGCCAGCCGGCGGAAGACACTACCAAGGAAGTCTTTCCAATCGTGATGCGGACCATGAGCTATCAACCTAGGGATAACGAGAAATTAGTGGTGGCCTTCAGCAGGACGGCAGAGGAAAAGAGCGATTGGGTGTTTTTGTCCATGAAGGACGAAGTCCAAACCAGGAGCTACGATACGCCGGATGCGAAAGCCGCCGCGTTGCCGTGCCTGAATTCGAAGAAGTGAAGCTTTCAGGTGTCCGGTAGGTGAGTTCGAGTGTCCCGAACCAACTTAGCTCCATTTGGCTCCAATTCATTTGGTTGGCAGTGGGTAGCACCGTGACAAGGTGGGACTTAATGAATTTAATTAACAATTCGATCCCCACCGCCCCTACCAACATCTCCCTAATGGATGGGCACTTAACAAAAACGCGCGGGGGCAAAAAGGGGCAGATTAGGCCTTATGATCCGGTTCTGTGTTGTTTCAGCGGCACGGGTGACGACCGGAATCGAAGGCTTCAGAAACCAGCAAGGCCCCGGTCCTCGATCCTGACTTCGCTGAAGACGTGGAAGAAACTCTCAGCCTCCGCAAGCCGTGGAACCCGCTAGCGTGGGAATAGTCCCCGGTCTTTCAATGCGAAGACGATACCCCCACTAATACCCTCACTTGGAGTTCCTACCCTTACTCGTCTCGTTGCGCCAACGCGCGGCAGGGCCCCTTGCCTCGGCAAGTTACCTCGCCCGCACTTCTCAAATCGACCAGCAGCTTCCGAATCCAGCCGCGGCGACTTCCGGGCACGGGGGGATACGATCTGCCTATTCATCCTTGTCATGCGACCGTTCTTGCTTCTTGAAATCGGCGTTCAGCGTGTCGGGCGCGCTGATGTCAGTTGCGAGAATTTCTGCACCGTGGTCCAGGATCACGAACGCCAAACTATCGCTTCCCATAGTCCCGTTCGCCAAACCGGTACAATCGGGGTTCACGGTATAGGTCGCGGTGTAGGGGTTGTTTAAAGTCGGCACGCCATTCAGCGAGAAGTTGAGAGTGCCGGAGAGTTTTCCCGCCCCATCAAACGTTACTAACCCCTCGCCATAGAAGGGTTGGGAGGTGTTGTTGTCGACCAAGAATCCGCTAAGGGTCAAGCCGTAGTTGCCCTTCAGGGTGGAGACGTTGCAGCCACTCTCGGCGTAAACGGCCCGCACACCATGCTTGGATGTTGTGGTTACGACCAACAAGACTACCAAAGCAGCTAAGGCCAATAACGCGCCAGCGATTCGTTTCATGGATGTTCTCCTTTTTGTTTGTTCTCAACCGGAGGGCCGGACACGCCCTCCTTATTGTTTTTTGTTGCCCAAGGGACCGAACTGTTTCCCCGTGACGCCTTTTTGCTAGAACCTAAGGAATCGGTCAATCCCGCACGGCGCTCCTATTTCACTCCTCTCGGTATCGAGCTATTACGCTGAAAGGCGAGGAGCTACGGGCTCTGTACTCCCAGAGTTGGCCATCGGTGGTAGACTCTTTCCATTTGGCGGGTGTTCCATGGCGGTTCCTTCAGCAGCAGGGCCCATTCGCTTCGGTGCTTTCGAGGTGGATCTGCATGCAGGAGAACTGCGTAAGCAGGGAACGAGAATCAAGCTGCAGGAGCAACCCTTCCAGGTTCTGCAAGTCCTACTGGAGCAGCCGGGCCAAGTCATCACTCGAGAAGAGTTGCAGCAGAAGATCTGGCTCGCCGATACTTTTGTCGATTTCGACCACGGCTTGAACAACGCCATTCGTCGCTTGCGCGAAGCACTGGGTGATTCTGCCGAAAATCCCAGGTTCATCGAGACGCTTTCCCGCCGTGGCTATCGTTTCATCGCGCCGGTCAGCACAAACAGCGATGCCGGCGCAGTTCAAGAATTGGTCAAGAGCCGCTGGTCTCCTCGCAGCCTGCGGATTGCCATCATGGTGGGCCTCGGAGCAGTCGTGTTACTCGTCGCGCTGCTGGGCTTCATTCCCGCCAAGTTCCTGCGGCGTCAATCCGTCTCGAATGCTGCACCGGAGATTCGGTCCTTGGCAGTCTTGCCGCTGCAGAATCTTTCCGCTGACCCCACGCAGGAATACTTTTCCGATGGAATGACAGACGCGCTCATTACGGATCTAGCGCAGATTGGTTCGTTAAAGGTAATTTCGCGCACTTCCTCAATGCAGTACAAGCAGACCAAGAAATCACTGCCGGAGATCGCGCGCGAACTGAACGCGGATGGAATCATCGAAGGCACGGTTCAGCGCTCTGGCGATCGCGTGCGCATCACCGCCCAGCTCATTTATGGCGCGTCTGATAAACACCTCTGGGCCGCGAGCTATGAGCGCGACGTGCGCGACGTCTTTGGGCTTGAGCGAGACATAGCGGGTGACGTCGCCCATCAACTCCAGGCGCGCCTGACGATCCAAAATCAGCCCGTGCCGCCGCCAACGGTACCCAGGCCCGAGCAGCCGCGGGCTGTATATCTGAAAGCGCTAGAAGCCTATCTTCAGGGTAATTACCACTTGCATAAAGCGGAAACGGGACCCGTGGATCCGGATAAAGAAAAGAGAGAGGCTCAGAAATTCTTCCAGCAAGCAATTGATGCCGACCCGAATTTCGCGTCCGCCTATGTTGGACTGGCCCGCGCTTATCAAAATCTGTTTTGGTCCGCGCCGGACGATTTCGCCAGAATGAGAGCAGCTGCAGAGAAAGCAGTGCTCCTTGACCCAGCGTCGTCAGATGCCCATGTGATCTTGGGAGAAGTCAAAGGCGAGGGTTGGGACGCAGCGGGAGAACAGGCGGAATACCGGCGGGCCATCGCGCTTAACCCCAACAACGCATTGGCCCACAAAGACCTGGGTGATTCTCTTCGCGACAAAGAGGAAGCGTGGAGGGAGCATGAGATCGCTCAGCAGCTCGACCCCAACCAGGACCACCTGTCGTGGGCTCTCTATATCCGGGGCGAATACGATCGCGCCATTGAGCTACTTCTGAAGCTTGCCGAGACTCATCCGGAGGACGGCACTGTTCACTGGGAACTCGCACAAAACTACTTACAAAAAAGCATGTACAAAGAGTGGGTCCAGGAGTTAGGGACAAGCATGAGCCTTTTTGGTTTCCCGGATATCGCGAGTTCTCTCCACCGCGCTTTTGCCACGTCGGGTTACCTCGGAGCCATGCGGCAATGGGCAAGGGAGGTGGAGCGACTCAACGCTAGCGGACGAGGTTATTTTCCGGGCATTTTGGCACAAGCTTACACGGCATTAGGTGACAAAAATCGGGCCTTCTATTGGCTGGAACAGGGGTATGAGCACCGAGACAGGTCGACTGCCGATCCATATCTGCACTCGCTCGACGAAGATCCCGTTTTTGCTCCACTGCGCTCCGACCCGCGATACAAGGATATGCTCCGGCGCATGGGCCGGCCGGAGTAGGTTGCGTTTTCATGCGCACCGCTGCCGCAAGATGTCTACTGGTTCCTACTCTTCTTTTCGTGACAGCGGTTAACACTGCTGCTCCATTGTTTGCGCAAGCGACGGTCGGCACAGGCAGCATTGTGGGAACCGTGAGCGATCCTTCCGGTGCCGTGGTCGCCGGCGCGCAAGTAACCATCAGAAATGCCGCCACTGGGCAAGTCATCGAGCTGACAACTAATTCTTCTGGATCATTCAACTCCGGGGCTTTGATTCCTGGAAATTACAAGACGCAGATCGCGGCCAAAGGCTTCCGCTCCCTGGAAGTCTCAACGGCCGTGCTCGTTGGCAACACCGCCACGGTAAATGTGAGCCTGCAAGTCGGGCAGGAAAATCAGGTTGTCGAAGTAAGAGGCTCCGAGATTCGTGTAAACACAGAACAGCCGACCGTGCAAGGTGTGCTGCATCAGCAGCAGATTGAAAGTTTGCCGGTGAACGGCCGAAACTTCATGGACCTGGCGCAGCTCGAACCGGGCGTTCAGATCCAAGATGCAGGGAACTTCACTAACGGTAAGGACGGGTTTTCCTCCATCTCCTTCGGCGGCCGATTCGGCCGCACCGCCCGAATCGAAGTGGACGGCATCGACGTTTCCGATGAGATCTTCGGCTCGACCACAACGAACATTCCTGCAAGTGCCATCCAAGAGTTTCAACTCAGCCAGTCGAGCTTAGACCTTTCCACCGAGCTGACTTCATCGGGTGCCGTGAACGTCACCACGCGTTCTGGAACTAACAACTTTCATGGCGAGGCTTTCACTTTCTTTCGCGACAGTTCACTGGCTGCCGCGCTGCCTTCGCCTCCCGGACTATCGGAGCCTTTCCAGCGCGCCCAATATGGCGGGCACCTGGGCGGACCGTTTGTCAAAGACAAGTTTTTCTATTTCCTAGATGCGGAACGCACTCTTCAGCATTTGCAAGCACCCGTTCTGGTGTCGGCGCCCTTCGACCAATATTCCGGCTCTTTCAACGCGCCCTTCCATGAGAATAACCTCATGGCGAGGGCGGATTATCAGCTTGCTCAATCAATCCGTGCGCTCTACCGCTTTAACTACTTCCAGAACTCATTCGTGGCAAACAATGGTTCGGGCTTTTCTGTATATAAAGGCAAGAACATTACGCGGGCGCACGCGGCTGGCATTGACTTCAACACCGGGAGCTTTACCCACAGTATTCGATTCGGATACTTAAAAACTGAGCGTGACATAAATGACGCAACCATAGGCAGCAGCCTGCCATTCGCAAACTACCCATTGACCATAACTATGGGTAACTCGGGGCTGGCAACCGGGCCCAATTTTCAAGCGACCTGGGTGATTTTGCAGAGCGACCATCAGGTCAAATACGATGGCAGCAAGACTCTAGGTGCACACATCATCCGCTACGGGTTCGATTTCAACCGCATTAGTGCTGCTGCTTTTGTCCCGCTGGGCAGCCTTGCGCCGAATCTAGTCACATATGTAGGCCCATCCGAAGAAGCCTTCGCACAAACCGGTCCTTTCCCTGGAGGCGACGCGAATCCGCTGAATTATCCTGTGGAATTCGTTGGTGTAAGCAATGGCCTCGGTTACGTGACGCCCACGCCCGGGCTTGGTTTTCCGGCAGGCGACTTTCCATACAGTAGGCTCGCCGCGTATTTTGGCGCTCGTTCGAAATGGAAAAGGAATCTCACTCTGACCTATGGCCTCCGCTACGTCCGTGAGACTGGCCGTAGCGACAGTGAATTCGCTGCGATTCCGCAACTCAACGCACTGATCCCAGGCCTGGGCAATCGGGTCCGGCAACCCAATTTGAACTTCGCGCCCCAACTAGGCTTTGCTTGGGACCCGAGCAGCAAGGGCAAGACCTCGATCCGTGGCGGCATCGGATTGTTCTATGAAAACGTGCTCACCGTAGTAGCGGCGCTTGATCCTTTGTACCGTGTGCCCAGGGGCGATGTTTTCCTTCAGATACCCACGGCGTGCAATGGCACAGCTACGCCTGTGCCCGTAGCTATCCCGGGAGGTGCACTACAGCCAACATTTTGCAGTGCGGTAGTTGGGGGTGTACAAACGAATAACCCAGTTGCCATCGGAGTTGTGGCCGACCAGATCGCGGCATTCCAGAAACAGTATCAGGCCGACTCTCCATTTAATTTGAACGCACCCAATCCGAATTACGTGGGATCGTTGCTGGACCAGAGGCTCGGATTCGGCTTGGGCGCCTCTATGTACGGTCCCAACTTCCGAACGCCACGCTCCATTGAGATGAATATCGGCGTACAGTACGAGATTCGACCCGGCATGATTCTGAGCGCCGACTACGTGCGCAACGTGCAAACCCATTACTTCCTCGGAGTCGACGAGAACCATACCGGCGATGTTCGTTACTTTAACAAAGCTGCTGCCATTAAAGCGATCTCGGCGACGAACCAATCGTTTGGCTGCGGCGCAGGAACCTACTTCAACAGCGTTGAATGTGCGATTGGCGCGGGCGCGCATATGACCGATTATGCCAAACATGGCTTAACTTCTTCGGCTGATTTTGACCAGCCCTGCGCCGCTTTGTTCGGATTTCCTTGCGCGTTTCCGGGTATCAATCCTAATGCGCCACCCCCTTCCTTTTTTCATGCCCGTTGGTCGTTCCGTTTACAACGGATTGCAAACCAAACTTACGCAGAACGTGCAGCACCCATTTCGAGGCATGCGCGCCTTCAACTTTGAGGTTTCATACGCTCTATCCAGGTTTGAGAACGATGGCGGCAGCTTCGGGGCAGGTGGTGGCCTGACTGCAACTGCGGTCAGCGCCGACCAGGACACTGGAGTCCAGGCGCTCGATAATGCTAAAGCGAGTCGCTATTTTGGACCCGCGGTTTTGGATCGCACTCACCAACTCTCCTTCGGCGGATATGCGGAATTGCCCCGTCGATTCCAGTTGGCTGTCATAGGACATTTCTGGACCCCGCTTTCAACTTCGTTGGTCGTTCCCAATGGCAACTTGGGACCAGGCGAAATTTTTCGTACGGACTTCACCGGCGACGGCACGGTTCAAGATCTTCTTCCCGGAACTCGCGTAGGAAGCTTTGGTCGCGGAATCGATGCTTCAAACATCAACACTGTGATTACGAATTACAACAGCGCCTACGCTAACCAGCCGACACCTGCCGGCCAAGTTCTCATCCAAAACGGGCTATTCACGTTGGCGCAGCTGCAACAGTTGAAAGCAGTGGCGCCGCCCGTGCCGCTCGCACCGCCTGGTGAAGTCAATCTCTCCTGGCTCCGCGCTGTCGATTTGAAAACCAGCTGGTCCTGCACTATTCAAAAGCGCTTCACCATTCAGCCCAGCGTGGCATTCTATAATCTGTTCAACTTCGCGAATTTTGACCTTCCGGGGAACATGCTGAATGGGCTGTTGACGGGAGCTGCAGGTCAGATCAACGGGACTACTGCGCGGGGCCATGGTGTGAACCGAGTTGGCGTTGGAACCGGCGTCTACTCGCTCGGCGCTCCCCGCCAGATCGAGTTCGGCCTGCGGCTCACGTTCTAACATCTACCGGAGCGGGTCACCGTCCGCAGTGTAGAGGAAATTAGCTGAGACGCGGCCTTGCGCGAGCTATGAGATGCCCGCGATACGTCCAAGTCACGACGGACCTTTACTGTCCCGACTTCCCAGAACGCTGTTTCTGGGATAGCTTTCGGGTTGCCATCAGCTCGCCCGCCCTGCCGCTCTCCCTAGAAAGAAGTGGCTAGGGCTGTTTCGTAGACCTCTCTCGTATCGCTTTCTCCGTCAGCACGGCCTGTTGGCGGACGCGATCGGGAATCTCGGGCAACTCGCGCTGGTAAGCGCGGATTGCGGACAAGTCCTCGAATTGGCCGACGAGATACAGTGCACGCAGCGCTTCCCAAACTTGCTCGTCACCAGGATCCACCGTAGCCATCTCCGTTCCCGCGGAAACGGTGGCTCCTGTGGATACGGAGAGCGTCCGAACGCGCCCACTGATGGGCGAGCGCACTTCCGTTGTGTGTTCGCCATCCTGGAGTTTTGCTATCAGGCCACCTTGGTGGACGGGCGTGCCGGCGTGGTCGATGTCGATCACGCGTCCCGCACTGGGTGCGGCGATTCTGGCGGGCTGCAAGAGTGCGACGATCTGAGCGCGGCCCGCGGCGTCGCCGAAGCGCACCAGGGATAGCGCCGCGTTCCCTCGCACGACGACGGAAGGGTCATTCAGCATCTTCAACAGGGTTTCGTGGAAGTCCGCGCCTGCTGGGTCCTGCCCCATGAGCCAAGCATCGGTGTTGCGCACTTCTTCCACCGGATGCGAGGCCAGCCGAACCATTTCTGGATACCAGCGCGCCGAGCTCGCGTCGTGCCGCCCCATGCGCTCACCCAGTTGCACAAGCGCATGCTGGATGTGCCGCGGGTGCTTCTCGTCGTTCAGGTATTCGCCGATCTGTTTGTCGGTCAGGCGACGTCCAAACCAGGTGCTCCACCAGAACAAGAACGGCATGAGAACGATCAACCATGCGGTAAGGAAAAACAGCCACCGATTTCGCGCGGACATGTGATGGCGGGAGGGCGCGGGCTGCGGTGAAGAATCATCCACAGCGATTCCTGATCGACCAGCGGGTTCCGGAGAGGGTGGTTGATTCACCATATCTTTTTCATGTGCGGCCGCGAAGCCGCCGACGATTGGATTCTATCCTGAGTTTCCAAAAAATGCGCCGCACGCGGGGCGTACAGAAATGGTGGAAAGTATTTCCGAGTGTTTAGGGGACAGCACGTTAGCTCGCCTTGGACGTTGGCGGCTCCTTTGGGGGAATCGCCTTGTTCTTTTGCAGGAAAGCCAGGGATCCACGATCGCGCAGTTCCAAGAGGGCATTCAGCAAGAAGATTCCAGATAGGATTAACAGAATCAAACTCGTGAACATGCCCTCCACCGTGGTGATCGTCCGGGTAGCGATGATCCATCCAATCCCCGCGAGAGGGACGATGACGAGCACGATGGAAATCAATAGCGTCACGAAAAGCAGAAGACCTCCGTCAGTTTCGTTTTAGCGTCAGGTCAGCGAGCAGGGGCGCCCTGCTCATTGAGAATTCCCGCTCAAGGCTTGAAGGTCACCTCCACCGTCTTGCTGTCCTTCGCCGCCAACACAACCTTTTGGGTTTGCTCGCCCAGTTTTTCATGCACAAAGGCTAGAGTGTACTCGCCCGGCGGCAATCCCTTGATCTCGAATTTGCCATCCGGTCCGCTGACCGCGTAGAACGGGCTCTTCGTCACATTGACGAACATCCTCATCCACGGGTGCTGGTTGCACTTCACCGGCAGCATGATTTCCTCGCGAGCGAAGTTCTTTTCGAGGGGTGGAGCTTGTGTAGCCTGCGACTCATTCCATTCGCGATTATCTTTTGGAGTGGGATGAATATTGTGAGTTGTCGGATCGCCGTTGACGATCTTGATGGTCTGGCCTGCCATCACGCCAATCACGTGCGGATGGTATTTGCAGCCGCTCTGAGTCAGGGTAACCGCATCCTTAGGAATGTCGAAGGTGCGGTTGCCCAGTCCTTCTTTCACGTAAACGAAGACGTTGGCGAGGTGACCGCCACTGGCAACAATGTTTTCGGCGGTGTTGGAACCCTGGCAGTTGGGATCCTGGCTCATATCAATTTTGGCGGGTTTCGGGGCGGCGCCTTCCAACTTGACAGTGCCGCTGACGGTGGCCGCCGTGGCAGGATCAATCGGCGTTGCGGGCGCGGAGGTTGTTGCCGGGCTGGCCGGCACGGGCTGCTCTTCCGCAGTTTCTTTCTTGCCGCATCCCGCCAGCAGGACAAGCCCCAGCAAAGCCGATAGGCCCCAGATTGCTACGGATGTTTTGATTTTCATATTGATATCGCACCTCTCTTGAATTTTGACGCTTACACAAATCCAAACTCTATTTGGAAACGCGGCCGACGGCAGCGCGGCCGGCTTTCCCGCCGGACGTGCTGCCACTCGCCGCTCGCGCGTGTCCCATCGATGCGCCCACTCGCCGCTGCTCTTCCGGCGTGAGCTGGAAAATATAGTCCACGAGAAGTTTCGTCTGATCCCTATCGTAGCCCTGGAAGGAAGGCGGCGTGGGACCCGAGAAAACCCAGTGGTTGTTCTCCCGTTTGAAGAGGCCAGAAGGCATGGATGTGCCCGGGCTAATGGCCTGCGGGTCGATGATCCAGCGCTCCACCCAATCGGGCTTCAAACGTCCCTTAGCCTGCAGGAAGTTGGGCGCGGAGGCGGTGCGATCGTGAGCCGGATCGCCGGTGGCGTGACACTTCAGGCAGGGTGCCGCGGGGCTGCTGAAAAGACTGCGCGCCATCTCGGTTTCCCTCGCTGTCAGCAGCGGTACCTGTTCCGGTATATAAGGGAAGGGCTGCCGAGAGAGCGCCTGGAAGAAGCGCACAAGTTTTCCCAACTCATTTTCCGAAAAAGAGAAGGTCGGCATGTGCAGTTGCAGGTACGGCCGAACGCCGTTGCGGTTGTTGGCATTTTCACGCGCGACCGCGGAGCGGTCGGCTTCACTCAACGCCGGATTCGTCAGGAAGCGCAAAAGCCACTGGGGATCAACTCTGGCGCCCTCGGTCAGAAGTTTTGGAGGCAGTTGTTCCTGCCCGTCCGGCCCCTGGTAGCGAGTCATCCCCATGAGCGCGGTCTTCTGCCCTGGGATGAGCTGGTGGCAACCCATGCAGTTGTATTTTCTTACGATCCACCAGCCTTCCTGGATATCGCGGCGATAATCCAATGGCTGGTACTGATAGCTGGCGGGAAGAGCGTTTTCCTGGCTGCCCATCAGAAAAGTGGTGAGCGCCCGGACCTGTTCCTTGGTCAAGTGCAAATTGGGCATTCGCAGCTTTTCCGTTTCGGGTTTGATCTTGCCCTTGTCCCAAATATCAGGCTCGGCCAGCTTGTGTTCGAAAAAGCCCTTATGGTCGTACCATGGCTCCTTGGCGGGGCCTTCGGGCAAGCGCGCCAGATCGTCCGGGTTGGTGATTGGCTCGCTGCTTCCGCGCTGCGCTGTTTCCGTCAATAAAGCAAAATCCAGGCGCTCGATCGGTTTGCTGCCCTCATAGGTCAATTCCGTGCCGATGCGGCCTTCGTCCTCCAAGCCAGAAATCTCGTGACAACCGGCACACCCAAAGTGGCGGACCCACTTCTTGCCCTCGTTCTTAAGATTGGGATCGTCCATGAATGACGCAATGGGATACGCGGACGGCTCTTTCTTCTTCAAGGAAACAAGATAGGTGGCGACATCCTCCGCATCCTGCTCAGAGAGCCGCAGGCTGGGCATCACCGTCATGTTCTGCACTTGCAATTCGTGCCCGTCGTTCGGGCACCTGCTGTGCTCCAGGTCGAAAACGAAGGGCAAACCTTTCTTCGCATAGTCTTCGGGGCCGATGTCCTTCTTCTCATAGGGGCAGTAGGGACGCGTGCGTTCGCGTGCGTTATGGATCCAGCGCACTAAATAGTCGTAGTTGTCCTTCTCGCCCACGCGGGTGAGATTTGCGGCAAAGGTCCCGCCCTGCAGCTGGTCATCTTCGCCGATGGAGTGACAGGCCAGACAGCCGCGCGTTTCGAAAAGCTCTTTCCCATGCACCGCGCTGCCCGGCTTGTGTTTGGGCAATGGATCCGCCAGCGCCGATTGCCACAGATAGGCCGATATGGTCTTGATCTGTTCATTGTTCAGCCGGAAGTTCGGCATTTTCGTGGTAGCGCGGAATTCGCTCGGCTTCTTCAGCCATACCGGGATCCAGTTCCTGTTCAGCTTGAGTCGCGCGTCCTTGAGATTTGGGCCAACTTTTTTCATGTCTTGCAGCAGGCTTTTGGTCGCCCGGTCAAGCTGCACGATGCGCAGGTCCAGTTTGCTGTTGGTGACCTTCAGCGCCACGGCCCGGTCATTCAGCCGATTGGCTTCCTCGTTGGTCTCGGCGGTGTCGGCCTGCTTCATTAAATAGGCTGCTTGTTTCAGGTTGTCCTTCTTCTCCTGATCCAGTTGCTTGAGCTGCTGGGCGATTGAAAGCAGATCCTCGGGTTCCTTGTCGTAGCCCTCGAAACGATGGCATCCCGTACAACCGCGTTGACGGAATAGGTCCTTGCCCTCGGTGAGGGTCCAACCCACATCGTTGCTTACCAGGACCATGTCGGCGGCATGGCAAGTCTGGCAGCCGGCCTCCACATTTCCCCTGGGAAACAGGGGCCAGAGCCAATGTTCGTAGGTGCCATGCGCTTTTTCCACGCTCGTCGTAGCGCGGCCATTGCCTTGGTGGCAAGGTGAGCAGCCGTACTTCTCCGGATCATGGATTTTCAAAAGATCAGGTTCGGGATGACTTGTGGACGCCCGGGCGTATTCGTCCGGCTTCTTGCCTTTTAACGACATCGCGGCCACGGTCAACTTGACCGGCTCGCGGACCCCCATGTGACACGACTCGCAGCGGTCCACGATATTGGCCTCCGCCACATTGATCTGCAGAATTTTCGGAGTCCAGGCTTCAGTCTTGTCTTGCAGGCCCGCGAGCTGCGACGGCGTCAGGTTCACCATGTGTTCAGAAATGTAGGCATCGAGCTTGGCCTTCTGGTCGTTGACCGGCTTGATCACCTCTCCTAGTTCCGCGCTCAGCCTGGTGCGTTCGTTTTTCAGTTCGTTGTAGGCTTCTTCGAGCTGTAGAAAGTCGTATTTCTGTTTATTGCCGTCAGGGTACTCGACCGCGGTGACTTCCTGTTTGTACTTATCGAGATTTTTTTGCTTGCTCTGTTTTGAGGAAGCGCTGGTCTCGGTTTCGATGGCGTACGTTAAGGCGTTAACGTAAGCGCGCCGATCGGTAAAAACGTTCTGTACGGCCAGGATTCTGCCGCTCAGGTCGCGCAACTTCTCGTTGATTTCCCTTGCTCGCGGGGCAGCATCTTGGTTGGCAAGGTCATAGGTCCGCTTGAGCGTTTGATATTCGGAGCTGCTCTCGATGTCCTTCTGCGAATCACTCGACTGGGAACGCGCGCCCTTCAAGTATGTCGTGTAGCGGTCCTTCCATTCGTTCTGGAAGGTTTTCCAGGGACGCTGACCGAAGTTTTCGTCCCACAGCGCCCAGAACAGCGTGGCCATCAAAACGACCATCGCCACCAGGTAATGAGGCGCGAGGGACTTGCTGACTACCGGGTCGTTTTCGGGGATGGGCGTTTCGGGCACCAGTTCCTCCTAAACGTTGAACCACGGCGTGATCCACACATATTTGATATGGAACATGAGCCGCAACAACATCTTGATGGGTAATGCGAACATGGTGAGCAGAAAGACCATCATGGTGGAATACTGCAGCAAGCTCATCCGCTTATAGTTCTTCGTGTTGTAACGCCGGAAAAGGGCGTGTACCAGAAACCCGCCGGCGGCATAAAAGCCGCCAACCACAGCCGCGCCGAAAACAGCCTTCATCCAGTTAGAGGTAATGCCGAACAGGTCCGGCAAGTCGCGATTCACTTCATAAATGAGCCGGTTGTGATCCCATGTCTGCCCGGGCCAGAACCACTGCCAGCCCGGTCCGCGAATAAACGTCCCGATGAAAATCATCGAGACCCACAGGATGATGAAGCCGAATAGAAATGTTCCGATGGCAAACTTGCGCTGCTTCCAGGTGTAGTAGCCGCAACCCAGCGGGTTGGTGTCGATATAGGGAATCGCCATCAGGCCGATGATAATCAGCGTGGGCATGATCACGCCCGCAATCCAGGGATCGAAGTAAACCAGCATTTCCTGCAAGCCGAGGAAATACCAAGGCGCCTTTGCCGGGTTCATGGTCAGGTTCGGGTTCGCCGGTTCTTCCAGCGGCGCGTTTAATGTGATGGACCAGACCATGAGGATGATGGTGACAATGATGGCCGCCAGAAATTCCATGCGCAGGAGAAACGGCCACACATGAACTTCTTTCTGCCACCCCGGCTGGAAGGGCCAGGCTTTGCGGTGATGTGTCTTGGCCATCGCCGCGTCGCCTTCGAGTTGCGCGATGAGCAGGTCGTTGGCCTGCGCTTGCTTCCATGCGAGGAAAATATAGAACGCCAGCAGCGGAATCATGGCAACGATTGGCACGTTGTCTGGCGCTGAAACAATGGTCCACAGTTGCTTCCAATCCATGGCTATCTCCGCGCTTCCTTGACCTCGGATTCGAGAATCACGGGCGCTGGGCCCGAGATGCCGCCATCCTTACGAACGCGCCAGAAGTGCAGGATCATGAATACAGAGGCGATGATGGGAATGCCGATGCAATGCCAGATATAAGAGCGCAATAGCGCGTTGGCATCCACAATCGAGCCGCCCAGCAGGCCGAAGCGAACATCGTTGTAGGGAGTAATGAAGGACGGAGCGAAGGGGCCTTCATTGCCGAGGCCCGGGGTGGCGCGAGCCATGTTCGTGCCCACGGTCACGGCCCAGAATCCGAGCTGATCGTCGGGCAGCAGATAGCCGGTGAAGGAGAGCAGCAGAGTGAGCACCAGCAGGATCACCCCCACATTCCAATTGAACTCGCGCGGCTTTTTGTAGGAACCGGTGAGAAACACGCGGAACATGTGCAGCTCCACGGCGATCACCATCAGGTGCGCGGCCCAGCGGTGCATGTTGCGCAACAACTTCCCGAAGGGCACGTCGTGTTCGAGGTAGAGAACATCGCGGAAAGCCTGCACCTTGCTGGGGTGGTAGTAGAACATCAAGAGCGTGCCAGTAAAGGTAAGCACGATAAACAAATAAAACGTGATGCCGCCCATCCCCCAGGTGTAGCTGTAGCGCACCGCATCACGGTTGATCTTGGCGGGGTGCAAATGCAGAAAAACGTTGGAGAGCACCCCCAAGGCGCGATTGCGCGGCGTGTCGTCGTGCTTGTGGCGGAAGATGGAAGTGTAGACCTGGGTCTTGGTGGGATTCTTCAGCAGATCCACCTGCTCTTTGGCTTTGGCGGGCAGGTCCGTCTTGAGGGATTCAAGATCCTCCTTGACGCCGGTCTTGATGCGATCTACCAGGCCAACCGGTTTACCATTTTGGGGATCCGGCTTATTCTCTTCGGACATTGCGCGTGCTCCCGTCTTCCCAGCAACTCGGACTTACACCTGCAAATACGATCCCGGTTCGTTGAAACGACTTGGCTGTCCCTTGGGCCATTGATAAAGCCGGGAGGTATCCACGATGATCTGGCCGTCGGGAGCCAATTCCACATGCGCCCGGTCCATGGGACGGGGCGCTGGTCCCTCAAAGTTGACACCTTCGTTGTCGTATCCACTCCCGTGGCAAGGGCACTTGAATTTGTTCTCGCTGGATTTCCAATCGGGCGTGCAACCCAAGTGGGTACAACGCGCGTAGATGACAAAAACGCGGTCCGGGGTGCGATCCACCCAAATGCGGTACTTCTGCTGCCACTTGGTATCCACACCGAGCGCGTAGTCCGAGGCATAGCCGATTTTGAACACAGTAGGTGGCTCAAAAAGCGTACGGGGCAGAAAAAAACGGAAAAATGCGATGAACCATGCGGAAAGAAAAGCAGTGACTGCACACCACACCAGACGGCGCCGTCGCTCGTTGACCTGACTCTCCTCGGGGCCGACAGTTGCTAAACCTGCGGCAGCTGCGGCTTTCGAAGTGCCGACGGCGGGCGTGCCTACATAGCTGGCCGCTTCTTGGGCGTTAGCAGCGGACTTGTTCGCCGCATCGGCTTTCTGTTTGTCCGAGGGGGTCTCCGGGGCCGTCATGCAATACCTCCAGGATGGCTGGTTCTCGAAATTAGTCTGCGGCGACGAACTGCGCCGTCAATTTTCCCCTTTGGTTGTGAGTCTGTCGGCCGCTTCGCGGCCGCAAATAATCTGGTCCCGATTTACTGCAACTATATTCAACTCTCTTCGTGCCCATGGTGGAGACAAATCTTGCCTTAAGATAACGCCGGAAGCGCGCGGATGAAAAATCAAAGTCAGCCGCTTCGAGGCCACCCGAAAAAATGTAGGAATCGATATGAAAATTGCAGGGAAAGGGCGCGACGGCTGTGCGCGTCTCGGGTCCGCCGAGTTGGAAACTTTTTATAAAAAAACATCGTGAGGTCCTAACCATTTCACCGGACCCACAGAGACGGAACGGATACTACTCAAAATGTAAAAATTCGTCAATGCGTGTCTGCGAGAGATTCGCCGTGTGTCTCGAGCAGGGGACTGGATGAAAAGACAAAACGATTTGCAAGAACGCGCTTGCACTCGCAACAAGCTATGATAGACTCCTCCCGTTTCACAGCCCCCACTTCACGGATTCCATTGATTTTTACGGGCTGCCTCAGTGGGGAAGGCCGAGAATTTTACTCGGGGGGTCTCGAACCATGGGCCTCGTTCTTCTCATCGTCATCTGGCTAATCACCATTGCCAGCACGTATTTCTTCGTAGCCAAGACCTGGTGGTTGCCAGTGGGGGCCTCTGCCTCTGCCGCCGGCATTGACCATCAGTTCGCCATCACCTTCATCCTCATGGGTATTGTCTTCGTGGCGGCGCAGCTCATTTTAGGACTCTTCGCCTGGAAGTATCGCGACCGCGGCTCATCTTCCCCTGCGCGTTATTCGCACGGCAACAATATGCTGGAAATTGTCTGGACGGTGCTCACCTTTATTTTGTTTGTAGGACTAAACCTGATGAGCAGTTCCATCTGGGCGTCCGAGCGTTTTCGTCCTGCTGAGCCAGGAGCTGTGCAGGTGGAAGTCACGGGCATGCAGTTTGCCTGGTACTTCCGCTATGCCGGCCCCGATGGCAAGTTTGGCGCAACCAAGCCGGAACTGGAGGATGCCTCGGCTGGAGGAGAGGCGGCACTCGGTCTCGATACATCCGATCCAGCAGCCAGAGACGATCTCGTTACGGGAACGATGTACGTCCCCGTGAACCGCGAAGTGGAAATTATCCTTCGGGCGCACGACGTGATCCATAGCTTTTTTGTACCTGCCATGCGCTTCAAGCAGGACGCAGTGCCGGGCCTGGCGATCCGCATGCACTTCACGCCCACCACAACCGGAGACTACGAGATCGCGTGCGCGGAACTCTGCGGGCTGGGCCATTACAAGATGCACGGCATGCTAAAAGTTGTCAGCCAGGAGGAGTTTGACAAATGGCTGGCGGCGCGGGAGGCGGAGAAACAATAATGTCTACCCGGGAATTCGCTGCCCATGAATCACACGCTCATGCTGCACCTCAAGGCTTCATTCGCAAGTGGGTCTTCAGTCTCGATCACAAAGTCATCGGCTTGCAGTATTACTTTCTGGCGCTGACGGCGGTGTTTGTCGGCATGTTTCTGTCGTTGCTGATGCGTATCCACCTGATCTGGCCTGCAGTGGCATTGCCGTTATTTGGAGAGATCAAGCCCGAAACCTACCTCAGCTTGTTGACCATGCACGGCACCATCATGGTGTTCTTCGTGCTGACCACAGCGCCACAAGGCGGTTTTGGCAATTATTTCCTGCCCATTCAAATCGGTGCCGCGGATATGGCCTTCCCGGTCCTGAATATGCTGTCCTTCTGGGTGACTTTTCTCGCCTACGCCGTGATGCTTTCGGCGTTCTTCGTGACCGGGGGAGCGCCGCTGCACGGATGGACCGGCTACCCACCGCTGAGCGCGCTGCCGTCGGCTGGGCCGGGAGAGGGCGCCGGCGCGGACCTTTGGGTCATCAGCATCGCCCTGTTCTGCATCGGCGCATTGATGAGCGCGCTGAACTTCATCACTACCACGCTCGATATGCGCGTCAAAGGCATGTCCATGATGCGCATGCCGCTAACCTGCTGGGCCTGGTTTATCACCGCGATTCTGGGATTGCTGGCATTTGGCGTGTTGTTTTCGGCGGGTATTCTGCTGCTACTCGACCGCAACGTGGGCACCAGCTTCTTTGTGCCGTTGGTCACGGTGAATGGAATACTCGCGGCACATAAAGGTGGTTCGCCCCTTTTGTGGCAACACCTGTTCTGGTTCTTTGGCCATCCCGAGGTGTACATCGCTATCTTGCCGGCCATGGGTTTGTGCTCGCAGTTGGTGTCGGTGTTTTCTCGCAAACCGATCTTCGGTTACAAGGCCATGGTGTACGCCATGTTGTCCATCGGGCTGCTGGGCTTCATGGTGTGGGGCCATCACATGTTCATGAGCGGCATGAGCCCGTATACGGCGTTCGCATTTTCGCTAATGACCATGGCGATCGGCGTGCCTTCGGCCATTAAGACCTTCAACTGGCTGGGCACGTTGTGGGGCGGGCGAATCCGTTTTTCGTCGCCTATGTTGTTTGCCATCGGATTTGTTTCCATGTTTGTCTCGGGCGGAATCAGCGGTCCGTTCCTGGCTCAGCCGGTGCTGGACATTCCGTTGCACGATACGGCCTTCGTGACCGGACATTTCCATCTGATCATGGGCGTTGCATCGATCTTCGGCATTTTTGCAGCGACATACTATTGGTTCCCCAAAATGTTCGGACGCATGATGAGCGAAAGTATGGCGCGGTGGCATTTCTGTCTCACGTTCGTGGGCACCTATTGCATCTTCATGCCGATGCACTATGCCGGGATGGCGGGTCAGCCTCGCCGGTATTCCCAGTTTACAGAGCTGCATTATTTAGCGCCGCTGATACGGCTGAATACTTTCATTACCTTTGCGGCGTTCATTACCATCGCTGCTCAGTTCATCTTCCTCTTCAACCTGTTTTGGAGCATGAAGTACGGGAAGAAGGCGAGCGACAACCCTTGGGAAGCAACAACGCTCGAATGGACGACCGCAACGCCACCTCCCCATGACAATTTCGGCGGACGCACGCCCGTGGTTTACAACGGTCCGTACGAGTACAGCGTGCCCGGTGCGCCGCGCGATTACGTGATGCAAACGGACACGACAACCGTGGCGGCGCACTAGAGAACATATGGCGAGTTTCACTACAACAACCTCGGTACACGGTTCCAGAATTTCTCTGGGCGATAACGGAACCCTGCCGCCGGGCGGGGACAGTGGCGGCCGTTTCGATTACGGCTCCCCGCACTTTGAGATGCGCTTGCGGCGCGCGCGGCTTGGCCTGGGAGTTGGCCTGACGGGAATCGCGATGATCTTTGTTTCTTTCACCAGCGCGTACATCGTGCGTCAAGGACTACCCACATTCGACCCTCGGACAAATACGCTGGTCCACGATTGGTTGTCGGTGCCACTCCCCGGATTATTGCTGATCAATACATGCGTGTTGCTGATCAGCAGCGTGACCATGGTGCTGGCCCGGCGCCAAGCCGCACGCGAGACGGCGCTGGCGCAGGTCGCGTCCATTCCCGGCGTCTCTCTCGGCCACGAAATTAAAATTCCATGGCTGGCTTTGACTGTGGTGCTTGGCATCGCCTTTTTGACCGGGCAGTGGATCGTTTGGCGCGAGCTGGCGGCGAGTGGTTTCTATGTATCCACCAGCCCCAGCAGTTCTTTCGTTTATTTGCTGACCGGAATGCACGGCGTCCACCTATTGGGTGGTGTTTTCGCGCTGCTGGTTGCGGGCGCCGCGACTGTGTTGCGCTGGCCGTTGGATTCACGACTTGTGGTGCTGGATGTGACCGGCTGGTACTGGCATTTCATGGCCGTCTTGTGGATCTACATTTTGTGTTTGCTGGAGTTTGCAGGCTAAACCAGAGCTATACCGCAATTTGATCGGGGCTACCGCGTAACCAGGAGGCGGAACACATGGCTGGAGCGACATTGCCGCACGATCTGCCGGAGATTTACGAACCATCGCTGTTTGGGACGTACTCCAAAAAGATCGGCATGTGGTTGTTCCTGCTGTCCGACTCACTGACGTTTGGCGCGCTACTCTACGCTTACAGCTACGGACGGATTTCGACGCCCAATTGGCCCACGCCGTTTCATTCGGAAAGCATCATCAACGCCACCATCATGACGGCGTTTCTGCTCACCAGTTCGCTGACCATGGTGCTAGCGGTGCGCGCGGCAGTCCACGGGGACAGCAAAGCGCAGCGCTTGTGGTTGCTGGCCACCATGGCCTGTGGCATGGGCTTCGTCATCCTTCACGGGCGGGAGTGGGGCAAGTTGATCGCGGAGGGCCTCACGCTGCCCATATTTCCGAAAATGCCAGGACAGGAAGGCGCCAGCGAGTTTGCCAACGTGTCGAAGAGCGTGCCGCAGTTTGCCGCAACTTTCTTTGGCCTCACCGGAATGCACATGCTGCACGTGTCGCTGGGAGTCATTTACCTGGGAATCGTCGCGCTACGGCGCAATTTCATTCCCATTTTGCTGGTTTTCTGGCTGGTTGCCTGGCTGGGGACGCCCTCGTACAGCCCCTTCCACTACGGCGCGCACGTTCTGCTTGCAGCGGCCGTCGTGTGCTCTGTTATCTTGTGGCTGAAGCCCAAGGTTTACGACGCTTCCGACGTCGAGGTTGCTGGCCTGTACTGGCACTTCGTGGACCTGGTGTGGATGTTCATATTTCCGTTGGTCTATCTGATGTCCGCAAAGATTTTTTAGGAGTGGAATTAATATGGAAGCCTTTCAGCTAGCCATCGCGGAACACGTCGCCGAGCAACACCGGCATCATGGCAAGGCGCAGTTCTTCTGGGTTTGGGGTGCGCTGCTGGTGATGACCGCCATCGAGGTTTATCTTACGTATCAGAATATGCAGCCTGTGCGCATGCTGACGATTTTGATGGGCTTATCGCTCGTAAAGGCCGCGCTGATCATCGGCTACTTCATGCACATGAAGTATGAAGTTTCGCGCATGAAGTGGCTGACGATGTGCTCCCTTGTCGCCTGCCTGGCTTTGATGATGATTTTCTTTCCAGACGCCCTTCGTATCATCTCGCTGGGAGTGAAATGAAATTACGATCCGCCATTCTCGCCGCTTTCCTTTTGCTCTGGGCCACGCCGGCTTTCAGCCAAGCCTGTTCCATGTGTTACAGCACGGCCAAGGCGACTTCCAGGGATGGGCAAAGAGCCATAAGCAAAGGGGTGGTGGTGCTTTTGTTTCCACCCGTTGGATTCATGACGCTCGGTGTCTGGATGGCTTTTCGCTATGCGAGGAAACGTGATCTCGAGCATGTGGAAAAACAATTTTCATAAAAAAACAATGCACCGCCGTGTACTTAGTTGCCGTTGAATACCAATCTAAAAAAGTGACCTGGTGTACAATCCTGCCCGATCGGGATTGCAAAATGAAAATCCTGTTTCAGACGCTCGGCGAAGAACCGCATGGTAAGCAGGCAGCTCCGTCGGATTGCATTCACGGCTCGCCATTTAAGGCCCCCGATCTTGCCCTGGACCATCTCGCAAACCTGAAGCTCCTCGTTCAAGAGGATCAATTTTTATTTTTTTACCGTACGCTTAATTCCCATCTAAGTAAATATAAGGAATACCACGCAGGGGAATTTCTCGAGGTGAGCAAGGTCACATGGGCACGCGGTGATTGAGTCTGCTGCGCCGGGCGGGGCAGAAAGCGGTTCCACTCGTTTTTTGGGGATGAGGGACAGAGAGAATTGGCAATGGAGGAAGAGGAATATGGTTCTTACAACGGACAAACACTTTACGGCGCGAATTGTCGAGCGGAAGGACTTCTCGGAAGATTTGTGGTTGATTCGCGTGGACCCGGGAGGGCCATTCCAGTTCAAGGCCGGACAATACGCGACGCTCGGTGTGGATCACGCCGACAAGCGTATCGAGCGGGCGTATTCGATTGTGTCGTCACCCTATGAGGAACAACTCGAGTTTTTCATCGAGCTGGTGCCGCAGGGCGAGCTGACTCCTCACCTGTATAAGCTGCAGATAGGCGATACGATGCTGTGCCGCAAGATCGCAAAGGGCCGGTTCACTCTCGATATGAAGAGTGGACGGACGCATCATCTGCTGCTCTCGACGGTGACGGGCATAGCGCCCTTTGTCAGCTATGCCCGCACGTTGTACCGCGACTGGAAAGCGGGCAACAACCCTCTGCCGGGGGACCATAAGTTGTATTGTTTGCAAGGTGGGAGCCGTTCGTGGGAATTCGGCTATCGTGATGAGTTGGAGCGCATCGCGGCGGAGGTGCCGTGGTTTAAGTTCGTCGCGACGATCAGTCGCCCCTGGGAGGACGCGGCCTGGAAAGGCGAGACCGGGCGCGTCGATGATCTAGTCCGAAAGTACATCGATCAATGGGGTCTGCGGCCGGAGACGACGACGGGGTACCTCTGCGGGCATCCGAGCATGTGCGAAAACGGCCAAGGCATCCTCAAGCGCGCCGGCTGGCAGAAGGGCTCCATGTTTGAAGAGGTGTACTTCATACCAGGGAAAGAAGCATCGGCCGAGTAGCGCGGCCAGGATTCCAAAACAGAAACACTGGTTCAGCTTTATACATGGAGGCAGGGTCATGATTGTGGGAGTAACGCGAGAAAGCTATCCAGGGGAGCGCCGGGTGGCGATGGTGCCGTCGGTGGTTCCGAGTCTCACGAAAGCTGGCTTGGAAGTGATCGTGCAAGCTGGCGCGGGCGCGGAGGCCGGG